>Ga0208613_1000207_pt1 | contig 20532 bp, 17 predicted proteins | sample CryBogmetaGMA6M_FD_184543 | JGI IMG/M metagenome (GOLD analysis project Ga0208613, IMG submission 184543) | Freshwater microbial communities from Crystal Bog, Wisconsin, USA - MA6M (SPAdes) | ecosystem: Environmental > Aquatic > Freshwater > Lake | place: Crystal Bog, Wisconsin, USA | collected... | reverse complement strand
CGGATCCCCCCCAACCATGGAGGAACACCGCATGAAGACCTGTAACCTCGCACTGGCCGGCGCCCTGCTCGCCACCGCCGCCCTCAACGCCGCCCCGCCGGCCGCCCCCGTGAAGATCGGCTTCATCTATGTCAGCCCCGTTGGGGACGCTGGCTGGACCTACCAGCACGACCTGGGCCGCAAGCAGATGGAGGCCGCCTTCAAGGGTCAGGTCACCACCAAGTTCATCGAGAACGTGCCCGAGGGTGCGGATGCCGAGCGCATCATCCGCCAGATGGCCCAGGATGGGAACTCCATCATCTTCACCACCTCCTTCGGCTACATGAACCCCACCGAGAAGGTGGCCAAGACCCTGCCCAACGTGACCTTCTTCCACGCCACTGGCTACAAGTCCGGCGCGAACATGGGCATCTACAACGCCCGCTTCTACGAAGGCCGCTACCTGAACGGCGTCATCGCCGGGAAGATGAGCAAGACCAACGTGGCCGGCTACGTCGCCGCCTTCCCCATCCCCGAAGTGGTCATGGGCATCAACGCCTTCGCCCGCGGCATGCGCAGTGTCAACCCCAAGGCTGAAGTGCGCGTCATCTGGGTGAACAGCTGGTTCGATCCGGGCAAGGAGCGCGAGGCTGCCATGACCCTCATCGCCCAGGGCGCTGACATGATCACCCACCACACCGACTCCACCGCCGTGGTGCAGGCCGCCGAGGAGAAGCACAAGGAAAAGGGCACCTGGGCCTTCTCCTACCACTCCGACATGGCCAAGTACGGACCCACCGCCCAGCTGTCTGGCACCACCCACGTCTGGGGCGACTTCTACACCAAGACCGTCAAGGAAGTGCTCGACAAGAAGTGGAAGGGCACCAACGTCTGGGGTGGCATCAAGGACGGCATGATCCAGCTCGCGCCCATGAGCAAGTCGGTTCCCGCCGACGTGCAGAAGCAGGTCAAGGGCTTGGAGGCTTCCATCAAGGCCGGCAAGTTCCATCCCTTCGCTGGTCCCGTGGTCGACCAGGACGGCAAGGAGCGCGTCGCCAAGGGCAAGGACATGTCCGACAGCGACATGAACGCCATGAACTACTACGTCCAGGGCGTGGCTTCCGCGTTCCCCAAGAACTAAGGCTTTGACTGTGGCTGGTGGGAGGGGGCTCTGGTCCCTTCCCACCCCACCACGGTGTTCTTTGCAAGCGTGAAAGGCATTGAAAATGGCCATGCTTCAGATCAACGGCCAGGAATTTGTTACGTCGAAGGAAGGAAACCTCCTGGAGCTTCTTCGGGACGAACTGAACCTCACCTCGGTGAAGAACGGTTGCTCGGAAGGAGCCTGTGGCGCCTGCATGGTGCTGGTGGACGGCAAGGCCTCCCGGGCCTGCCTGTTCAACACGGCCAAGCTGGAGGGCAAGCGCATCGTCACCCTGGAAGGGCTCTCGCCGCGAGAGAAGGATGTCTACGCCTGGTCCTTTGCTCAGGCCGGCGCGGTCCAGTGTGGCTTCTGCATCCCGGGCATGGTGATCAGTGCCAAGGGTCTGCTGGATGCCAATCCAGATCCCCGCCCCGAGGACGTGACCCAGGCCCTGGCCCAGAACATGTGCCGCTGCACGGGCTACGTGAAGATCGAGCAGGCGGTGCTGGCGTCCGCACGGCTCCTGCGGGAGAACCTCCCGGTCCCCGAGGAATCCGCCACCCCACTCAGTGTGGGCGCCCGCATCTGCCGCACCGATGCCCGGGAGAAGGTCCTGGGCACAGGCCTCTACGTGGATGACATGAAGCGTCCGGGCATGCTGCACGGCGCCGTGCTGCGCGCCCCCAAGCCCCGGGTGAAGGTGCTCGGCATCGACACCACCGAGGCCCTGGCCCTGCCGGGTGTGAAGCTCATCCTCACCGCCGCGGATGTTCCGGGCGAGCGGCACCAGGGCCACATCGTCCATGACTGGCCCGCCCTCATCGCCGTGGGGGAAGAGACCCGCTACGTCGGCGACGCCCTGGCCCTGGTGGCCGCCACAACCCGCGCCCAGGCCAAGACAGCCCTGGCCAAGATCAAGCTCGACTACGAGGTGCTGCCGCCCCAGGTGGACCCTCGGCGCGCCCAGGACGAAGGCGCACCCCGACTGCATCCCAGGGGCAACCTGCTGGCCCGGACCGTCCTCAAGCGCGGCGATGTGGACCGGGCCTTCGCAGAGGCTGCGCACATCGTCCGTCAGACCTTCAACACCCCGGAGACTGAGCACGCCTTCATGGAGCCCGAGAGCGCCCTGGCGGTACCCGAGACCGACGGCACGCTGACGGTCTACACCGGCAGCCAGAGCATCTACGACGACCACAAGGGAATCACGGGCGTGCTGGGCGTGGCCCCCGAGCAGGTCAAGGTGGTCAGCGCCTACGTGGGCGGCGGCTTCGGCGGCAAGGAGGACCTCGTCGTCCAGCACCATGCCGCACTGCTTGCCAACGCCGCCGGCGTGCCCGTGAAGGTCACCCTGGGCCGGCAGGAGAGTCTGCGGGTGCATCCCAAGCGGCATGCCTTCGAGATGGCCTACGAAGTCGCTGCCGACGCGACAGGTCGCATCACCGCCATGAAGGCCTACCTGCTGGAAGACACCGGCGCCTACGCCTCCCTGGGCGGCCCCGTGCTGCAGCGGGCCTGCACCCATGCCGCCGGTCCCTACAAGATCCCGAACGTGGACATCGTCGGCGAGGCGGTCTATACCAACAACCCGCCCGGCGGTGCCTACCGGGGCTTCGGTGTGACCCAGTCCTGCTTCGCCATGGAGTCCTGCCTGACCCTGCTCGCCAAGGAGGTGGGCCTCACGCCCTGGCAGATTCGCTACCTCAATGCGGTGGAGCCCGGGGACGTGCTGCCCAACGGCCAGATCACCGATGCCGGCACGGCCCTCAAGGAGACGCTGCTGGCTGTGAAGGAGCTCTGCGAGGCGCGGCCCGACGCGGGTGTCGCCTGCGCCATGAAGAACGCTGGCATCGGCGTGGGCCTCTCGGACGTCGGCCGGGTGCGCATCCGCATCCAGGGCGGCAAGGCCGTGATCTACACCAGCGCCGCCTGCATTGGTCAGGGCCTGGCCTCGGTGCTCCTGCAGTTCGTGGCCAAGGCCTCGGGGCTGGCGTGGGGCCAGCTCGAAGTGGCTGTGCCCGACACCTCCACCTCGCCCAATGGCGGGACCACCACAGCCTCCCGCCAGACGGTGTTCAACGGCGAGGCCGCCCGCCTGGCCGCCATGGACCTGGGCAAGGACCTGACGACCCAGAGCCTGGCGGAGCTGGAAGGTCGCGAGTACTACCGCGAGTACTCCGGCGTCACGGATCCCATGGGCTCCGACAAGCCCAACCCCGTGAGCCACGTGTCCTACTCCTATGCCACCCAGGTGGTCCTGCTGAATGCCGACGGACGACTGGAGCGGGTCGTGGCCGCCCACGACGTGGGTAGGGCCGTGAATCCCAACCAAGTTGAGGCGCAGATCGAAGGCGGCGTGGTCATGGCGCTGGGGTACGCCCTCACGGAGGACTTCCCGCTCCGGGACGGAGAGCCTCTCGCGAAGTACGGCACCCTCGGCCTCTTCAAGTCCACCCAGGTGCCGCCCATCGAGCCCCTCATCATCGAGAAGAACTCGGATCCCCTGGCCTATGGGGCCAAGGGCATCGGGGAGATCGTCAGCATCCCTACGGCCCCGGCCGTCGCGGGCGCCTACTTCCAGCGGGACGGCCAGTTCCGCACCAGCCTGCCCCTGGTGGGGACGCCCTACAGCCGGAAGAAGGCATGAACCTCGAGCTCCTCAGGGCCATCGTGGCCCATCCGCAAGACCTTGTGCTGTGCACGGTCCTCCGGGTCCGGGGCTCAGCCCCCCGCCACGCGGGCTCCAAGATGCTCGTGGGCCGCGAGGGCCGTCTGCTGGGCTCGGTGGGGGGCGGCCGTGGCGAAGCCCTGGCCCTGGCAGAGGCAGCCGCCCGGCTCGGTGGTGCGCAGCCCGCCATCCTGGAGATCGACATGCAGGGCATGGATGCGGAGGGTCCCGCCATGGTCTGCGGCGGCACCAGCCGCCTCTTGGTGGAACCCCTGGGGGAGCGGACGTCCTACCGGGTGGCCCTCGGGCTGCTGGAGCAGGGTCTCCCCGCCCTGCTGGTGAAGCGGCTGGACACAGGGCTGGTGGCCTTGCTGGATGCGGAGGGCGCCTGGGTGGAGGGCACCCTGCCGGGCACCAACGCCAGCCATGCGAGCCAGGCCCTGGAGCATGGCCTCCCCGTGTTGGACGAGGCAGGGCAGCTCCTCTACGACCCCCTGCTGCCGAAAGAGAAGCTCCTGATCCTGGGCGCGGGTCATGTGGGTACGGCCCTGGCCGCCCTGGTCCCGAGCCTGGGCTTCGAGGTCACCGTGGGCGACGACCGGTCCTCCTTCCTGGAGCCCCGCCGGTTCCCGGGAGGGGTCTACACCCTGGGCGGGTCCTACGCTGACATCGTGGGGGCCTTTCCCTTTGATCCGTCCACTTCGGTGGTCATCGTCACCCGAGGGCACCTGAGTGACCTGGAGTGCGTCCGCTTGATCCTGCCCAAGCCCTATCGCTACGCCGGCTTCATGGGTAGCCTGCGCAAGACCCGGCTGGTGCTGGACCAGGTGGCCACCGAGGGCTTTGACCCCGCCAGGGTGGCGGCCCTGCGGGCTCCCATCGGCCTGCAGATCGGCGCCGAGACCCCCGAGGAGCTGGCCGTGGCCCTGGCCGCCGAGCTCATCGCCGCCCGCCGCAAGAGTCCCGCCTACGAAGCTGCCCACGCGGCCCGCAAGGCCCGGCGTCTGGCCCCATGACCCTGGCTGCCGCGCTGCTGCCCCTGCTGCCCGGGGGCGCGGGCGTGATCGCCTTGGTCGGCGCGGGCGGGAAGACCAGCGCCCTCTTCCACCTGGGGGCAGGGCTGGCCGCCGAAGGGCGCCGGGTGCTGCTCACCAGCACCACGCACCTGCTGGACCCTCAGCTGGAACCCGCCCGGCACCCACTGACCCTGGTGCTCTGCCCCGAGCTAGAGGCGCCGTCGGGGGCCTGTGCGTTGCCCCAGGCTTCGCCGGGGCTCACGGTGCTGATGGCCCGCCCCGCCGCAGAGCCCGGCAAGCTGAAGGGCATCCATCCGGCCTGGATCCCGGCCCTGCGAGCCACCTGGGACATCATCCTGGTGGAAGCGGATGGCTCCCGGAGGCTGCCCCTCAAGGCGCCCGCCGACCACGAGCCGGCCCTGCCCCCCGGCACAGACCTGGTGGTGGGGGTCGTGGGCCTGAGCGGCCTGGGCCGGCCCCTGGATGATCGGACCGTCCACCGGCCCGAGCGCTTTCGCGACCTCACCGGCTGCGCTCTGGGCCAACCCATCACGTGGGACCATGTGGTGGCCCTGGCCCGCCATCCCCAGGGCCTCTTCAAGAACGCCCCGGGACCCCGCGCCATGCTGCTCAACCAAGCCGACCAGGCCGCCACCCTGCCCACCCCGAGTGAGCTGGCAGTGCTGCCTGCAGAGCGGGTGCTGCTCACCACGCTGCTGCCAACGCCCCACATCCTCGTCTGTTGCGAGGGGCGGCGACCATGAGCCTGCTGCACGGAGAGCTCGTCGTGGTGCGGGGCGCCGGAGACCTGGCCACGGGCTGCATCCTGCGGCTGGTCCGCGCCGGGTTCCGCGTGGTGGCCCTGGAGGTGGCGGCGCCCAGCGCCATCCGCCGCACGGTCAGTCTGGCCGAGGCCATGTACGAAGGCAGCGCCTGCGTGGAGGGCCTGGCAGCCCGGCGCTGCGACACGCTGCCTGCGACCTGGGCGAGCGGAGATCCCGTGCCGATCCTGCTGGATCCGGACGGCCAGAGCCTCAGCCGGCTGCGCCCCGTGGCCCTGGTGGACGCCATTCTCGCCAAGCGCAACCTGGGCACCCGCCTGGACATGGCCCCCGTGGTGGTGGCCCTGGGGCCGGGCTTTGAAGCGGGCCGGGATGCCCATGCGGTGGTGGAGACCAACCGCGGGCATGACCTGGGTCGGGTGCTGCTGAGCGGTTGCGCCGAGCCCAACACCGGCGTGCCCGGCCTCATTGCGGGACGCGGCGGGGAGCGCGTGCTCCACGCGCCCGTCGCAGGTCCGGTAGAGCCCTGCTGTGCCATCGGCGACCGGGTGCGGGCGGGCGACCCCATCCTGATCATCCAGGGCGTGACGGTCTGCTCGGCCATCGATGGCGTGGTGCGGGGCCTCATCCGTCCCGGCTATGTGGCCAAGGCGGGCCTCAAGGTGGCCGATGTGGATCCCCGGGGTCTGCGGGAGCACTGCTTCACCGTGTCCGACAAGGCCCGGGCCATCGCCGGCGGGGTCCTGGAGGCGATCCTGATGCTGGGGGCCGGGGCGCCCCGATGATCTATCTGGACAACGCGGCCACCAGCCATCCCAAGGCCCCCAGCGTGCCGGCGGCGGTGGCCCGCTGCCTCGAGGACGGCGCCGGCAGCCCGGGGCGGGGCAGCCATCCCCTGGCCCTGGCGGCGAGTCGTCTGCTCTTTGAGGCCCGCGAGGCCTGTGCGGGGTTCCTGGGCGCACCCCACTCCGAGCGGCTGATCTTCACCCCAAACGCGACCGCCGCCCTGAACCTGGCCCTCCTCGGCAGCGTGCGGCCTGGGGGCCTGGTGGCCCTCAGCAGCCTGGAGCACAACTCGGTGCTGCGGCCCCTCCGCCACCTGGAGGCCACCCGGGGGGTCCGGCTCCGGGTGATTCCCTTCGATGACCGGGGCTGCCCCGAGCCTGCGAGCCTCCGGGAGGCCCTGGACCAGAGGCCAGATCTCTTCGTCCTGACCACGGCCAGCAATGTGACCGGCGCCCTCACGCCGGTGGAGGACATCGCGGAGCAGTGCCGCTGGCGCGGGATCCCGCTCTGCCTCGACGCCAGCCAGTCCGTGGGGCACCAGCCCCTGCCGGCCCTGGGCGAGCTCCTCTGCTTCTCGGGCCACAAGGGCCTGCTGGGCCCTGCGGGCACCGGCGGCCTGCTGCTGGGACCGGGGGCCTGGCCGGAACCCCTCCTGTTTGGTGGCACGGGCAGCGCCTCCGACAGCGAGCAGCCGCCCGAGGCCCTCCCGGATCGCTTTGAGCCGGGCACCCCCAACCTGCCGGGACTGGCGGGCCTCCAGGCGGCGCTGCAGTTCCTCGCCGCCACGGGTCTTCCGGCCATCCAGGCGCGGGAGGCCGCCCTCGGCGAAGAGCTCCTGCGGGGTCTGCTGGCCTTGCCGGGGGTGGTGGTCCACGGGCCAGGCCCTGGCCAGCCCCGGGTGCCGGTCTTCTCCGTCACGCTGTCTGACCGGGACCTGGGCGAGGTCACCCTGGAGCTGGACCGGCGCGGCATCTGCGCCCGGGTTGGACTCCACTGTGCGCCCGCCGCCCACCGGAGCCTCGGAACCTTCGCCGGGGGTGGCACCCTGCGCTTCTCGCCGGGATTCTTCACCACGCCCCAAGAGATCCGAGCCACCCTGGAAGCCATGGAGGCCATCCTCACGTGAAGCTCACGGCCCACACGCGGTTCTCGGGGTGCGGCGCCAAGCTGGGCCCTGGCGTGCTCGAGCAGGCCCTCTGCGGGCTGGTGCAGCCTGCCTATCCCGAGCTGCTGGCAGACTTCTCGGGCAGCGAGGACGCGGGCCTGTTCCGCCTGGGACCCCACCAGGCCCTGGTGCAGACCGTGGACTTCTTCCCGCCCATCGTGGATGACCCCCATCTCTTTGGCCGCATCGCCGCGGCCAACGCCCTGTCGGACCTCTATGCCATGGGCGCCCGGCCCATTACAGCCCTGGCCCTGGTCTGCCACCCCCTCAAGGCCCTGGGCCTGGAGCCCCTCAAGGCCATGCTGGCAGGCGGGCTGGCGGCCCTCACTGAGGCCGGCTGCGCCCTGCTGGGCGGGCACAGCATCGAGGATCCGGAGCCCAAACTGGGCTATGCGGTCACGGGTCTGGTGGATCCGGACCGGGCCTGGCGGAACAACACCCTGGAGCCGGGTGGGAGGTTGATCCTCACCAAGCCCATCGGCACCGGACTCGTGAACATGGCGCTCCGGGCCGAGTGCGCATCGCCCGCAGCCCAGGCCGCCGCCGAGACCACCATGGCCACCCTGAACAAGGTCGCCGCCGAGGTGCTGGCGGGCTTCCCGGTCCAGGCCTGCACGGATGTCACAGGCTTCGGTCTCGCGGGCCACGCCGCGGAGATGGCCATGGGTGACCGCTGCGGCCTGAGCCTCTGCATGGCCCAGGTGCCCCTGCTGCCGGAAGTCCAGGACTATGCCGCCATGGGGCTCATCCCCGAAGGCACCTACCGGAACCGCGAGGGCCGCCTGCGCTTCCTGCGCGGCGACCTCTCCGCGGCAAACCTGGACCTGCTCTTCGACCCCCAGACCTCAGGCGGCCTGCTGGCAGCCCTCCCCGCCGCCGAGGCCGAAGCCGCCCTGGCCGCCCTCCAGGCGGCGGGCGTGCCAGCCTGGATCGTGGGTGAGACCGGCGGCGCCCCGGGCCTCGTGCAGATCGTCTAGCCATGCTCCTGCTCGCCACCTATGCCTCCAGCCACGCGGCCCTGCGGGCGGAAAAGATCCTCAAGGCTGAGGGGGTTACGGTCGAGCTGATTCCGGTGCCCCGCCAGGTCCAGAGCTTCTGCGGCTTCGGGTTGCTGGCCGAGGTCCCGGACGGCACCTTATTTCAAAAGAGCGGTTCCGAGAATCTATGGCAAGTTAGAGAGCCCGAAGCGGGACGTTGGCGGAGGACCTATGAGCCCTACCTGTAGAACACTCGACGCCCGTGGTCTGCCCTGCCCCCAGCCCGTGATCCTGGCGCGCAAAGCCTTGGCCGAGGGGGGCTTCGACACCCTGGAGATCACCGTGGACGAGGCGGCCTCCCGGGAGAACCTGCTGAAGTTCGGTGCCTATGCGAAGTGCCTGGTCGAGGCTGTGGACGAGGGCGGGGGCCTGGCCCGCATCTGCCTGACCCCCCAGGGCTCCGCCCCGGCCCCGGCGCTGGCCGAGGTCTGCCCGCTGCCCGAGGGGGCCCCTGGGGTCGGCCCGGTCGAGGTGGTCTTCCTGTCCGCCGATGGCATTGGCCAGGGGGACCCGGAGCTGGCCCGCCTGCTGATGCGCGGGTTCATCTATACCCTCACGGAAGCCGAGCGGGTGCCCCGGCGGCTCCTCCTCATGAACAGTGGGGTGCGGCTGGCGGTGGAGGGCTCCGAGTCCCTGGCCAACCTGCAGAAGCTCGAGGCCCGGGGCGTGGAGGTGCTGGCTTGCGGCACCTGCCTCGAGTTCTTCGGCCTGACCAATCGCCTCGCTGTGGGAGGAATGACGAACATGTATGAGATCGCCGGGCATCTCATGGAAGGACCCACCCTGAGCCTGGGCTAGCGCCGAGGAAGAATGAAAAATTGTGACCGCGAGCTGAAAAATTTTAACTGTTCTCTGTGTCCCATTCCATACTTGTAGGACCAGGCCAATCCTGGTTTTTCACTTCCCCTCCCGAGGTGCCACATGGACCACAAGATCGTGGGGAAAAGTACCCAGAGGCTCGATGCCGTTGCCAAGGTCACCGGTCGAGCCATGTATACAGATGACTTCTTTGAGCGGGACATGCTGGTGGGGAAGGTCCTCCGCAGCCCCCATGCCCACGCCCGGGTCCTGCGCATCGACGCCGCCAAGGCCAAGGCCCTGCCTGGCGTGGTGGCGGTCCTCACCCCGGCGGACCTCCCGAAGATCAAGTTCGCCACGGCGGGGCACCCCTGGTCCCTGGACCCCGGGCACCGGGATGTCGAGGACCGGCTGATCCTCACGGAGAAGGCCCGCTTCGTCGGGGACGCCATCGCGGCAGTGGTCGCCGAAGACCTCCTCATCGCCGAGAAGGCCCTGCACCTGATCGAGGTCGAGTACGAGGTGCTGCCCCACGTGCTCACCGCCGAGGACGCCATGCAGGAGGGCGCTCCCCTCCTCCACGAGAACCGGCCCGGCAACATCGTGAGCTCCTTCGGGGTGCAGTTCGGGGATGTGGAAGCCGAGTTCCAGGCTGCGGACCTCGTCTTCGAGGGCGACTACGAGACCAGCATCGTCCAGCACTGCCACATCGAGTCCATGAGTGCCTACGCCTTCGTGGACTCCGATGGGCGGGTGGTGGTGAACTCCTCCACCCAGATCCCCCACATCGTCCGGCGCATCGTGGCCCAGGCCCTGGGCCTGTCCTGGGGCCGGGTGAAGGTCATCAAGCCTTACATTGGTGGCGGCTTTGGCAACAAGCAGGACGTGGTGGTGGAGCCCCTGGCGGCGGCCATGAGTCTGGCGGCGGGCGGGCGGCCCGTGCGCTACTGCATGACCCGCGAGGAGGTCTTCATCGACACCCGCACCCGGCACGGCATGAAGCTCCACCTCAAGACCGCCCTCACCCAGGACGGCACCCTGAAGGGCATCCACATGCAGGTGCTCAGCAACACCGGCGCCTACGCCTCCCACGGCCACTCCATTGCCATGTCGGCCGGCGGGAAGTTCCGGCCTCTGTATGACTTCCGGGCCATCAAGTACGAGCCCAAGACGGTCTACACCAACCTGCCCGTGGCGGGCGCCATGCGGGGCTATGGCACGCCCCAGATCTTCTTCGCCCTCGAGAGCCACCTGGACGACATCGCCCGGAAGCTGGAGCTGGATCCCATCGAGCTGCGCCGGAAGAACCTCATCAAGCTGGGCCACCAGGACCCCCTCACCAAGAACGTGGTCCGCTCCTTCGGCATTCCCGAGTGCATCGAGAAGGGCAAGGAGCTCATCCACTGGGAAGAGAAGAAGAAGGCGCACCAGGGCCAGACCGGCCACCTGCGCCGGGGCCTGGGCATGGCCCTCTTCGCCTACGCCTCAGGCACCCATCCGGTGGCCCTGGAGCTGGCGGGGGCCCGCATCGTCATGAACCAGGACGGCTCCGTCACCCTGCAGGTGGGCGCCACGGAGATTGGCCAGGGCAGTGACACGGTCTTTGCCCAGATCACCGCCGAGACCCTGGGTCTGCCCGTGGCCATGGTCCATGTGGTCACCACCCAGGACACGGACATCACGCCCTTCGACTCCGGCGCCTACGCCTCGCGGCAGACCTTCGTCACGGGCATCGCCGTGCGCAAAGCGGCCCTGGAGGTTCGGCAGAAGGTCTTGGACGTGGCCGCCCGCCGCACGGGCCTGGCGCCTGCGGAGATGGACATCCGGGACCGGATGATCGTCGAGACCAGCCTGGGCCGCACCGTCTGCAGCCTGGAAGACGTGGCCATGGACTCCTTCTATGATCGGCTCCTCGCCGCCCCCATCACCAGTGATACCTCCGCCAACGTGCGCATCAACGCCATGTCCTACGGGGCCACCTTCGTGGAAGTGGAGGTGGACATCCAGACGGGCCGGGTGGAGGTGACCGAGCTCTGGAACATCCACGACTCGGGCACCATCATCAACCCCAAGCTGGCCGAGGGCCAGGTCCACGGCGGCGTCAGCATGTCCCTGGGGGCCGCGCTGCTGGAGCAGATGCTCTTCGACCCCGTCACCGGGAAGCCCCTGAACCCCAACCTGCTCGACTACAAGCTGCCCACGGTCCTGGACACCCCCAAGATCAATGCGGCCTTCGTGGAGACCTTCGACGCAGCGGGCACCTTCGGCTCCAAGTCCCTGGGGGAGTGCCCGACGATCTCCCCCGCTCCGGCGGTGCGCAATGCCGTCCTGGACGCCACCGGCGTGGCCTTCCAAAAGATCCCCCTCTACCCGCAGGTGGTGTTCGAGAAGTTCCGGGAAGTCGGGCTCCTGGCCGAAAGGAGTGTGCAGCATGTTTGACATCTGCGAGCTCTGCGAACCCGAGACCCTCGCCGAGGCCAAGGCGATCTATGCGGCCAACCCCGAGCTGAAGGTCATCGCCGGCGGCACGGACGTGCTCATCCGGATGCAGCACGGGAGCCTCGCCGGAGCGGGCCTGCTCAGCCTGCGGTGCATCCCGCACCTGGATGAGATCCAGCTGCTCGCGGACGGCACCCTGTCCATCGGCGCCATGGCGCCCTTCACCCGGATCTTCGAGCACGAGCTCATCCGCAAGCTCGTGCCGGTGCTGGGCGAGGCCTCGGTGTCCATGGGTGGCCCCCAGGTGCGCAATGTGGCGACCATCGGCGGCAACCTCTGCAATGGCGCCGTGTCTGCGGACAGTGCCTCGACACTGTTTGCGCTGGATGCGCTGCTGAAGCTGGAGACTGCCGAGGGCGAGCGGATCATCCCCATGCGCGACTTCTACGCCGGCCCCGGCAAGGTGAACCTGCTGCCCGGCGAGCTGCTGGTCGCCATCCTCATCCCCCGTGAGGGCTACGAGGGCATGGGTGGCCACTACATCAAGTTCGCCCCCCGGAAGGCCATGGACATCGCCACCCTGGGGGTCGCCGTGGTCTGCAAGATCCGGGAGAACCGCTTCGTGGAGCTGCGGATCGGCCTGGGCGTGGCTGCGCCCGTGCCGGTCCGCTGCTTCGAGGCCGAGGACTACGCCAAGGGCCGCGAAGTGACCTGGGAGTGTGTCCAGGAGATCGCCCGGCTGGCCCTGAAGCCCGCCAAGGCCCGCTCCTCCTGGCGCGCCTCCAAGGACTACCGGGAACACCTGATTGAAGTGCTGGCCCAGCGCGCGGTGGCTGAAGCCGTGAAGCGAGGGGGAGGTTGCTGTGCTAACTAAAAATGCGGCAGGCGTGAAGGCCCGGAAGCGGCTCTGCATGACCGTGAATGGGCGTGCCGTGGAGATCGAGATCGATATCCGCGAGTCCCTCCTGGACGTGCTGCGGGATCGCCTGCAGTTCACCGGCGTGAAGCAGGGGTGTTCCGTGGGCGAGTGCGGGGCCTGCACAGTCCTGATCGACGGCACGCCCATGAACTCCTGCATCTACCTGGCGGCCTGGGCCCACGGGAAGACGATCACCACCATCGAAGGCCTGGCCCAGGACGGGCTGCTCACGCCGGTCCAGGAAGCCTTCGTGGACGAGGGCGCCATCCAGTGCGGGTTCTGCACCCCGGGCGTCGTGCTCTCCACCACCGCCATGGTGGACAGTGGCAAGTCCTTCACCCACGACGAAGTGCGCCGGGAGCTGTCTGGCCACCTCTGTCGCTGTACCGGCTACCAGAAGATCGTGGACGCCGCGGAACGGGCGCTGCGAGAGGCTGCCACCGCCGCCGACGAGTCTCCGGTCTAACCCAGTCACCACCCCGCTAGGAGTCCCCGTGATCGGCGCTTCTTCCATCCGGAAGGAAGGCCGTGCCAAAGTCCTTGGCACCGCCATCTACACCGACGACAAGTTCATGCCCGGCGCCCTTCACGGGCTCACGGTGCGCTCAGAGGTGCCGCGCGGCATCCTGCGGGCGATCCACTTCGGCGAGGGCATCCCCTGGGACGAGTTCACCCTCGTCACCGCGGCGGACATCCCTGGCACGAACCTCGTGGCTTCGGTGGTGGATGACCAGCCCTTCCTGATCGGGCTTGGTCAGGAGATCACCCACTCCCAACAGGCCGTGCTCCTCCTGGCCCATGCGGATCGCCACCTGGCCGAGAAGGCCCGGCGGGCGGTGCGCCTGGAGATCGAAGAATTACCCGCCGTGCTGGACATCCAGAGCTCCCTCGACCTGCAGACGGTGATCTACGGCGACAACAACCTGCTGAAAGAGATCCACATTGCCAAGGGCGACCCCGACCCCGTCTGGGCCCAAGCCGCCCACGTGGTCGAAGGCGAGTACCGCACGGGTGCCCAGGAGCAGATGTACATCGAGCCCAACGCCATGCTGTCCGTGGTGGAGCCCAGGGATGGGGCCCTGCAGGTGACGGTCTGGGGCTCCCTGCAGTGTCCCTACTACGTGCACGGCGCCCTCCGGCAGCTCTTCGGTCTCTCGGAGAAGCAGGTTCGGGTGGTGGCCATGGAGATGGGCGGCGCCTTCGGCGGCAAGGAGGACTACCCCTCCGTGAACGGCGGCCACGCGGCCCTGCTGGCCTGGAAGAGCGGCCGCCCCGTGAGGCTCATCTACGACCGCGAGGAGGACCTGGCCTGCACCACGAAGCGGCATCCCTCCCGCACGCGGCTCCGGACGGCCTTCGATGCGGAAGGGACCCTTCTGGCTCTGGAGGCGGACTTCATCCTGGATGGCGGCGCCTACGCCACGCTGTCCCCCGTGGTGCTGAGCCGCGGTGCGGTGCACGCCGCCAGCGTCTACCGCTGCCCCCACGTGCGCATCCACGCCCGCGCCGTCGCCACCAACACGCCCCCCCCAGGGGCCTTCCGTGGCTTCGGGGCACCCCAGAGCCTCTTTGCCATGGAGCGCCACCTGGACATCTGCGCCCGGAAGCTGGGCCTGGATGCCGTGGAGCTGCGCCGGAAGAACTTCCTCCACATGGGCGACACCATGGCCACGGGCCAGGTGATCCGGGAGGACCTGGATCTGGGCGGCATCATGGACCGCGCCCTCGCTGCCATCGGCTACCGCGACAAGCGGGCGGCCTTCGCCCTCACCAACCAGGAGGACGGTCCCATCAAGCGGGGCGTGGGCTTCTCGGTGTTCATGCACGGCTGTGGCTTCACCGGCAACGGCGAGTCCCACGTGGCCTCCGTGGCTGGGGTCGAAGGCCTGGCGGATGGCACCGTGGCGGTGCTCGCGGCGTCCACGGAGATGGGCCAGGGCAAGAACACGGTCTTTGCCCAGATCGTCGCCGAGACCCTCCAGGTTCCCGTGGAACAGGTGGAGACGGCGGAGGTGGATACGGACCACGTGCCCAACAGTGGCCCGACCGTGGCCTCCCGCAGCACCATGATGGTGGGCCGGATCCTGGAGGACGCCGCCAGCGGCTTCAAACAGGCCCTGGTCCAGCAGGGCTTTCTGGTGGAGCCCTACACGCCCGAGTCCTTCCGGGCCGCCGTGGCCAAGGCTGTGGCGACGCTGGGCACCCTGCGGTGCTATGGGCAGTACCACCGCCCCCCCAACATCAGCTGGAACGACGTCACCTATCAGGGCGACGCCTACCCCACCTACTCCTGGGCCTGCTACGCCGCAGAGGTGGCCGTGGATCTGGACACCTTCGAGGTCAAGGTCGCAGACTTCGTTGCGGTCCAGGAGGTGGGCCGGGTGGTCAACCCCACCCTGGCCGCCGGTCAGATCGAAGGCGGCGTCGCCCAGGGCATTGGCTGGGGCCTCTGGGAGGAGGTCACCATGCAGCGTGGCCGCATGGTCAACAACCAGATGACCAACTACATCATCCCCACCGCCATGGACCTGCCGCGCATGCAGGTGATCTTCCTGGAGAACGCCCACGTGGGCGGCCCCGGCGGGGCCAAGGGAATCGGTGAGCTGCCCATGGATGGGCCGGCGCCTGCGGTCGTGAATGCCCTGGAGAACGCCCTGGGGGCGCTGCGTCTGGACGAGGTGCCCATGACACCAGACCGACTGCTGGATCGCTGCGAGGAGGTGTCCCATGGCTGATCGCATCGACCTGACCCTGAAGGTCAACGGCGCGGACCATCGTGTCAGCGTGCCTCCCTTCGCGCGGCTCCTGGACGTGCTGCGCGAGGACCTGCGCCTCACGGGCACCAAGGAGGGCTGTGGCGAGGGCGAGTGCGGCGCCTGTACCGTGCTGCTCAATGGCCGGGTGGTGAACAGCTGTCTGGTGCCGGCGGTGCAGGCCCAGGGGGCCTTGGTGGTCACCGTGGAGGGTCTGGCTGAGGGCGAGAACCTGTCCAGCCTCCAGGCCGCCTTCCTCACCCACAACGGCGCCCAGTGCGGCTTCTGCACACCGGGCATGCTGCTCTCGGCCACCGACCTCATCAACCGCTGCCCCCACCCCAGCGATGACCAGATCCGCGACGGTCTCTCCGGGAACCTCTGCCGGTGCACCGGCTACGCCAAGATCCTGGACTCGGTCCACGCTGCGGCCGCTGAGGGGAGGGCCGCCCGATGAGAGGCTACCTGCCTGACTTCGACGTCTGCGTGCCTGCCAGCCTGGGCGAAGCCCTGGCGCTCATGGCCCAGGCGCCCGGGACCTTGACGCCCCTGGCCGGCGGCACGGACCTGATGGTGGTCTACAACGCAGGCCGCCTGAAGGCCACCCGCTTCCTGGACCTCTCCAGCTTCGAGGAACTCCGGGGCATCCGGGAAGAGGCCGGCGCTCTGACCTTCGGCGCCCTGACGACCTTTACGGAGCTGCGCGAGTGCCGCGCCGTCCACCAGCACTTCCCCAACCTGGTGAAGAGCGCCCGGGCCACCGGGGCCCTGGCCATCCAGAACCGCGGCACCCTGGGGGGCAACATCGCCAACGCCAGCCCCGCCGCAGACACCCCGCCCAGCCTGCTGGCCTATGGCGCCGAGGTAGAGCTGCGCTCGGTGCGGGGCTCCCGCCGGGTGGCCTACGACCGCTTCCACCTGGGCTACAAGGCCATGGACCTGGCGCCAGACGAGCTGGTGGCGGCCATCCACGTGCCCCTGCCCACAGGCCGCGGCTTCCACTACTTCCGCAAGGTGGGGACCCGCCAGGCCCAGGCCATCTCCAAGACCTGTCTGGCGGCCTACGCCCGCATCGAGGACGGCTGCGTGGCCGAGCTGCGCATCGGCGTCGGCTCCGTGGCCCCGGCCCCCATCCGGGCCCGCCACGCCGAGGCCGTGCTCCTGGGCCAACCCCTGGCGTCCCTGCCCATGGCGGCCGCCCGGGAAGCCCTGCTGGCCGACATCAGCCCCATCGATGACATCCGCGCCACCGCCCGCTACCGCAGCGTGGTGACGCGCAATGTCCTGGGCCACATGCTCCGGGAGTTGGCGACCCTATGAAGCGGAAGATCGCACTGCTGGCCGTCGGCGGCAATGCCCTGCTCCGAGAAGGGGAGTGGGGCCACCAGGAGGACCAGCTGGCCAATGCCCGGGAGACGGCCGAGATGCTGGCCCGGGTGGTGGCGGAGGGCTACGCGCTCTGCGTGGTCCACGGCAATGGCCCCCAGGTGGGGAACCTGCTCATCCAGCAGGAGTCCGCCGCCAGTCAGATCCCCCCCTACACCCTGGACATCTGCGGGGCCATGACCCAGGGCTCCATGGGCTACATGCTGGAGCGCATGCTCATCAACCGCCTGCGGTTCATGGGTCTGGCGGCGCCAGTCACCTCCCTGCTCACGGAGGTGGTGGTGGACAAGGAGGACCCGGGCTTCCAGAACCCGGCCAAGCCCGTGGGTCCCTTCTACGAGGAGACCCGGGCCCGGGAGCTGATGCGCACCAAGAAGTGGAAGATGAAGGAGGACGCCGGCCGTGGCTGGCGCAAGGTGGTCCCTTCGCCCCGGCCCCTGGAGGTCGTCCAGCTGGAAGCCATCAAGCTCCTGCTGGCCGCCGGCAGCTCCGTCATCGCCGGGGGGGGCGGGGGCATCCCCGTCATCCGGGATGCCAGCGGCTTCCTGGTGGGGGTCGAGGCCGTCATCGACAAGGACCGCCTCAGCGCCCTCCTGGCAGCAGAGCTGAAGGCCGACCTCTTCATCATCCTGACGGGGGTCGCCAAGGTGGCCCTGGACTTCGGCAAGCCCACCCAGCGGTGGGTCGCTCGCCTGGGCGCCGCCGAGGCTCGGAAGTACCTGGCCGAGGGGCAGTTCCCCCCCGGCAGCATGGGGCCCAAGATCGAGAGCGCCCTGGCCTACCTGGATGCCGGGGGCCAGGAGGTGCTCATCACCACCGCCGAGGCCCTGGCCACCGAGGACCCCGCCACCGTCGGCACCCGGATCGTCCAGGGGTGAAGACCGGCTGGTCGGGAAAGTAGGTAGATAATTTTTTATCCATGATAAAAAATTATTGACTCAGTTCTTGAATTTCCTACAATGACTATGGTTTCTTCACGCTCAGGTAATAAAAGAACAAAGCTCGGCAGTGAAAGGGGAGGGAGCCATGGAATTCGCACTCAATGGTCAGCCAGCGACCTGGGGTACTGATCCGGAGCTGTCGGTGCTCACCTACCTGCGGGAAGTGGCGGGCATCCTGAGCCCCAAGGATGGGTGCTCCAGCGAGGGCGTCTGCGGCTGCTGCACCATCCTGGTGGATGGCAAGCCCCGCCTCAGCTGTCGCATGAAGATGAAGGAAGTGGAGGGCAAGAGCCTCACCACCGTGGAGGGCCTCAGCCCTGCAGAGCAGGCGGCCTTCGCCGATGGCTTCGTGGTGAAGGGCGGCGTCCAGTGCGGGTTCTGCACCCCGGGAATCGTCATGAAGGCGGCCGCCCTGGTGCGCAAGAACCCCAACCCCAGCCGCCAGGAGATCACCGACGGGCTCTCTGGGAACATCTGCCGCTGCACGGGCTACAAGAAGGTCGTGGACTCCATCGCCTGCGCCGCCGAGGCCCTGCGGGAGAACAAGGCCGTGGCGTACCCGGGCGGCACCGGCAAGGTGGGCACCCGCCACCCCAAGTACACAGGCCGCGAGGCCGTGCTGGGCCAGCGGGTCTTTGTGGGGGACATGAAGGAACCGGACATGGTCTGGTCAGCGCTGCGCTTCTCGGACCACCCGCGGGCCAAGGTCCTGAAGATCGATATCTCCGAAGCCCTCGCGACGCCCGGCGTCGTCAAGGTGCTCACCGCCAAGGATGTCCCCGCCAAGCGTCAGATGGGCTCCATCACCATGGACTGGCCGGTGCTGGTGGCGGAGGGTGAGACCACCTGCTTCGTGGGGGATGTGCTCGCCACCGTGGCCGCCGAGACCGAGGCCATTGCCCGGGCCGCCGCCGCCAAGGTGAAGGTGGAATACGAGGTGCTGGCGCCGGTCACGGACGTGTTCGAGGCCCTGCAGCCCGGCGCCGAGCAGGTGCATCCGATGTTCCCGGGCAATGTGCTGCACCGGGCCTCGGTGACTGTGGGCGATGCGGAGATGGCCCTGGCCGGCTCGGCCTACCTGACCCGCAACCGCTTCACCACCCAGCGCGTCGAGCACGCCTTCCTGGAGCCCGAGGCCACCCTGGCCCTGCCCTGGCAGAAGGATGGGCAGCCCGGCGTTAAGCTCTATAGCTGCAGCCAGGGTGTCTATGAGGACCGCCACCAGATTGCGCTGCTCCTGGGCCTGCCCAAGGAGCTGGTGAACGTGGTGCAGGTGCAGAATGGCGGCGGCTTTGGCGGCAAGGAGGACATCACCACCCAGAGCCACGTGGCGATGCTGGCCTGGTCCACGGGCCGTCCGGCCATGCTGCGCCTCACCCGCCAGGACTCCCTGCGCATGCACACCAAGCGGCACCCCATCGTCATGGACTACGCCGTGGGCTGCGACAAGGACGGCAACCTGACCGGCATGGTGGTCACCATGCACTCGGACAGCGGCGCCTACTCCAGTGTCGGTCTGGCCGTGATCGAGCGGGCCGTGTCCCACTCTGCGGCTGCCTACTATGTGCCCAACGTGAAGGTGCACGGCACCGCCGTGGTCACCAACAACGCACCCTGCGGAGCCTTCAGGGGCTTCGGCGTGAACCAGTCCAACTTCGCCTTCGAGTCCTGCCTGGATGAGCTCTGCAAGCAGGGCGGCTTCGACCGCTGGCAGTTCCGCTGGGACAACGCCCTCACCGAGGGCCGCACCATCGCCACGGGCCAGACCCTGACCTCGGGCGTGGGTGTCCGCAAGTGTCTGGAGGCCCTCAAGGAACGTTTCTATGCGGCCAAGTGGGCGGGCATCGCCGCCGGCATGAAGAACACCGGCATCGGCTGCGGCCTGGCGGACTTCGGCCATGCCAAGATCATCATCCGCGCCGAGAACCGGGTGGAGCTCCACCACGGCTGGTGCGAGATGGGGCAGGGCAACTTCACCATGGGCGTCCAGTCCCTGGTGGAAGAGACGGGCATCGACCCGGCCTTCATCGAGGTCATCGTGGAGACCAACGAAGAGGCCGAGTCCGGCATGACCACCGGGTCCCGCGGAACCTCGCTGCTGGCCAACTCCGTCATCGCCGCCTGCAAGGACCTGAAGGCCGATCTGGCCGCGGGCAAGAGCCTCTCCGACCTGGTCGGCAAGGAGTACCGGGGCAGCTGGGTCTGCGACTGGACCGTGCCTCCGGGCAAGCCCCCCAAGCCCGGCTACGACGTGATCACCCACTACTCCTTTGGCTATGCGGCCCAGCTCGTCGAGCTGGACGAGACCGGCAAGATCACCCGCATCACCGCCGCCCACGACGCAGGCCGGATCATGAACCCGACCCTCTACGAAGGCCAGATCGAGGGCTCCCTGCACATGGGCCTGGGCTATGCGGTCTCCGAGGAGTTCCCCTACAAGGACGGCCGGCCGGTGTCCCTCAAGATGGCCGACCTGGGCCTCATCAAGGCCAAGGACATGCCCCCCATGGAGATCATCGGCATCGAGGTGCCGGATGCGGTCGGCCCCTATGGCGCCAAGGGCGTGGGTGAGATCGGCCTGGTCCCCACCGCCGGGGCCGTGGCCAACGCCCTCTGCCAGCTCGACGGCATCCGCCGCACGACCCTGCCCCTCAAGGAGATGAAGCTCCTGGGGAAGAAGAACAAAGCCTGAACCCAACCACCCTCATCCCGGCGACCC
>Ga0208613_1000205_pt1 | contig 20632 bp, 52 predicted proteins | sample CryBogmetaGMA6M_FD_184543 | JGI IMG/M metagenome (GOLD analysis project Ga0208613, IMG submission 184543) | Freshwater microbial communities from Crystal Bog, Wisconsin, USA - MA6M (SPAdes) | ecosystem: Environmental > Aquatic > Freshwater > Lake | place: Crystal Bog, Wisconsin, USA | collected... | reverse complement strand
AACAGTTAGATAAAACATAGTGTTTTATTTTTTTATGGTGAAAACCACTGGGTATACTGCAACACCCTCTACTCCTTTAAATTCAGGAGCTACTTTTTTAAGGATATTATAAGCACCATTTAAATCGGCATTTATAAGTTTTCCATTTTTTGATTTAAACAATCCTCTTTTTATTCTTTTACCTAAATAAGATTCATGTTTTTTTACTGGTTCATTATCTAAGAAAGAACATTTAGAAGTATAAGATTCTTCATTTCTTATAGTTTCAATACCAATTAGTTCACATTTATATTCAATCATACTAATGAACTTTTCAAATGGTATATTAACAAAATTTTGATTGCTAGTTTTTCCTATATTAATGTCTTGTTTCCAATTTTGGTTATATCCAATTACTAATTTAGATATGTCTCTGGAAACTAATTGATTCACTAATAATCTAGATGCTTTATGCATATAATCATTTATTTTATCATTTCTTTTATTAGTTAATCGTATTATTCTATTTGTATTTCTTTGATTTTCATTTAATTTTTCCTGTAGTTTTGCTTTTCTTTTATTATAATATTGATTTATAGATTTTAAAGGTCTGCCATTAATGGCAAATGCCCCTTTACAGTCATTAAACCCTACTGTTGCTAAGTTGTTTACTCCCAAGTCAATAGATGCGATGTTAGTATTCCTTTTCTTTTCTACTTCTTTAACTTCATAAATAATTTCAATAACGTATGAAGAGTTTCTAGGAATCATCCTAACCCATTTTATCGAGTTATAATCTTTAATTTGGGTTTTTATTTCGAAATTAGTATCACTTAATTTTAACGTTCCTTTCTTTTTAAAAACTAAACTATATAAAGCATCTTTTGGATAATGAATGATATTTTTTCCTTTTTTAGAATCTTTGTATTTAGGCGGTCTTGGTATAGAAATAAAATTTGAAGGATTTCTTTTAAATTCTTTCAAACCCGCAAAGAAGGATTTATAGTTTGTATCTAATTGGTTTAAAACTTGATTACAAACCTTTTTAGGCAAACCACATTCATTCCATATTGGAGTTGCTTTCACTGCGTGATATAAATTCTTTAATCCTATGTATTCTTTATGTTCTTTATAATAGTTATTTGCTATATAAAGCATACTATTATAAAGGTTCTTTGATTGAAAACATAATGAATCAATTTCCTTATAAAAGGGATGTGTTTCTTTTATATTATGTTTTTCTACTAGTTGCATCTTATATTATTTAGTGTAAATATACATTTTTTCTTGGTTAAATCAAATTTATTTTTAAAATAAATAAAACACTATAAAACTAAATGAAAATATATAAAATTAGCGACTAGTTATTACACTAACCAAAAAAAAGAAAATTGACTGTATGAAAAATCGTTTTGAACTCTGCCCCATCAAAAAAGAAATCCGTAACGAAGTAGTTGATTACTTGCTTGCTGAAATTAACAAACCTTTACAAAACACTTTTACTGATTATGATAAACGTTACGCATTTCTTCCAGTCGTTAATGGGTTTACTGAAAAATTATTATCTAAACGTATCGACAAATGTAAGAAATCGCATGATGTTTATTTTAATTTTTACGAATTGAATTCTGATATTAGGAACGAATGGAATACCACTTTTCTAAAATTTGAAGATGTTTTAGAACATAAAGGATATGAAGTAACGCATAATAGAATTATTGATAAAGATATTCTTGAGAATAGTAACGAAATTAATAATGGCGGTTGGTTGGATTTATGTGCGCCAAGAACTCATAAAGTAGTTAAGTTTGTTACAGATGTAATGCAATGGCTTAACTATGATGGATTGATGTTTTTTACATGGGGAGAAACATACAAGCGCATACCACAAAATATGCGTTCTGATATTACACCAAAACAACTTGTTGAACAATTAAATACCATTAATTGTGATCCTACTTGTCGTTATGAACTTGTTGAACTTAATTACACAAATAAGAATGGTGAACGTGGAACATATATAAATTCATATTCGTATGGTGCAAAGATGATTACATTTGGGATTCGTAAAGTATGTATCATTGACAAACCCCAAAATATTACTTCTGAACCATTCAAAAACTTTTTAAATGAATTGGAATCATTCAATCCTCTTGAAATTGAAAAAATAACTGGTATTCCATCACAAAAAATCATTGACTTCCGAAAAGAAAATGATAATAATACAACCAATATGAAAACAAACACAACACAAACCGTAAAATCCACTGACACCAAAATGTATACTGATCTCTTGAAGTTCATCAATACTTATGCTGATAATACAGCAAAGGAAATTGAACAGATTACAGGAATTCCAGTTGCTAAAGTTGCTGGACTTCGCAGGGCAATTACTGTTCGGACTAACAAGTAATCTGCAAATTTAAAATCCACTGGAATCTTTTTATGGTTCCAGTGGATTTTTATTTGACAAAAAGAATAATATCATATAGATTATAAACATGAACGATTCAATTCAAGACCTATTTAAAGATAAAAACTATTGCTGCGAAGAAATTTGCCGTATTCGTGAAGCAATTGGAGTAAAAGGAGCTTCGGATTCTGTCTTTGAAAGTTCCAGCAAAACTCTTGCATTCATGTATTTATATTGCCCCAAAGAACTTCAATCCACTGTTGAATCACAAATGCTTGAACTTGAGAAGCGAAAAACTTTAATTTATCTATATAATCTTCGTGCTGAATGAGAATTTTATTTGACAAAACAACCCAAATAATATATTTTTGAATCATGGAAATACTAGTGACCACATCAAGCACAGTTTCAAGAGTCAAAACATACCATTGGGAGGATATTGTAAAACTTGGAGGGGTTTATAAAGTTTCTGGTGATACTAAAAGTCAATATATTTTCGTTTCACTTAAAAATGATAATACCGTTTTGATTATTAGTTCTAATTCAAAAGAGGGAAAAGTAAATATTGCAGAAGAAGTTGTATGGGAAACAGAAATTTTTGTAGAAAGTAAAGAATCAGTTACAATAACTTTCCAAAATTAAATGTTGACTTCCTCTTAAAAAAGTGTATAGTTTGTCTATAACTTAAAAGAAGGAACGATATGTAAACTTTAAAGGGTGGGTAGTTTAATTGATAAAACGACGAGATAAATTTGTATTATCTTGCAAGAAGTAACTTTAAGAGTTAATTCCCAAATTATTAAAAGGTTCGAAAATTTTAATATAGATTAAAGGTTAACAAATAAATTTTATGGAATGCTATATTGGAAATAACTATAGATAAAATCCAGAATAGAAATGTAGGTTTAAATCCTACCCCACCCACCAAATAAATCATTGACAATTTAAATCTTTAGTGTAGAGTATAAACAAATAAACGAGGGGTAGCTCAGTGGCAGAGCGCAGGGTATCTAACCCTTCATGTAAGATTGAATCTAGGTAAAGTGAGAGGCTTTAGTAGGTGATCGATAACCGAATAAGTGGGTAACTGGAAGTAGAGAATACGATACATGGCTATAATAACATATAGGAGGTCAGTCGTTCGAATCGATTCCCCTTGAATTTGTTTTCATATCTATTACATTAATAATAATATTTAAATATTTTCGAGAAGTAGAAGGTTTAACATATTTTTGTAACGATGTATCAATAATACAAAGTTCAATACCATTTTCAATACATGCTTGATACTTTCTCCCATCATTATTTTTTATTTGTTCTAACTTTTCATTACTAAATATTGGTTCATAATGAAAAATACCATTAAGTTCAAATGCCAATTTTAATGATGGAATAAATATATCTAGTTCAGAATTGATTTCTACTTTTGAGTTAAATTTAATTATCAAGTCTGGATATAACAAAATTAGTTCTTTTTGTAGCCATAATTCCAATTTGGAAATTCTTGTTCCATATTTTTTATGTTTATTATTAAAAGTAACTGCACATGATTTACAACAAAAATTATTAGGATTTCTTTTACATTCTCCATATTTTTTTAAGAAAATAGAATTGCAGTTTTTACACTCTACTTCTATTTTAGTTGTATTGCTATGTATTCCATTCAATCGAGAATTAGCATTACATTTGGAAGAACAATATTTTCCTACTGGCAATCCACGTTTAATAGAATAATTTAAATATGCTTTTCTTTTATTAAACTTTTTATTACAAATTTCACATTGACAAGGAACAGTTTTTCCTTTATATTTGCTTAATTCTTCTACAGTTATCAACATCATACTTATATTTAACATAAATTGTATATTTTCTATTCCATCCCCCTTGACCATTTTAAATATGAAAAAAACTATAGAAGGTTCCAACAATGTAAAACCTTTTAGTAACTTTCAAATTCGTTGGAAGGAAAAACTAGGCAAACCAGAATGTCCATATCTCATTCGATATTCTATTTTATTCTTTGGGTATTCAATTCGTTTACATCACTGGATAAGGTCTGATGATAAAAGATTTTTCCATGACCATCCTTGCAATTTATTTTCAATCATTTTAAAAGGTAGTTATACAAATGTAACACCTGATAAAAGTTATGAATGCAAAGCAGGTTCATGGTGGTATGCAAAAGGTGATAAGAGGCATTACTTAGATATTCCAAAGGGTGGTGCATGGACATTATTATTTTTTGGTCGTCCTTATCGTAAATGGGGATTCTGGACAAAAGCAAATCAATTCATGCGCCCCTTGCGATATTTTAATAAATTTGGAATTCCTCCATGTGACATACAATAAATCATTGACAAAATAAACAAATTCGTATAGATTAAAAACATGAAAGTAAAACGAGAAGAAACCATTGATCTTACTGAAGCTGATCTTAAAAAACAATTGGCAAAAGATTTTAATACAACTCCAGAGAATATCTTTTTGAGAACTGATGAGGTAGCAACTGGATATGGTGGATGTGAACACTATGAAGATGTTGTAAGCGTAAAAATTGTGAGGGTATTACCATAATGAAATCTCAATCTGAAATTGCCCTAGAAATCGCTATTCATGCTCATAAGGGTCAAACTAGGAGAGATGGTATTAGATATGTTTATACAAGTTATTGAAATATGATGAAGAAATTCAATAAAAATAGTTATTGACATTAATGAATTTTGTGATAAGATAGATTTAGGTTAGTTCTTGTACCTTTGGGATTATCTTGATGAATAGTAGGTGATGTTCACTGATTCATTATAAAAGGGATAGTTCTAGTGATACGAAGTTAGAGATTAAGCAAGGTTGTGTTTTCAATAGGGAGAACGTAATCGACCTTAATTAAACTACTTACAAAAACGTTTATTGTATCAAGTGATGCTTTAGCTTAGGAGCTTACAGTCCCTAACGGTCATAAAAACCATAAGTTGAATAATCTCCACTTGATTGTGGATTTTTAGAACATGAAAAATAAACAGACATATTTTTCAATACTTTATGGAACTATAATACTCATTAATCTTTGCATTGTGATCTTTGCAATCATTCACAAATAATATGATACTAGGAATAGATGAATATCCCAAAATCCAAACAGTTTGCAAAGAATGTAAAAAAACATTCACAGAAACGTATATTGCTTGGCTAGGACATAAAGAAAGATGTGATGATTGTTGTAAAAAACATTGCTATTATAATCTAAATACGATACCTTTGACTCATGAAACGATTAACCTTTGATGAATGGTCGGAATATCATGCGGAAAGTGCCAGAGCAAAATTCCAAGTGTTATCTGATGAATATGGCGATGCTTGCCCATTTTCTGAACCACGCTATGTTCAACGATGTTATGATGATTACTTAGATAAATGTGATATGGAACAGTGGAATCATGAATACTTTAATGATGAAATTGATCTTGGTTATATTGAGTGGAAGAAAAATAAAACGAAATAATTTTACCTATGAGCAATTTAATTAAAGTTCGGGTGTTCAACATCAAATACGATACGGATGGACAAAAGATTCAACTTCCTGATGAGTTAATTTTGGATGGCATTTGTGATGCTATTTGCGTTGTAACTGGATACTATGCATCCTCATTTAATTTTGATTTTATTTGACATTGATGAAGGTTTAATATAGATTACAACCATGAGCAGAATGAAACGTAAAATTCAAGTTTATCTTCTTAAATGGATTTGTAAACAATGGGTAAATCAAGGTGGATGGTATAAAAACAACATCCGAGAATACTTTCAAATCATGGTGGATGCGTCAAGTAATGAGTTCACAGAAGATAACAAATATACAATCAAACATTTCTTGTGCGATCTTTTAAACGAAACAAAATAAAATTGACATTAAAAGAAAATCCTGATACTTTTCATCTATGAGTAATTTAATTAAAGTTCGGGTGTTCAACATCAAATACGATACGGACGGACAAAAAATTGATCTTCCAACAGAATTATTTTTTGATGCGGAGTATGATGATGATTTAGCTGATATGATTTCTGATGAAACTGGATTTTGTGTATTTTCATTTGAACATGAATTAGTTTGACTGGATGGAATAAGAATAAACTCAAAAAGTCATTGCAATTCTGGCAAGCAAAAAAGAAACTTGGTGATATTCATGCGGATGGGTGGATCACAAACCCCTATAACGGAAGGGCTGTTCAATATATCAAGTATTCAAGAGATTGCAATGATAAAATAACTGAATTGATTAATAGTTTGGATTTGCCTAGAAAAAATATCAAAAATTCATTTGCCAGTAATTGAAATCTCTGCTATATTAAAACCATGAAAACATTCCTATATCCTTACGTTCTGAACAAATCTGATGAAACTCCTATCCCAAAGGTTCGTCAAGGCATCCAACAAAGAGATGTTGTAAATACTTCATTGCTATTTCGAGTTCTTAAACAAAAACATATCGAAGCACAACAACAATAATTTTTAGTTGTTACATACGAATGGGGGAAGGAAGTTTATGCGTTCATCATTAATATTTCCTTCCCCCAAAAGATATTCAAAAATAAATCTCGACAAATCACTGAAATTTATATAACATTTTAAACTATGGAACCAACTAAAGAAGAAATCAAACAGGCATTCATGGATATTATGGATGGTATTACAGTAGGTGAACTAATAGCCACTACGGGAATGCAATTTAATAGAGCTATGGCAATCCAAGCAATTTATTATAAACTTTGTATTAAAACAACCTTGACAAAATCTTAAAAATATATAATCTCTACGCATATGAAAAAACTCCTATTCAATATTAAAAAAGTTCTTGCCTATACTTTTATCGCAATTCTAGTTAGTAGTCTCACTGGTGGAAGTTTATACGTCGGTTATAAAAAAGGCAAAAAAGATAACATTAAAGAATTTCATGCACTTCTCATCGAAAAGGGATTTGCGCACTATAACGAAACTTCTGGTTCATGGGAATTTAAAAAATCAGAAACAATCCTAACTCCCATTTCTGATGTTCTTAATACCGGAATAATATTTTATAATGATGATATTATGCACTCCGTATCAAATAAAAAGATTGCAAAGAAGTAAAATACTAAATATTTTCCATATACAAAATTTATGGGAGGTATTTATCTCCTTTCTTTAAATTATCAATTGCCCATAAAGGTTGCATATTAGTATAATGGCAACATTCTTTTAATTGTTCAGGATTACTTAAATCAAAAGATGCCATAGGTTTTATATGATCTATATGCCAACCTTTAAGGCAATGATTTTTCCAAGTCATACCTTCTTTAAATTGTGATTCTATATGTTTTATATATTGTTGTTTTGTACATCCAATTAATTCGGATGTTTTTATATCCTTAGTAGTATTTTGAGATTTAAGTACATCACGTATCCGTTTTCTTAATATGCATGATAATTTGTATTGTAAATTATTTTTATATTTTTCTTTTTGTATTTTATTAATAGAATTTCTATTTAAGTTATCGTATATACTTTTTTTATTACGTAAATCATCTTTATTATCTTCTTTATACTCCTTTTGATATTTTAAAATTTTATCTTTATTTTTAATACGATACTCTTTTTCATAGTATATTATACAACTTTTACATTTATTACTGTTATATTTATAAAAATCTATAATATTCTTTTCGCAATTACATTTTGCACAGATTTTTCTTGATTTGTATTCATTTTCTTGATAATTATTCATAACTTTTAATTAATAACACTAATCCTTGTCTAACCAAATCAGAAATTGCATAACCAGTTGATGTTTGTATTGATATTAACTTTTGTTCTAACTGTTCTGGAAGGGTAAAAGTTATTCTTTTCATTTGCTTTTCGTTTTTTGTTTTCATATTTAAGTAACACTCTAGTTGTATTTAACCTAATTTATAAAATATATCGACAAAAAAACAAAAAAATATTATAACATTTCTTTTATATGGAACCAACAGGAATACTTAAGCGCACTGATTTTACGACTGAGGAGGTAAAGATTCTCATTAAGGATCAAAAGATGTATCATATTAAAGATGAGGATGATGAATGGTGCAAGAATAATAATGAAAAAATTGACAATATTTTAAGTGAATTTATTGAGGAAAAGATTTGGTCAACTGAAAGTCTTGTTGAAATCTTTGAAGAGAAACTAAAGAATTGGGAACTTGGGAGTAGTGACAATGATCATCTGTATAATCTGATCAATATGTTTCATGATTTTTTAAGGTCTGAGGATGAATCTGGCGCGATGGTATATGATACTGGAACGACCTTTGTATTTCATATTGGCCCTCGTTTACCTCGTTAATATATGATAACCTTACAAGAGATTAAAGATAAAGCTGAACAGGCACAGAAAGAATCTGATGCTTGTATACTTAAAATTAATATAGATAATTTAGATACTGCATTTCGAAGAATTTTTCATTGTGTTCCTTCTGATGAGGAAATTAAGGTAGGTGGTAATATTAGACCTTATTGCCTTATTGAAGATATTAGAGTATGTGCAATAGAAGTTGATGGTATATGGAAACTATTACTATTCCGAGATATTGGAGATAGTATTGGAAAAGAATCTGCGGTTTGCAATTCTATTGAAGATGTGAATAATTTCATTAATAAAACTAATATATTGATTAATGAATATAAGAATGCTGTTAACAGTAATTTTTGGAAGAATATAGGAGTGATATTAGGATTTAGAAATAATCGAACCTAAATAATAACACTTGACAATTAAACAATTTTATTATATTTTGTAATTATGAAAATGAATATTATTTACACACTTGAACAGGCGATTAATGCGTTAACTGTATTGCATCAAAAACAATATCCGACTGATGAAATTACTGTAGATATTGAAGTTATGGTGAATGTGATTTCTCGTCCTTATCCTGATGCTGTTAATATATTGAAATATTATGGATATACGGATGATAACATTTATATCCTTATTAATACCGCGAAACGAAATATTCCTGCGGGTAAAGTTCATGCTATTAAAGAGGTTCGGGAAGTGTCAAGGGGTATGAATCATCTTACTGTTATGGGATTAGCGGAAACTAAAGAATTTGTTGAAGCCATTATGAAGTAGAATAAAATTATGATTGAATATATTATTAAACAATTACAGAAGGAAAATCCAATAGAAACATTAATAGTAGTTTTAGGTTTAGCATTAATTTGTCTTGGTGGGATGCTGTTAACTTCATGTTCATTGTTACATAATACATACGGGTCTTAATAATATGAAAGACTTTCTTGGTAATGAATTAGCGGTTGGAGATACAGTAGTTTGCACACCAAATAATAATAAAAAAATGTTGGTAAAGGCTACTATTACAGCATTTACCCCCATGCAAGTTAGAGTAGAATATATTGAAACTTGTCATGCATATAAACAATGTAAGGATTATGTAGCGAAATATATTATTTATCCTAATGTATTAATTAAAATTCCATTGACTTCTTAGATAAATCCTTTATTATATACAAATTATGAAAATCACCTATACAAATATTGAAGCAGTTAATGCAATGACTAAAATGCTTAAAAGAGATAATCCGAATGATAGTATTGAGGTTATTATTGAGGATGCGATTCGTGATACTAGTAATGTTCATGGATGGGCTGATATGAATTTTCGGGATATGTTAAAACGGTTTGGTTATAGTGGTAATAGTAATTTCGATATGATTATTAATACTGCGAAACAATATATTCCATCCGGTAGAATGAATGCTATTAATGAAGTATTAAAGGTGTCTAGGGGATTAAATAATATTCAAACTATTGGGATTAAGCAAGCGAAGGAGTTTGTAGATACTGTTGCGAAATACATCTAATACCCTTATGAAAATTATTTATTCCTATCAAGAGGCTATTAATGCATTAGAAAAAGCTGCTAATCAATTTATGCCTGATGATAGAAAGGTTACTATTGAGATTGAAATGCCTATTAAAAAAACTAATACATATCAACCCATAGAATATGTAAATCCTAATTTGCGTAAGTTATTGCAAAGTTTTGGATATTATAAGGATGAAAACCATAGGAGGCTTATTGATATAGCAAGGTATTATTTAAATGTGGATGAATCTAATGCGATTTATGCGATTTCTCATGCTTCATGTCACATGGAAAATATTTTATGTATTAGTGGTGAGGATGCGAAACTATTTCTTAAAGCAGTTAAAGCGCATGAAATAAATCCTTGAACTATTATGAAAACTGCTAAACTTATTGATGTTCATGATCATAACATCACACCTATTTTATATACACTATTCTTCTCTGATACTATAATTAACTTGAACGGAAATGATGGTTATTATGAATTATTTGTAGAAGATTTGTTATATAATCCTGATGAAGAGTATAACGAAGAAAGTGAAAGCTGTGAAGAATTATTTAAAAAGCAATTAGATCGTGGATATCGCAATTGTTATTTTGATGTGGAAGTAATGAAACAATTGGTAGAAAATCCAGTTACATTTAAATATGCAATGAATCATTTAAAGAAGTGGCTTATTTCGGAAGGAGTAACGAAAGATGATACGTTAATTATTAAGATTTGGTGGTAATGATATGAAAATAATAAAAGAAATTGCAAAGAAATATGATATACCTTGGAGTTTATTTAGTCCCAAAAGTCAAAGGGGGAACATTATAGATGCGTTAATTGAATATAGTAAGGTAATTAATAGTGAGAATACTAAAACTCCTAAAGCATGTTGTATTAAATTAATTCCATTAGATACTACAGATATTCCTATTAACTCATGGATAAAAAAGATTGGAAATAATATTACACGTTCTAGTGCTATTATAGGTATTGATAATTATGGAGTTCTGTTACAATTTGATACTGATAATCCTGAATGGATTTCATATGAAGAATTAAGAGAATATTATACAATTCAAAGACCGGATGGTAAAGGTTGGATAAGGGCAGAAAAACCAAAGTTACAATAATATGGAAGAACTTTATAAAATTACGGGATCACCAAAATTATGAAAACACAATATAGAATTAAAATAGTAACAACAAATGAGGGAAAGAAAACATATTATCCACAATATAAGTCTTTCTTATTTTGGAAATATTTAATTAATAACACATGGAACGGTAATGGTTTTACATCAAATAAAATTCATTTTAATCAATATGAAGAAGCATTGTACCAAATAAATTCTGAAATAAATTCTGATATTTATTATCATTCAAAAGCATATAAAATAGAAAAGAAAGCAAGAGAAAATGCATATAAAGTTAAAAGTATAGAATATAAAATGCTATGAGTGAAGAATTAGAAAGATCCTGTAATAATTGTAAGTTTTTTTATGGGTCATGTTTACATCCAAATAATCCAAATCATGAGGAATTTGCTGATGTTGGTATATCATTATATTTTTGTTTAAATAGAGATTATGCTTGGTGGACATCTAAAAGCACACATGAATGGTGGGAAAATAGATAAGTTATGAAATCTAAAAGTATACAAGGGCAGATAGACCGATGTAATAAAATAACAACCAAATATTGGAAATTATGGGAACGTAATTATCTAAAACAACGTAAAGACTGGCATATTATAAACAAGTATTGGAGAATATATACTAAATGGAGTAATAAATGTTTGTGATATCGGAGTTCAAAAATAAAACTGCAAAATAAATGTCTACATGGAAAGTATTTTATGCAAACGAAGTGATGTGAATTTAAATGATTTTGGAAAAAGGAATCATCCAAAAATTATATGTTCAGAATGCGTAATTAAGGCAATTGAATTAGTAGAAAAGATGAAAGGATTATTGAAAAATGATTGGAGCATTTAAATCAACTATGTTAGATTCATTAGAATTTGATATTATGAAGATTATTAATAATTATGAAAGGCAGATAATGGAGTTAAAAAATTTTCCTATTACGCTAGAAAAGATGAACGATACTGAAGAATTGCTTGCCTGTATTAGAAGATTTAAAGCGCAAGTTAATTCAATTTTAGATGATATTGAATTAGAGGATTGACAAATTGATATGAAAACTATAGAAGAATATATGCGATGGGGGATAGTTTCTGTTGGTATTTCATAGCACAAAAAAAAATGAAAAGTTGGATTGAATTACAACTTGCGAAAATTAATTTGAAACATAGTTCTATATGAATATAAAAGAATTAAAGGAATTAAAATCCGAATGAAAAAGATAACTCATTATTATATTGCATCAAAAAGTTGTAGAGAATTACTAATAGAAGATGTTAATATATCAATTAGAAAAGGATTTCAACCGTATGGTAATCCTTATTTTGATGGAGCATATCATTATCAGGCTATGGTGGCATATGAGGAATAATCATTGACATATTATAGTATTTTGTTTACGGTAATTGGAACATGGGAAAATTTATGGAGGCAGTTCATAAATCAACTGAAATTAAACCTATAAATTATTGCAAGAAAAAACTAACTAAACGATTTATGAATATAACAAAATTCACAAAAAAATTAAAAGAAATGGATTCACAAGATATCCGTTTAATATGTGGAGAAATGACAGCACAAGAAATGCGAACTTCTAAGGCAATTCTTAAATGGGTTGTAAGTCAATTAGAACTACCAACTACAGAACAAACTATTGATGCACCTTGATAATATAATGGATGAATTACCTGATTATGCAACTACCAAAGATTACGGTAATGCATTAAAACAAATGATAGTGTTTATCATTTTCAAGCTATGGCATTATACGAGGAATAAACAAGTAATTCCATTATCTGAACGCTTTAATGAAAATAATATTGACATAAGATATTAAATTTGCTATGGTTATCAGATGAACATATTCTTTTTAGATAAGTCTCCAAAATTAAGTGCTGAATATTTGTGTGATTCTCATGCATTAAATGGTAAGATGGCAACTGAAATGGCACAGATGATGTCAAATCTATATAGTTTGGAACGATTAGCAAATTCAGATTGTCCAAGAACTGCAACTGGTAATATTAGAAAGCATTCATATCCACATCATCCCTGCACTAAATGGATTAAAAATAGTTTAGCAAATTTTCAATGGGGGTTAGAACATGCATTATATATTTGTGAGGAACGAAGATATAGAACTGGCAAGGAATTGAATGGAACTTATGAGTTTTTGAAATGGGTTAAGAATACTTCAAATGAATTAACGTTTACTGAAAGCGTATTTACGACTCCAGCGTTAGCAATGCCTGAACAATATATCAATGTTGATCCCGTTATAGCATATAGGAATTATTACAGGAATGAGAAAAAGCATTTGTTAAAGTATACAAAGCGAAATATACCTAATTGGTTATAATTATTGACATCGTTATAATTTGTGATATCATTTTCCTATGAAAAACTGGAAAGAATTTAAAGATACGGGATTACTTTTTTGGATTAATCGCTCTTTGCATTTATTTGGATGGGCAATTGTTTTAGAAGTTGATGATAAAACTGGAGAAGTATCTAAAGCATATCCCAAAAAAGTTGATTATAGAGGATTTAGTGGGCATACAGAAGAAAAAGGATTTGAAAGATTGGAAGCATATTGCAAGAAACATTTTAAGGAATAGTTATGTATTTTCATGAATTCACTAGTAAGGGACTTCGAGACATAATTCTTGGTAAGGTAGAATTTAAAAAATGTTTATGTTGTGATAATGATGGAAAGCAATATTCTAATGATGATGGTTGTCCTCCACTTCCATATCCACATCCTGATTGGGGTGATGATGTAGAAAGTATTGAGTGTGAAAATTGTGAAGGGGTTGGATTTGTTAGAGTTGTGAAATTATGAGGGAAATAAAATTTAGAGTTTGGTCAATAGCTGATAAAAAATATATTGATTGTTATGATATGGATATGAATGGAAAATTTGTTAATAATATGTTGATTAAATAGAGTTAATAATATGTTTGATGAGTATGCAGATTTAATATTGAATAGTAGATTTAATAAACGATGTGATGAAATTGAAAGACTGAATGAAGGATTAATTACATCTTTTAGTGCAGATAACATGAAACGCAATGTAATAAAATCATTTGCTTCATTTATAACATATTTAAGTGATATTCCATTATTTTATAAAGTGAATAAAAAGGAATATAAATATGGAATTCCGAGTAGTATAGTGATAAATTTCAAGATAGAGATTGATAATAATCCTGATAATAGAAAGGAATTGACTCGTATAATTAATTTATGTGGATATTTTATAGCAGAGGATATAAGATTTGAAGATGTTAAAGAATTAAAGATAGTATTAGAACCAAGATTTCCAGTATGTATGGATAGTAAAGAATTAGATAACGTTCGAATGTTTCATATAACGGAAAAGAAAAGATTGAATAATATTCTTCATAAGGGATTAAATGCGAAAAATAGCAGAACATCATTTGCACATACTAGTGACAGAATATATCTATTTATAACAAAAACTCCTGAATTATGCATACCAGAATTAAAAAAAGTATTAACTAGAGATAGAATTTCTAAACCAGAAGAAGGTGATATGGTAGTATTAGAAATAAAAGGATGGAATAAACCTAATATTAAATTTTATTTAGATGAGGCGTGGGGATATACAGCAAATAAATTTTATGCGATATTCACAAAAAATTCTATTCCACCAGCATATATAGAAATTTATAAATAAATCCTTGACATCTTATCATTTTATTATATAATTAAAGCATGCAAAAATTAACATCTTTTATTTCTCTTATTATTGCTATTTTAACTTCAATTATTGGTTATTCAATTCATCACAGTATTTTTTGGTGTATTTGCGACTTTTTGTTTTGGCCTTTTGCATGGATTAAATGGATTATATTACAGCAAGTGAACATTACGATAATTAAGAGCGCATTTCAATTTTTCTTTCAATAATTTCTCGCTAATGGAGGGGAGGATTTTGTATTATCTTCAATATTAAAATCCTCCCCTATTATGCTTAAATGCCTCACTATAAAGTTTAATAATAAAAACAATATCAGAATAGCATAATAGATATTGACTTCTTATAATGTTCTGTTAATATATAATCTTATGATATATACAACCATTGGAAAAAATTTAATTACTGCAATGAAATCAAAAGATGCAGTTACTACAAAAACATTAAGAATGCTTAAATCTGCATTAGGGAATATTGCAATTGACAAGAAAGTTAAGATTGAAGATTTGTCAGATTCAGAAGTCATTGTAATTATTCGCAAGGAGATTAAAAAATGTCAAGATTCTTATGAAGGATTTAAGTTAGATAATCGTGAAGAATCTATGGCAGAAGAATTAAATAGCGTATTAATACTTTCTGAATATCTCCCAAAGGAATTGACATCAGAAGAATTAGAAGTTATTATTAAAGATTCTATTAATGAAGTTAATGCAACGTCAAAGAAGCAAATGGGACAAGTTATGAAGGTTGCTATTATTAAGGCAGAAGGTAGGATATCTTCGCAAGTTTTAAGTGGTAAGATTGCACAACTTTTAAATTGATATGAGTGTAACAAGAATTTTTAGATATGAATGTGATTACTGCAATACAATAGGAGAAATTGCATCTTATGGATTTCCTAATGGATTTGTATATGGGTATAACAAGGATACTGTTGTACATATTTGTGGAAATTGCAAAGATAAGTTAATATTACAAGGGGCAAAGACGAGCAAGAAACGGAATACTAAGATTGATATTCCTGCAAATCTACAAAATATAAAAATTAGACAAGAGCCTTTGGAACCTACTATTGAAAAAATAGAAGATATATTAAATTCGCTATGAAAGAAGAACATCCATATAAAGCATTCGCAATTGTTCCAGACGTTCCATCACATGTAGTCTATCCTATTGATATGGATAGACTAGAGGAAGCAAACGAGAGACATTTAAAAGGCGTTTCTGAAAGAAATAAGAAACAAATACCAGAGGAATTATATAATATATGCAAAGAATCGTTATAATTGGTGCAGGGGGAAGATTAGGAAAAGCGTTAGTGAGAGAATATTCTAAAGAGTATGAAGTTATTGCATTGACTCGTAATGAGATTGATTTATCAAGTGTTATTTCTATGGATAAATGTTTAGATGCATTAGATTTTGATTTGTTGATTAATTGTGCGGCACTTACGAATGTAGATTATTGCGAAAGTCATATAAACGAGGCATTAAATATAAATTGTTATGCTCCAGAATATCTAGCTAGTATTGCTCTTATGAAAAATGCTAGAATGATTCATATTAGCACTGACTATGTTTTTCATGGTGATAATACAATTCCATATAAAGAACATGATGATACTTTCCCAATTAGTAATTATGGCATGTCAAAAAAACAAGGAGATTTATGGGTTCGTTCTCGTTCAGTAGATAATTTAGTAATACGAACATCATGGGTATTTGGGCCTGATTCTGATAGTTTCATTGATAGTATTATTAACAAAGCAAAAGTATCGGAAGAAGTATCCGCAGTTTCAGATAAATTTTCAACTCCATCATATACATTAGACATTGCAAAATATTTAAAACCATTTTTATTTGATAAGCCGATTGGAGGAATTTTAAATATTTGCAATTTTGGTGAATGTTCATGGCAAGAATATGGACAATACGCAATCAATTGTATGTTAGATCATGGAGTTGAGTTAAAAGGAACTATAGTGAAGCCACAAAGAATGTCACAAATAACTGCATTTATTGCAAAGCGTCCAGTTTATTCGGTATTGTCTACTGATAAATTAACTGAATACCTTGGATATGCGCCTCGTAATTGGTATGATGCAGTTGATGAATATATAAAGGATTATAAATTATGAAAATAAAAACAGGCAATTATTACAGTTTAAGAAATGGTAGCAAGTATATTTGTTATTCTTCTGATACAGGAACTAATGATATTCATGGGGCTGTATTAACAACAACGGGTAAATGGGATTTTGCAATACATCAAAAAAATGGGGATAAGTTCACTGATGAATTGAATAGTGAATATGATATTGTTAGTGAATGGAAAGAAATTTTAATTATTGACAATCAATTAAATTTATTATAGTATTAGATATGTTCAAAGAATTACAAATTTTATCACAAGCGAGTGCAAAAACAGAAGCATTCAAACGACCAAATTACTGGAATATTGTATCTATTTCTGCGCCAAATGAAATTGTAGACTTTTGCGGATATGAAAAGTCCGTTTGTCGAGTGCATTTTGATGATATTGATATTGAGAAGAAAGGACAGGTTTTATGCACTAAAGATCATATTAATACTGTTATTAAATATTCTGAAAGTATTAAAAATGAACCGTTAATTATACATTGTTATCAGGGTATTTGTAGGAGTACAGCAATGGCATTTTTAATTCTTTTAAACTATTGGAAGAATAAAAATATTAATTATCCTGTTGATATAGCATTAGAAACTCTTATAGATTTCAAAAATATACATGCAATATATCCAAATCGTTTCGTAGTTAATTTGGGGGTTGAAGTATTAGCAAAAGATACTGCTCAATTAATAGCATGGAATAGAGAATTATATCAATCTGAAATATTTCAAAGGATATATAATGCACGATAATATATAAGAATGTGCATTATGGATACAAAATTAAATACAAACATTGCAATATTATTAACTATTTTAATTATCTTTATTGATATATTATTAGTAGTTAGTTATAATAAAACATCAAAACATATATATTATGATTGTTCATATAGTGACAATATTATTAAAAGTAAAGAGAAATATAATAATGCATATTTTCGATATATTATTTCTCTTAATGGTAGAAAAGATATAGAAATTATTGTGAAGAATAGTAGTGATTTTAATATTGGGGATAAAGTTAAATTAGATATTAAACATGAAAGTCATCAATAGTAAGTATCCATTCCGAAGATTTTTGAAGGATTTGATTAAGAATGCAGATAGGAATAATATTAAAGGTGGAGAGAAGGATTTATATATTAGGCAATTTCTTCTACCTTTGGGATTATTATATACAAATCAATTACCAATTAAGAGGATAAAACCTTCAGCATGGTTAAGAATGGGGAGGATTGCACTTAAACAGAATAAACTTTTATCAATTGATCAAGTGAATTATGCATTTTTTTGTAAACCTAATGAAGTTGGATTTATAGAAAATTATGAAACGATTTAGTGAATATTTAAAAGAAGAATTAACAAAAATAGAATTAAAAGAAGGATTAATCGCTTCTTATGATACTCCAAAATTAATTGATTTGATAAAAAATAAAATTGGAAATAAGATTAGTGATATAGATTTTCTTGATTTATCTAGTATTTTCACTCATACAAAATATGGAGAGATATTCACTGTTAATATATATTTAAATAATAGTTTAACTGATATCGAGAAACGTGGATTAAATCAGTTGTTAGAATTATACGGATATACAAATTCTTTAGAACTTATTAATGATTTAGAATTACAAATAGAACCAAAATATCCGGTGAAATTAAATGGACTTTTTGAAAAGTTAAACGTTATTAATTTATATCATATTACAAAAAAAATACATATAAATAAAATTAAAAATATTGGATTAACGCCAAGAGGATCGCAAACCACTTATGAACATCCTAATGATAGAATTTATTTATTAGCAATTATAAATAATATTAACGTTAATGAAATTTTAAATTCCTTTATTAGAGTATTATCAAAAAATAAAGGAATATCTCCTGAAGAAATGTTTATTATAAAGACGAAATACAATACAAAACATAACTATTATCTGGATGATACTACATTTATATTACAAAAAGGTATAATTGGGATATTCACAACTTCTAATATTAAAAATACGGATATACAAATTATAGAAAAATAAAAACTATGGATAATTTAAAATTTGGATTATTATTAACATTCGCAACAATTTTTTGCATCTTTATAAAAAAACATATGCTTAAATAATCACATGAAAAAAGTTAAATACGTAGAGATAAAAGTTGGCGATAAAGTTGAATATAATAAGAAATTAATAGAAGTTATTAAGGTACATCATACTCCTTCTGGTGAATATATTCTTGTTAGATTAGATTTCAAAGATGGAAATATCACAATGGGAAAAGGGGAAGTTGAGTTAAATATAGAATAATATATAAAATTAGATAAATAATATAGTATGGGAAAAACCTTTAAAGATGTTAAGTGGGATTCAAAAAATTCTAAAAGTAACGTAAAACATGGTAAACATAATAGTGGAAAACACCAAGCAGACTCCACTGAATCAGGAACTATTGAGTATCCACAAGAAAGTGATATAGTAGAATTACCAAATAATGATAACTATTAGTATTATTTCTATAGTTTTAGCAACAATTTTAAACTTTTTTATGATTCGATATGTTCAAAAATATCATAAAAAAATTGTTAAAGAATTAGAAGATAATAAAAAGCCTTGATTATATATCAAATTCATGTTAGGATTTGGGAATGAAATCACAAATTATATCATTCTGCCAAAGTGCAAATTTAGAATTGAAAGATTCTAAAGATTTTGCAATAACTTTCGTGAAACTTCGTATTGAATTTTTTAATAAGTTCAATAAAAATTATATATTTTCTACTCGATTTGGTGCAGAATTTTTTGATGATGTTCTTAATAGGATAATTAATAATATTCCAATTAAAGCAGATAAAGGCGAAAAAATTGGAGAATATGACGTAAATTTTAACACTTGGCTTAAAGGATTAAATTAATATGGCACATTCAACTACAATGAATTCCACACAACGAAATATGTTAGTAGATTGTATGACATTAAGTTACGGAATCGAAAGAGTGGCAAGGTTAACTGATGTTCAATTATATGAACAATGGTTATTTGATTGTCAATATAATGGTGGTAAAAAGCATATAGAACAACTTGAAGATTAGATCAAACGATAATGAAAATACCAATAGAAAATTTAAAATCTCGATCAGAATTTGATACTGATGAATCATATCAGCATTTTTATGATAAGATATTTAAACGATATAAAATTGATGATGGATATTCATAGTTACTTTTTTTATTGAAAAATCTTTGCGATTATCAAATATTAGTTTTTTAGGGCATCAGGGACTGTACGCTCCTGATCAGCAGTTAGCCAATAAAACCCTTTTCTATTAG
>Ga0208613_1000203_pt1 | contig 20810 bp, 19 predicted proteins | sample CryBogmetaGMA6M_FD_184543 | JGI IMG/M metagenome (GOLD analysis project Ga0208613, IMG submission 184543) | Freshwater microbial communities from Crystal Bog, Wisconsin, USA - MA6M (SPAdes) | ecosystem: Environmental > Aquatic > Freshwater > Lake | place: Crystal Bog, Wisconsin, USA | collected... | reverse complement strand
CCGCCCCCATCCTCGTCATCGTGAACATCGATGGTGGCTACGACTGGCTGAATGTGACGCCGCCCAATGCCGGCGCCAACCTTGGGGTCTACCAGACCAAGCGGGCCACGCTGGGCATCACCGACCCCGCTCTCCTCACGGACCTGGGCAGCGGCATGGCCCTGAACAAGGACCTCATCGGCATGGATGCGCTGCACGCCCAGGGCCGGGTGGCCTGGATTCCAGGCATCGGCATGCCCAACCCGAACCTGTCCCACTTCACCACCATCGACCTGTGGGGGCAGGGTGCCGCCGTGCCGGCTGGCACCGGATGGCTGGGCCGCTTCGCCGACACGGCCTTCAGCCCCACTGGGGACGTCCTGCGGGGCATCACGGTCACAGCGGACCTGCCGGTGATGCTGAAGGGCTCGGGCCGGACCTTCGTGGCCATCACCAGCGCCGGGGGCTATGTGTTCCCCGCCTACCTGCTCAGCACCAGCGCGGTGCCGGATGCCGCCCTCCTGGAGACCGGCTGGGCCTCTGCCCTCTCTGCCAGCAGCACGGATGTCGGTTACCTGGCCGGGGCCCAGGCTGGCAGGCTCTTCCACGATGCCCAGAACAATCCCGCCTTCGGCACCGGGGGCTCGCTCACAACCAGAACCCCCACGGTCCCCTATCCCGGCGATGCGACCTACCCGGTCCTCAAGCTCAACAACACGGCGCTCTCCAGCAGCCTCAGCTCCCAGCTCAAGCTCATTGCGCAGATGATCTCAGCCGGCCTGCCCGGGCAGGTCTACTTCGCCCGCCTGGGGGGCTGGGACACCCACAGCAACCAGGCCGTGGACCATCCCAACCTCCAGCGGGCCCTGGGCGGCGCCATCAAGGCGTTCTACGACGACCTGGCCAGCATCACCACCAGCGCCGGCCTTGCCCAGGACCGCGTCCTGATCCTGGCCTACAGCGAGTTCGGCCGGCGCGTGCAAGAGAACAATGGCGGCACGGACCACGGCACCGCCGGCCTCTCCTTCTGTGTCGGCAAGGCCGTGAAGGGCGGCCTCTACGGTGGCTATCCCGACCTGACCAGCCTGGATGCCAATGGCAACATGAAGTACACCAACGACTTCAGGGGCCTCTACGCGACGGTGCTCGAGCGCTGGCTGGGGCAGACGACCGCCGCCACCGACACCCTCCTCGGTGCCTCCTACCCCCGCCTGGGCTTCCTCTGATTCAGCGGCCCCGGGTTGCTACCAGGATGGCCATGAGCATCACCACCCCGGCATAGACCCGCTTGAGGTGGGCGCTGGCCATGCGCGTCGCCACCCGGGCCCCGACCAGGGCGCCCACAGCGAACCCCACGGCCACGTAGCCGATGATCAGCCACGGCAGGCCGCCGGGAGTCTGGGCGTAGACGTAGACCCCGGGCAGGCCGATGGGCGGCACCAGCATGGCCAGGCTGGTGAGCTGGGCCTCGTGCTGGGTCATGCGGAACCGGCTGGCCAGCATGGGGATCACGATCACCGCACCCCCCAGGCCCGTGAGGCCCGCCAGGATGCCCGCCAGGCAGCCGATGAGGAGCGCCAGGGGGATCTGTCCCCCACTGAAGGTGATGGGCTCCAGGGTGCGATCCACCGCCGGGCGCTCGGTGCGGAACCAGGTCTTCAGGGAGAGGAACACCAGGAAGAGCGCAAACCCCCAGCGCAGCTCCTGGGAGGGGATCAGCGAGGCCACCCGGGAGCCGCCGTAGATGCCCACCAGGAAGCCGAGGATCAGCAGGCCCACCAGGGGCAGGCTCGTGCGGATGCCCCGCCGGTGGTACTCAAAGACCGCCGGCAGGCCCGTGGGCAGCAGCATGGCCGCCAGGGCGGCCCCCTGGGCGCGGTGCTGGTCCAGGTTCAGGATCAGGCCCAGGAGGGGCACCATCACGATGCCGCCGCCCACGCCAAAGAGGCCGGCAAGCACACCCCCGCCCAGCCCTGTCACCAGGCCCGCCAGCAGGTTGGTCGGCATCATCGGGGGGTCCGGCGGGTCGTCGGGAAAGGCACGGAAGGCTCCAGCTCCTAACGATACCGCTCCACCAGCAGGTTCTTCTGCAGCTTCCCCATGGCGTTGCGCGGCAGCTCGTCCACGAAGTGCACCTGCCGGGGGCATTTGTAGCCGGCGAGGCGGTCCCGGCACTGACGCATCAGGGCCTCGTCGGAGACGGTCCCGGCGCCCTCTTTCGCGACCACCACAGCCACCACCCGCTCGCCAAAGTCGTCATCCGGGAGGCCGATCACCGCCACCTCCCGCACCTCCGGCAGGGCCTCGAGCACGTTCTCCACTTCCTTGGGATAGACATTGAACCCGCCGGAGATGATGAGCTCCTTGGCCCGACCCACCAGGTAGAGGCGGTCGCCATCCGCCGGGTCGCACCAGCCCATGTCGCCGGTGCGGAACCAGCCTGCCACGAAGGACTCCCGGGTCTTCTCCTCGAGGCCCCAGTAGCCGCTGAAGACGTTGTCGCCCCGCACCCAGACCTCGCCGACCTCGCCCGCCGGGACCGCCTCGCCGTCGGAACCCACGGTGCGGATGGCGACCCCGGGCAGGGGGTAGCCCACGCTCTTCTCCTTGCGTCCCCCGGGCTCCAGGCGGTGGCTGGCGATCATGCCCGTCTCGGTCATGCCGTAGCGCTCGAGGATCCGCCAGCCCGTCAGCTGTTCGAAGCGGCGGAACTGGGTGTCGGACAGGGGGGCGGACCCGGAGATGAAGAGCCTCATGGCAGCGAGATCCGGCCGGTCCGCCAGGGTCTCCCACTCGTTCATGAGCCGCTGGTAGACGGTGGGCACGCCCATCATCAGGGTGCAGCGCTCGGCCCCCAGGGCGGTCCAGGCCCGCTTGGGGTCGAACTTCTCGTGCATGATCATCGTGGCCCCGGCGTAGAGGCAGCCCAGGGCCGCCACGTTCAGCCCATGCACATGGAACAGGGGCAGGACGTGTAGCAGTCGATCGCTCTCGGTCCAGGCCCACATCTGGTGCAGCGCCTCGGCGTTGGCCAGCAGGTTCCGGTGGGTGATCATGGCCCCCTTGGAGCGGCCCGTGGTGCCCGAGGTGTAGCAGAACATGGCTGTGTCATCGCCTGCGGCGGCGTAGGTCCGCTCGAAGGGGAGGACCGCCGCGGCCAGTGCTTCGGCCCACGAGCCAGCGTCGGGATCGGCGCCCTCCCCGGTGAGCAGGGTTTGGAGGCCCGGTATTTCAAGAACCTGGGCCCGCACCGGGGCGAAGAGCCTACGGTCGGCGATGAAGAGGCAGCTGCCGGAGTCCCGCAGGAAGTACTCCAGCTCCTCGGGCCGGTAGTCCGGGTTGAGCGGCAGGGTGATGGCACCGAGGGACTGGATGGCGAAGTGGAGGAACAGGGCCTCCAGGCTTTTGGGCACCTGATAGGCCACCCGGTCGCCCCGGCCAATCCCGAGGCCATGCAGGGCCGAAGCCCGACGCTCTACAGCGGCATCGAAGTCGGCGTAGGTGCACACCTGGCCCTCGAAGATGATGGCCGCCCTGGTGCCCTGCTTCCGGGCCTGGGTAGAGAGGACCTGGGCGACGTTCATGGCAGCACCTCACAGCCCCAGGTAGGCGGCACGAATCTCAGGACTCGCCGCCAGCTCGGCGCTGGAGCCGTGCAGCCGGAGCCGCCCGGTTTCGATGACGATGCCCCGCTGGGAGACCTCCAGGGCCCGGTGGAGGTTCTGCTCCACCAGCAGGATGGTCATGCCCGTGGCGTGCAGGTCGGAGATGGTCCTCATCACCTGGTCCACCAGGATGGGGGCCAGGCCCAGGCTGGGCTCGTCCAGCATGAGCAGGACCGGCTCGGACATCAGGGCGCGACCGATGGCGCACATCTGCTGCTCGCCGCCCGAGAGGCTGCCGGCCAGCTGCTGCTGCCGCTCCTCCAGCCGGGGGAACATCGTGAAGACCTTCTCGAGGTTCTGCTTGGCGTGGGGCCGGGCCTGGGGACCGTAGGCACCCAGCTCCAGGTTTTCCTTCACCGTGAGCTGGGGCCAGAGCTCCCGGCCCTCGGGCACCAGGGCGATGCCCAGCCCCGCCCGGCCGGCGGCAGGCACGGCGGCGAGGGACTCGCCCCGGAAGCGGACCTGCCCGGCCTGGGGCGGCCGCAGGCCCGTGATGGCCCGCAGGGTGGTGGTCTTGCCGGCGCCGTTGGAGCCCAGGAGGGTGACGATCTCCCCGGCATGCACCTCGAAGGAAAGCCCGTAGAGCACCTGGATATCCCCGTAGGCGACATCGATGGCCTCGACCTGGAGCAGCGGATCGCTCATGCCGTGCCTCCCTCGTGGTTCTCGCCCAGGTAGGCGTCCACCACCACCGAGTCGTTGACCACCTCGGCCGGTGTCCCCTCCGCGATCTTCCGGCCCCGATCCAGCACCACCACCCGGTCGGAGAGGCTCATCACAGCGGGCATCACGTGCTCGATCATGATCACCGACACCTGCCGCTCATCGCGGATCCGGCGGATGAGGGTGGCCAAGGCCTGGGCCTCCGCCGGGTTGAGGCCGGCGATCACCTCGTCGAGCATCAGCACCCGGGGTGCGGTGGCCAGGGCCCGGGCCAGCTCCAGGCGCTTGCGGCCCGCCAGGGTGAGGGTGCCCGGGAAGGCGTGGGTCCGGTCCTCCAGGCCCACGAAGGCCAGCACCTCCACGGCCCGGTCCCGGACAGAACCCGTGGCACGGCCCCCAGCATGGAGGGCGCCCACCACCACGTTCTCCACCACCGACAGGTTGGGGAAGGGCTTGACGATCTGGTGGGTGCGCACCACGCCGGCCCGGACCATCTTGAAGGCCGGCCGGCCAAGCATCGAGACCCCATCCAGGAGCACCGCGCCAGCAGTGGGAGGGATCGAGCCTGCGATGAGGCTGAACAGGGTGGTCTTGCCGGCGCCGTTGGGGCCGATGACGCCGAGGATCTCGCCCTCCTCCAGGTGGAGGTCCAGGGCATCCACCGCGCGGAGGCCGCCGAAGGTCTTGGTGAGGGCACGGGTGGCGAGGAGCGGCATGGTCAGACCTTGCCGCGCAGGGCAGAGAGCCGTTGCCACAGGCGGCGGAGCAGGCCTGTGAGCCCCAAGGGCTCGAAGAGGATGATGAAGATCAGCAGCAGGCCGTAGACCCCCAGGTAGAGCTGCGGGTAGGAGGCCAAGAGGTACTGCCGGAGCAGCACGAAGACCACCGCCCCCAGGAGGGGCCCCAGCACCGTGCCCACCCCGCCGATGACGGCCATCAGCACGAAGCCGATGGAGCGGTCGAAGCCGAACATGTCGTTGGGCTCGATGAAGCTGAAGTAGGAGGCCCACATGCCCCCCGTGACGCCGACCACGGCACCCGACAGGGCAATCATCAGGTCCTGGTAGAAGGTGGCCGAGACCCCCAGGTCTGCAGCGGCGTCCACATCGGCTTTGATGGCCAGCAGCTGCAGGCCCAGGCCGGACCGGCGGATGAGCCAGGAGGCGGCAGTCACCAGCACCACCAGGCCCAGGCCCCACCAGTAGAGGCGATGCTTCAGGGCAGTCTCGATGGGCAGAGAGAGGCCCGACGAGCCGCCGGTGAAGTCCTCCCAGTAGGTAAACAGCAGGCGGGTGGCCTCCCCGAGGCCGATGGTGGCGATGGAGAAGTAGGGGCCCCGCAGCCGCAGGGCGGGGTGGGCCCCCAGGGCGAAGACGCCCGCCACCAGGCCCCCGACCAGCCAGGCCAGGGGGGCCGGCACCGGGGCCCACAGGACGATGCGAGCAGCGACAAAGCCCCCGACGCCGAAGGTGGCGGCGTGGCCGAAGCTCACCTGGCCCAGGAAGCCGCCCATCCAGTTCCAGGCCAGGGCCCCCGCCACACTCAGGAAGGTGAGGGTCATGAGGTTGTGGGTGTAGATGGACAGCTCCAGCACCAGCGGCAGCACCGCCAGCGCCGCACCAGTCAGGAGGAAGCCGGCCAGGATCGGCGTGGGGGCAAGGCCCCGGATCCGACTTCTCAACCCAGCACCCGGTGGCCGAAGAGGCCCCCCGGCCGGATGACCAGCACCAGCACGAGCATGACGAACCCCACCGCCGAGGTGAGGTAGGAGGGCAGGACCAGGATGGCGAAGACCTCCACCACCGCCAGGATCAGGGCCGCCAGGCCCGTCCCCGGCACGCTGCCCATGCCCCCCAGCACCACCACCACGAAGGACTTGAGCAGCTCGCTGGAGCCCGAGCCGGGGTTGAAGGCGAAGAGTGTTGCCGAGAGCAGGCCCGCCACCCCCGCCAGGGCCGTGCCGATGCCGAAGGTGATGCCGTAGATCCGCTCCACATCAACGCCCACCAGGGTGCAGCTGTCGGGGTTCTGGGCCACAGCCCGGATGGCCCGGCCCAGGTGGGTGCGGTGCAGGAAGAGGTGCAGCCCCACCGGGATCACGGAGCCGATGGCCAGCACGGCCAAGCGGCTCACGGACAACTGGGAGCCCAGGACCACCACGGAGCTGGTGGACCAGGCGGTGGTGATGGACTGGTCATCACCCGTGAAGAGCAGGTAGGCCCCATTGCGTAGCACCAGCCAGAACCCGAAGAGCAGCAGCAGCGAGGCGGGGCCCCCGGCCGCCCCCCGAGGGAGGTGCCGGACCAGCACCCGGTACATGGCGACACCCAGCAGATAGGACGCCGCCACCACGATGGGAATCGAAAGGTAGGGATCCACCCCCAGCTTCCGGTGGAGCACCCAGCCCATGTAGGCGCCCATCATGATCACTCCGCCATGGGCAAGGTTCACCACCCGGAGCACGCCGTAGATGATCCCCAGGCCGTAGGCCATCGTGGCGTAGAGGCCCGCCAGGAGCACGGCGGACAGAGCCAGATCGATGAAGCGCTCCATACCTAATTAGGACACTTGGGATTCGCCGCGACGCCCGTGCCCGTGGCCACATCCTGCGGGAAGATGATGGGGGACTTGCCGTCCGGCGTGTTCTGCTGCACCACGAAGGGGTTCTGGGCCTGCTGGCCCAGCGCCGCCGGGAACTCCAGGGGGCCGCCCGGGAGCAGGGACTTCACCTTCATGGTGGCCAGCTTCTGGCGCACGGCCTCGCGGTCCACGGTGCCCGCCTGCTGGATGGCGGCGAAGAGGGTCTTGGCCGAGAGGTAGGCCAGGGCTTGGAACCACTCGGGATCCCGGCCGCCGTAGCGGGCCTTGAAGGCGGTGACGAAGTCCCGGGAGGGGCCGGGCTTGGCCGCCAGCTGGGAGCTCCACCACACCCCGGACAGGATGTACTTCACGTTCTCCACACCCAGGGCATCGATGGCGCCCTTCTCGCTGCCCCGGGCCCCATAGCTCACCACCTTGTGGCAGAGGCCGCTGGCCACGTACTGGCGGTGCATCGTGATGTAGTCCGGAAGGTGGGCGTCGGCGAGGAAGAGGTCCACCTTGGCCGCCTTCACCTTGCCGAGCAGGGCGCTGAAGTCCTTGCCGTCCAGGGCAAAGGACTCGTCCACCGAGATGATGTAGGCCCCCTTGTTCTGGGCGACGAAGTCCGACACGCCCTTGCGGAAGTCCTTGCCGTGAGCCGTGTTCTCCCAGAGCAGGGCGATCTTGGCGGGCTTCGGGAGCTTGCCCGCCTTCTGCTGCTGGTCGATCCAGGTCATGAGGGTGGTGCCCAGCAGCTCCACGGGGGAGATGGTCCCGAACAGGTACTTGAAGCCCCGCTTGAAGATCTTGGTGGCTCCGCCGCCGCCCTGCAGGTAGGGCACCTTGTACTGCTCGGCCACGGTGCTCTGGGCCTCGATGAGGTGGCTGCTGTAGGTGCCCAGGAGGAAGTCCACCTTGTCGGAGTTGATCAGCTTGTCGGCCAGGCTCACCGCCGTGGCCTGGTTGGTGGCGTCATCCAGCAGGGTCAGGGCCACGGGCAGCTTCTGGTTGCCCACCTGGAGGCCGCCGGCCTTGTTCACCTCCTCAAAGGCCAGCTCATAGCCCTCCTTGACGAAGCCGCCAATGCGGGCCTCGCTGCCCGTCAGGGGGAGGGTGGCTCCGACACTGACCCGGGCCTTGGGGGGTGCCGCCTGGGCCGGGAGGCCCACCGCCAGGAGCGCCAGGGCGGCCAAAAGGGCTTTGAGGAACGAAGGGCGGGCAATGTTCACGAACGCCTCCTGACGAGACTTGGGATGCCTGAGTTGGGGTTTTGTGTTGAGGCGACCTTACTCCCCTTGGACTTCCAGGTGCAATGCCCTTTGATTTTCCAAGTGCCTCTGCCGAGAGGTCTGCGGCCCCCTGTGGTCCAATGGAGGCTGGAGGTCGCCGTGCAGGTGCAACTCAGCGAGGACGTGGTACTGGACAGCCGGCGGGCCGTCTGGCTGCCTCGGCACGGGACCTTGGTGTTGGCGGATCTCTTCCTGGGGCTGGGGGCGGCGCGCCGCCGTCGGCCTGACCCCATGCCCGCCACGCCGCACCTGGAGATCTGGGAGCGGGTCTTCAGCCTCATTGACGACTTTGCCCCCACCCAGATCGCCCTGCTGGGGGACTTGAAGCCCAGCCAGGGCACCGTGGAAGGTGACGAGGCGGACGAGCTGCGGACGGTCTTCCGGAAGCTGAGCCGCGGGGGCCGCAAGGTGGTCCAGGTCGTGGGCCACCCGGACCGCAGCGTGGGGCCAGCCCTGGACGGCACGGGCATCACCCCTGTGGACCAGCACCGGGTGGGTCCTTTCACGCTGATGCACCGCCGCCGGATCTTCGTCTATCCCCGCCACGAGCCCTCCCACGGCTTCTGGATCAACGGCGGTGTCCACCCCCTCTTCGCCGTGCCCGGTCCGGGCACCCAGGGCGAGCCCGACTGGCTGCGCCTGCCGGCCTTCCTCTACACGGGCTTTGCCCTCGTCATGCCGCCCTTCGTGAGCTATGCCCAGGGCTTCGAGGTCATCCAGGCCGAGCGGCTCCCCCGCCAGGCGCGGGCCTGGACGCTGCTGGCAGACCGGATCAGCCCCCTGGACCTGACGGAGCTGCCACCTTCCCCGGAGCACCTGCGCACCCTCACCCGCCCCGCCCGCAAGGGCAAGGAGCCCACCCGGTCTGCAGGGTAGGCCGGACTACTTCTTGGGGGACCGGGCTGCGGCTGGGCCGCCGCGCACCACCCGGCCATCGTCCAGCGTGAGCTCCCAGCCCAGGCGGTCACCCTTCTTGAGGCCCAGGCGCTTGAAGGTCCCGGCGGCGAACTCGACGAAGTGGCGGGCCGGCACAGACCCCCCATAGGTCGGACAGTCGTCCCCCCGCATGGGGCTGCAGGGCGGCACGTACTCGGCGGTCTCCAGCACCCGGCCCTCGACATCCACCCAGGCCACATCCAGGGCGATGAGGCAGTTCTTCATCCAGATGGCGTGGTAGCCGTCCTCGCTGTAGACGAAGAACATGCAGCGGTCCCTGGCCAGGCTCTGGCGGTACATCAGGCCCTTGGCCTTCTCGGGCTCCGTGGCGGCCACCTCAGTCAGGAAGGCCGTCTGCTTGAAGGTGACGGTGCCCCCTCCCGCCAGCAGGGGGAGGGACAGTAGAACGGCGAGCCAAAAGCGCATGGGGACTCCTTGATGCAGGGCCGACCCGCTGGAGCGGGCCACCCAGGACATGATACCCACGGCCTGTGCCACCATGGCTGTGGCGGCCAGGCGGGCGCCCGACCTCCAGGAGACCCATGCGTCTGGCTGCCGCCATCACCCTGTGCGCCGGCCTGCCGGCCCTGGGGGCCCCTGTGGAGGGGCTCCGGGCGGTGCGGGTGGCTGGGGGCATCCAGGTGGACGGTCGCCTGGACGAGCGGGACTGGGCCAGGGCTCCCATGGCCACGGGGTTCACCCAGGAGTGGCCCATCCGCAGCCGACCAGCCTACCAGCGCACCGAGGTGCGGGTGCTCTTCGATGAGCGCTTCCTCTATGTGGGGGCCCGGATGCACCACGACCCCGCCCTGGACAAGGGGCCTGCGGATGTGGTGAAGCGCCTCCACCGGCGGGACCAGGACAGCCTGGGGGACTGGTTCGGCGTGGCCATCGACTCCAACCATGACCACCGCACCGCCCTGGTCTTCGAGGTCAACGCCGCCGGGGTCCAGAAGGACCAGGTGATCTACAACGACGGCGCCTACGACGTGAACTGGGACGGCGTCTGGGAGAGTGCCGTCAGCTCCGACGAGGGTGGCTGGACCGCCGAGCTGAAGATTCCCCTCTCCCTGCTCCGGTTCAAGCCGGGCGACCAGCCCCAGACCTGGGGCATCAACTTCAGCCGGGTGGACCAGGGCGTGGTGCGGGAGTCCAGCCGCTGGATGGTGGTCCCCCGGGGTGGCACAGGCTACGTCAGCCACTTCCCGCCCCTGGAGGGCCTGGAGGGGCTCAGCCCCCAGCCCCGGCGGGAGGTCCTGCCCTACCTCTCGGCGGCCCGGAAGTTCGAGACCGCCCGCAGCTACGACGACCGCCACTGGGAGGGTCGCGGGGGCCTGGATGCCCGCTGGGGCCTGAGCACCGCCGCCCAGATCGACCTCACGGTGCGACCGGACTTCGGGCAGGTGGAGGTGGACCAGGCGGTGCTGAACCTGGGCACGGTGGAGACCTTCTTCCCGGAGAAGCGCCCCTTCTTTCTGGAAGGCATGGACATCTTCCGGGTGGCGGGACCGGACCTGCTCTACACCCGCCGCATCGGCCAGGGGCTGTCGGACCCGGCTCTTGGCACCGGGGAGACCCTGAAGGACCGGCCCAACGCCACGGACATCCTGGCGGCGGCCAAGTACACCGCCAAGTACCCCACGGGCACCCAGGTGGGCCTGCTGGCCGCCTCGGTGGAGCCGGCCCGGGCCACGGTGCTGGACGCCAGCGGCCAGGACATCCGCCGGGAGCTGTGGCCCCACACGGCCTACGGCATCCTCCGGGTCCAGCAGGTGGTCGACGAGCGCGGCAGCTATGTGGGACTCTTCGCCTCCGCCATGGACCAGGCGGGTCCCCTGGGGCGCGAGGCCCAGGTCCAGGCCCTGGACTCAGCCTTCAAGAGCGAGGACCGGAGCAGGGTCATCGAGGCCACCGCCAGCCGCAGCCAAACCGGCACCCAGGCCGCCCAGGACCAGGGCTGGCGGGGCCGCCTCCGCCTGCGCCAGGAGTGGAAGGACGGCTGGGCCCTGGAGGTGCAGGCCATCCAGGCGGGCCGGGCCTACAACCCCAACGACCTGGGCTACCTGGGCCGCGCCGACGAGCGCCGCACCTACGCCGCCCTCACCAAGGCCTGGGACCGCTCCTGGGGACCCCTCCTGGCCTGGAGCGCCGGCCTCAGCCACACCAGCGCCGAGGACCAGGCGGGCCACACCTTCCTCCGCCGCTTCAGCTCCTGGGGCCGCACGGATTTTGTGAACTTCTTCTCCCTCTGGGGCGGGGCCAATGTGGATCTGCCCGCCGCAGATGACCGAGAGCTGCGCACCTACACCGACCCCGTGAAGAAGTACCTCCAGCGGCCCGCCATCCCCTCGGCCAACCTGGGCTTTGACACCCCCGCCAACCGGCCCTGGTACCTGCGCCTCAGCACCAGCCGGGCCTGGGCCGAGGGCGGCCCCGCCACCTACGGCACCCTGTTCCAGAGTGTGAAGCCCGCTGCCAACCTGGAGCTCCAGGTGTCCACCTCCCTGAGCCGCGAGGAGGGCGGGCTCCGCTGGCTGGAGACCCCCCTGGCCACGCCCATCGTGGGCCTGCGCCGCCTCAGCCAGCTCAACCAGACCCTGCGGGTGGCCTACGCCTTCACGCCACGCCTCACGGTGCAGTTCTTCAGCCAGTGGCTCGCTGCCAGTTGGCAGTCCCGGGACCTGAAGCACTACGTGGATGACCACACCCTGGGGGACAGCCTGCCCTTGGATCAGCCCATGGGGACCTCCCCCCAGACCGCCTTCAGCTACCGGGCCTGGAACCTGAACCTCATCACCCGCTGGGAGTTCCAGCCGGGCTCCACCTTCTTCTTCGTCTACACCCATGGGGCCAACAGCAGCGCCCTCGCCAACGACCACGCCGCCCTGGTGCCAGGCCCGGACCTGGCCGTGCTGCGCCACCTGCCCTCGGACGATGTGATCCAGGCCAAGATCAGCTGGCTGTTCCGCTAGCGAGCGGTCGCCAGCAGGGCCTTGAGGCCCACCGGGTAGAGGGGCTCCACCACGGACCGCACGGCAGCGGCGTACTGCTGGATCTCCCACTGGGCGTGGCCGTCGGAGCGGAGGCGGATGAAGTGGGCCACGGCCTGGAGGCTGACGGTCCAGTAGACCTCCGAGTAGAGGCCCAGGGGCAGCACGCAGCGGGCCTGCTCCCGGCAGACGCCTAGCGACAGCAGCTCCTTGTAGTGCGCCACGGCACCGCGGCAGCTCGCCAGGTAGGTGGCCATGGCCCGCTCCCGGTTGGCCTCATCGATGGCCCCCTCGCTGCCCTGCTTGTTCACCTTCGCCTGCCGGCGGAAGGCCTCGGGCACAAAGAAGTCGTCCTCGGGAAATTCAACATAACGTCCTGAAATTTCATTGAATTCCGATGCGATCCTGTGTTTCATCCATTGTCTAAACACGAAGATCGGCGCCTTCACGTGGAGGGTCAGGGCCGTGTGGCGGAAGGGGGAGGTGTGCTCGTGCTCCGCCAGGTAGTCCACCAGCTTGGCGTCGGATTCCTCGAAGGTCTCTTTGGTCTTGCCGAAGGAGACCCGGGCCGCATTCACCACGCTGAGGTCGGACCCCATGTGGTCAATGAGGCGCACAAAGCCTTTGTCGAGGACCCTGATCTCGCGATTCGCCATGGGAATGCTCCGGGAAACAGCGTATCGCGGCAGGGGCTTCCCCGTCCCCATTCGGGCCCGGCCCCCCTGCTATCCTGGGGGCCAAGAGGAGCCTCCATGCGCTTTTTTATCGACACGGCCAACATCGACGAGATCAAGCGCATCAACGCCTTGGGGGTCCTGGATGGGGTGACCACCAACCCCAGCCTCATCGCCAAGGAGACGGGCAAGCCCTTCGAGGAGATCATCGCTGAGATCTGCGCCATCGTGGACGGCCCCATCAGCGCCGAGGTCATCGGCCTGGAGGCCCCGGGCATGATCGAGGAGGGCCGGCGCCTGGCCAAGATTCACAAGAACGTGGTGGTGAAGCTGCCCCTCATCGCCGAGGGCCTGAAGGCCTGCAAGGCCCTCACAGCCGAAGGCATCCACACCAACGTCACCCTCTGCTTCAGCTCCACCCAGGCCCTCATGGCCGCCAAGGCCGGCGCCACCTATGTCTCGCCCTTCGTGGGCCGCCTGGACGACATCAACCTGGACGGCATGGAGCTGATCCGCGAGATCTGCGCCATCTACGAGAACTACGGCTTCGCCACCCAGTGCCTGGCGGCCAGCATCCGCAGCCCCCGGCACGTCACTGACTCCGCGCTCGCCGGTGCGCACGTGGCCACCATCCCCACCAAGGTCTTCGACCAGATGCTGAAGCACCCCCTCACGGACAAGGGCATCGAGGGCTTCCTGGCGGACTGGAAGAAGAGCGGGCGCTGAGGCGGACCCCGATGCTGCGCCGGGCCCTCACGCTTCTTTTTATCCCGGGCCTCCTGCTGGCGGCCCCGGCCAAGGCCCCCGACTGCGTGTTCTGCAAGATCGTGGCGGGCACGGCCCCCTCGCGGAAGGTCTATGAGAACGAACACGTCCTGGCCTTCTGGGACATCCGGCCCCGGGCCAAGGTGCACCTCCTGGTCATTCCCAAGCAGCACGTGGCGAGCCTCAAGGAGCTGGATGAGCTCTCCGTCGAGGCCCGCGCCGCCCTGCTCAGCGCCTGCGTGAAGGTGGCCAAGGACCAGGGCATCCTCGAGGAAGGCTTCCGGGTCATTTCCAACGCTGGCAAGGATGCCAACCAGAGCGTCTTCCACCTGCACTTCCATGTGGCCGGCGGCGAGCGGCTGCGGGAGGACGCCATCTCTGCGGAGCCCCCGAAGGCGCCCTGAGCCCCGGCTCTCACCCCGCCTTTTCCGACACTCCGTAAAGCCAGAGGCCGCTGGCCCTGATTCCGCGCCGGACGGCGGCGGGGAGCCATTACCATGTGGGCGGCCTGCAGCCCGGGCCGGAGGCCACGCCCATGGATGCCATCACCACCGTTCTGCGCCGCTGCGAGATCTTCTCGGGGCTCTCCGACGCTGACCTCAGCCTCATCGCCCGGGCCGCCACCCGCCGCGAAGTCCCGGCGGGGACCTGCCTCTTCACCCAGGGCGAGGTGCGCACCGGGGCCACGGTGGTGGCCGAGGGCCGCGTGGAGGTCACCCGGGACAATGGGGATGGGCCCGAGCCTGTGGTCATCCTGGGCCCGGGTGATGTGGCGGGCGAGCAGGCCTTTCTGGGTGTGAGCAACCACTCCGCCACCGGCACCACGCTGTCGGCGACGGTCCTGCTGCAGCTGGACCGCGAGGCCGTGCTGGGCAGCCTTGCCCAGGATGGGAACGCCGCCATCTCCGTGCTGAGCAAGGTGGCCAGCGTGCTGCACCAGCGCCTGCTCTACTCGGCCACGCCCCGCACCGGCCGGGAGCAGGCCTTCGCCAGCCTCCGCACCCGGCGCGAGACGGACCTGCTGGGCACCCTGGAGGTCCCGGAGGACGCCCTCTTCGGCGTCCAGACCCTCCGGGCCGTGCACAACTTCCCCATCACAGGTACGCCCACCAGCCACTTCCCGGCCATGATCCGGGCCCTGGCCATGGTCAAGCAGGCGGCGGCGCGGGCCAATGCCCGCCTGGGCCTGCTGGAGCCGATCGTCGCCGAGGCCATCGACCAGGCCTCCCAGGAGATCATCGACGGCCACTGGCACGGCCACTTCCCCACCGACATGGTCCAGGGCGGGGCCGGCACCTCCACCAACATGAACGCCAACGAGGTCATCGCCAACCGGGCGCTGGAGCTGCTGGGCCACAAGCGCGGTGAGTACGCCCACTGCCACCCCAACGACCACGTGAACCTGGGGCAGAGCACCAACGACGTCTACCCCACGGTCCTGCGCCTGAGTGCCATCTTCATGCTGCAGAACCTGCTGGACGCCATGGACCGCCTGAAGGGCGCCCTCCACGCCAAGGGCCGGGAGTTTTCGGATGTCATCAAGATGGGCCGCACCCAGCTGCAGGACGCCGTGCCCATGACCCTGGGCCAGGAGTTCGAGGCCTACGCCGTCACCACCGGCGAGGACATCCAGCGCCTGCGCGAGACCGCCCGCCTCTTCCTGGAAGTGAACATGGGTGGCACGGCCATCGGCACGGGCATCTGCGCCGACCCCCGCTACCCCCAGGTGGTGGTGGAGGAGCTGCGCCGCGTCACCGGCCTGGAGATCGTCCTGGCCGAGAACCTGGTGGAGGCCACCCCGGACACCGGCGCCTTCGTCATGTTCTCCGGCGTCGTCAAGCGCGCCGCGGTGAAGCTCAGCAAGCTCTGCAACGACCTGCGCCTCCTCAGCAGCGGCCCCCGCTGCGGCTTCGGCGAGATCAACCTGCCTCCCATGCAGCCCGGCAGCAGCATCATGCCCGGCAAGGTGAACCCGGTGATCCCCGAGGTGGTGAACCAGGTGGCCTACCAGGTCATCGGCAACGACCTGACCATCACCCTTGCCGCCGAGGCCGGCCAGCTCCAGCTCAATGTCATGGAGCCCATCCTGGCCTACAGCCTGGCCACCAGCCTGCGCACCCTCACGGCCGCAGTGAACGTGCTCAATACGAAGTGCATCGTGGGCATCACTGCCAACCGGGAGCGCTGCCTGGAGCTGGTGGAGCACAGCATCGGCATCGTCACCGCCGTCATGCCCGCCATCGGCTACAAGAAGGCCACCGAAGTGGCCAAGGAGGCCCTGGAGACCGGGATCCCTGTGCGGGAGCTGATCCTGCGCAAGGGCTACCTGACCCCCGCCGAGCTGGACGAGGCCTTCAGCCTGGAGGCCATGACCCAGCCCCGGCCCATCCGCTAGGCGCCGCCCTGGGGGGGAATTGGTGACCTCTGCCTCACCCATGGTGCGCTGGGTGGGCTAAACTTAAGGGCTGATCCCAGCCCCACAGTCTCGCTTTGCACTCACACGGGAGTCCCCCATGTCCCTCGAGAAGAAGATCGAAACCCTGCGCGCCAAGCACGCCCAGGCCCTGGCTGGCGGCGGCGATGTCCGCATCCAGAAGCAGCACGAGGGGGGCAAGCTGACGGCCCGGGAGCGCGTGGCGGCCTTCCTGGACGAAGGCTCCTTCGAGGAGATGGACGCCCTGATGGTGCACCGCACCGAGGGCGTGGAGAAGATCCCCGGCGACGGCGTGATCACGGGCTTCGGCCGCGTGGACGGCCGCCCTGTGGCCATCTTCGCCCAGGACTTCACGGTGTTCGGCGGCTCCCTCAGCGAGGCGTACGCCAAGAAGATCTGCAAGGTCATGGACCTGGCCATGAAGGTGGGCTGCCCGGTCATCGGCCTCAACGACAGCGGCGGGGCTCGCATTCAGGAGGGCGTGGTCTCCCTGGGCGGCTATGCCGACATCTTCCTGAAGAACACCCTGGCCAGCGGCGTGGTCCCCCAGATCAGCCTCATCATGGGACCCTGCGCCGGTGGTGCGGTCTACAGCCCCGCCATCACGGACTTCATCACCATGGTGAAGGGCACCAGCTACATGTTCGTGACCGGCCCGGATGTCATCAAGGCGGTCACCCACGAGGAGGTCACCAAGGAGGAGTTGGGCGGCGCCCACACGCACTCCGCCAAGAGCGGTGTGGCCCACTTCGTCTGCCAGAGCGACCTGGCGGCCCTGGCCCACACCCGGGAGCTGCTCTCCTTCCTGCCCAGCAACAACCTGGGTGAGGCTCCGCGCCGCGCCTCCAAGACCCCCATGCCCCTGGAGAATCCGGACCTCGACAAGGTGGTCCCGGATGATCCCAGCAAGCCCTACGACATCCGCGACATCATCTGCGGCGTGGTGGACGACGCCCACTTCTTCGAGGTCCACGAGGCCTTCGCCCCCAACCTGGTGGTGGGCTTCGCGCGCATCGAGGGCCGCAGCATCGGCATCGTCGCCAACCAGCCGGCCTTCTACGCCGGTGTGCTGGACATCGCCTCCAGCGAGAAGGGTGCCCGCTTTGTGCGCTTCTGCGACGCCTTCAACATCCCGCTGATCACCTTTGAGGACGTGCCGGGCTTCCTGCCGGGCGTCACCCAGGAGCACGGTGGCATCATCCGCCACGGCGCCAAGCTCCTCTTCGCCTTCTGCGAGGCCACGGTGCCCAAGATCACCGTCATCACCCGGAAGGCCTACGGCGGAGCCTACTGCGTCATGGCCAGCAAGCACATCCGCACGGACTTCAACTTCGCCTACCCCACCGCCGAGATCGCCGTCATGGGTGCCGAGGGGGCGATGAACGTCCTCCACGGCAAGGCCATCGCCAGCGCCCCCGACCCCCTCGCCAAGAAGGCGGAGCTGGTGGCCGAGTACAACGAGAAGTTCGCCAACCCCTACATCGCGGCCGAGTTCGGCTTCATCGATGAGGTCATCCTCCCCCGCGAGACCCGCATGAAGCTGGTGAAGGCCCTGGCCTTCCTTGAGACCAAGCGGGACAGCACGCCGCCCAAGAAGCACGGGAACATCCCTCTCTAAGCAGAGGCCATGCAGCCCCTCCTGGACGCCGACGGCCGCCTCCGCAACGGGTGGCGAGTCCTCGGCTTTCTGGGCCTGCTGTTTCTGGCCGGCCTGGCCGTCTCGTTGCTGTCCCACCTCTGGCCGCGCTCCCTGCGGCCCTATGTGCCCACCCGGTGGCTCTCGGTCCTCGGCGTCCTGGCGGCCTCCTGGCTCGGCCTCCACCTGGAAGACCGCCCCTGGGCCAGCCTCGGTCTGCGCCTCAACCGCCGCTTCCTGGGGGAGCTGGTGCTGGGCACCCTTGGGGGAGCAGCCCTCATTGGAACAGCCGCAACCTTGGCGGCGGCGACCGGTGCCGTGCACTGGGTGCGCACGCCTGGGGTGAGCCTCGGCGACCTCGGGGCCGCCGCCTGGTTCTTCCTGGCGGTGGCTGTCTACGAGGAGCTGCTCTTTCGGGGCTACCCCTTCCAGCGGGCCGTGGACGGCCTCGGCTTCACCGGCGCTCAGATCCTGTTCGCGTTCCTCTTCGCGCTCCTCCACTGGAGCAACCCGGGCATGACGGGTGCGAGCCTGGCCTGGGGCACCCTGAACATCGCCTTGGCGGCGCTGCTGCTGGGGTTCTGCTGGCGGCGTACCGGGAGCCTCGCCTTACCCGTGGGGGTACACCTGGGGTGGAACTGGACCCAGGGCAGCCTGCTGGGCTTCGGCGTCAGCGGCACCACCAGCCAGGGGTGGCTCACGCCCCTCTTCCACGCGCGGCCCGTCTGGCTCTCCGGGGGCACCTTCGGCCTGGAGGCCAGCCTGCCCTGCGCCCTGGTGTGCGGCGCGGCCATCGTGTTGCTGTGGCGCTGGCAGGGCTGGGGAGCCAGCTCGGACGCAGGTCCTAGCGGCGGTGCTTCCACTGCTTCGGGGTCCTGATGCCGGCACTCATCACCAGGCGCATCTCGCTGGTGGGAACGAAGCCCATGCGCTGGTAGAGGCCCTCGGCCTCCAGGCTCGCGTGCAGCTCCATGATCTCGATGCCCAGGTCCCGGGCCATGTCCAGAGCGGCGTCCGTGAGGCGCGCCGCCAGGCCCTTCCGGCGGTGGGTGGGCAGTGTGTACAGGTTGAACAGGTAGCCCCGCACGCTCATGGGCGTGACCGGTGTGGGCAGGGTGTCCTTGAGGAGCATGAGGGCACTGGCCACGGGGCGGCCGTCTTCCTCGAGGATCAGCCCGCGGCACTGGCCCGTCACCAGCCACGCACGGAGCATGGGCCGGAAGGCGTCAGCCATGCGTTTGATGCCCTCCTCCGTTCCCATTTCCATGTCGCTGAACATGGCCATGCGATGGGCCACGTGGGTTTCAAGGTCGGCGTGGGTGGAGGTGCGAAGGGTCGGGCTCATGGAACCAGTGTAGGCGGTATCCTGGGCCATGCACTATGCCGCTCTTGCATCGGGATCCAAAGGAAACTGCCACGCCCTGTCGGACGGTGACCGCACCCTCCTCGTCGACGCCGGCATCTCCCTGAAGCAGATCCTGGCTCGGCTGGAGCAGTTCGGCGGCGACTTCGGCAGCGTCCGGGCCCTGGCCCTGACCCACGAGCACTCGGACCACGTCTCGGCTGTGGACGTGATCCTCCGCCGCACCACCTGGGTGATCCTGGCCACCGCCGAGACTCGGCGGGCGGTGGAGGCGCGCCAAACCGAGAAGATCGAAGCCTCACGCTGGGTGGAGCTGAAGGCGGGCCAGGCCACGAACTGGGAGGGCTGGCGGGTGCTGCCCTTCGCCCTGCCCCATGACGCCGCCGACCCCGTGGCCTACCGGGTGGAGGTCGCCGGCTGGGCCGGTGCGGTGGTCACGGACCTGGGCCACCCCACGGCCCTGGTGGCAGACCATGTGCAGGACTTGGATCTGCTGGTGCTGGAGGCCAACCACGATGTGGAGATGCTCCGGGAGGGCAGCTACCCGCCCCAACTGAAGGCCCGCATCCTCAGCCGGGTGGGGCACCTCAGCAACGAGGCCATGGCCGGTCTGTTGGCCCGGGTCCTTTCGCCCCGCCTGCGGCAGGTGGTCCTGGCTCACCTCAGTGAGTCCAACAACCACCCAGACCTGGCCCGCTTCGCCGCCGAGGAGGTCCTAACGGGCTCGGGCACCGCGCTGAGTGTCGCCCATCAGCGCCAGCCCCTGGCCCTGGCCGCACCGGGAGGCAACGCCCTGTGATCCGCACCCTCGCCCTGCTCCTGCTCCTCCTTGGCGGCCCCGCCCTCCGGGCCCAGGCCCCGCCGCCCCTGCGAGAGGTGGCCGAGCGCTTCGACAAGGCCCAGGGGCAGGTGCGGACCCTCCAGTGCCCCTTCACCCTGACCCTGCGGCGCACCCTGCTCAAGACCCCCTCGGTGACCAAGGGAACCCTCTACCTGCAGGGCTCCGACTTTGCCCACTTCGCCTTCCAGCCCCCGGAGGACCTCATCCTCCACCTCACCCCCAAGGCCCTGGTGTCCTACAGCCCGGAGGCCAAGGCCGGCGAGCTGCTGAAGATCGGCATGATCCTCAACGCCGACCGCAAGTTCCTCGGGCTGGGCCAGAAGCTCAGCTACCTCGATGAGTACTTCCAGATCGCCCTGGGCGAGTCCCGGGAGGTCCCCAGCACCTGGCACCTCACCCTGAGCCCGCGCACCCTCTCCCTCCGCAAGCGGATGCAGACCGTCGCCCTGTGGGTGGACCGGGAGACCTGGCTGCCCCGGCAGATCCTGTGGGTGGAGCGCAGTGGGGACAGCTGGCTGCTGGAGCTGGGTGCCCTGCGCATCAACCAGCCGCTCCCGGCCGCCGTGACAGGGTTCAAGCTGCCCGAGGGCATTGCGCTGCGGAATGAGTTCAGCTTCTTCGCCACGCGCAAGAAGTAGGGGTAGACTGTTTTCTCCAACCCGGGGGGCTCGATGATCGTGATGTGCCCTGCCTGCCAGGCTCGCTTCCAGTACGACGACTCCCGGTTCGGCGCCGCGCCGAGCAAGCGCTTCCGGTGTCCGAAGTGCAGCCACGTGTTCGAGGTGGTCAATCCCCTGCTGCCCCCACTGGAGGAGACCCTCTCCAGACCCCTCGACATCCCGGAACCCCCGCCGCCGCCTCAGGCCACGGTGCGCCGGGACCGGGACGCCATGCTTGCGGCGGCGGGGCTCCTGGCCTCGGGGCTGCCCCCAGGCCTGCGCTACAGCCTGGCCATCCTCACGGGCCCCCAGGCCTCCACGGTGAAGGTCCTGGAC
>Ga0208613_1000195_pt1 | contig 20988 bp, 14 predicted proteins | sample CryBogmetaGMA6M_FD_184543 | JGI IMG/M metagenome (GOLD analysis project Ga0208613, IMG submission 184543) | Freshwater microbial communities from Crystal Bog, Wisconsin, USA - MA6M (SPAdes) | ecosystem: Environmental > Aquatic > Freshwater > Lake | place: Crystal Bog, Wisconsin, USA | collected... | reverse complement strand
ACTGGCAAGCCCGCTCTTTGTTCGAAACCGGAAACGTGTTGCAGGGGTTGTCTATTTTTAATCAGCTATCGCAAGATAGAAGTTACTATGGATTTATGGCGGCCGATGCGGTCAACAAGCCCTATAACCTGGCTGATAAACCGGTTGTTATCATGGGGGATGCGCTTGAAAAGCTGGCTCAAACAACCGATTTTAAAGCGATTCAAGAGTTGGAAATATTAAACCGTGATGCCGAAGCAAAACGACAGTGGTGGTTTACCTTAAAAAAATTACCCAAGGAACAAATCTTGCTTGCCGCTAAATTAGCCCAGTTGTGGCAATGGGATCAGGTCGCCATTATGACGTTGGTTAAAGCGGATTATTGGGATGATTTGGCCTTGCGATTTCCGATGAGTTATTTGGATCAGGTTCAGAGCAATGCGGATTGGCAACAGCTTGACCCCGCCATTATTTTTGGCTTGATTCGTCAGGAAAGTATGCTGGACAAGAATGCGAAGTCGGCAGTCGGTGCGCGTGGCTTAATGCAAATCATGCCGGAGACGGGTCAGCAAATAGCACGTAATCTTAAAGAGCCTTGGCAGACGGAAAATAGTTTGTTTAATCCGGATATTAATATTAAATACGGCGCTTTTTACTATAAACAATTATTGAACCGCTTCGATGGGCATTTTGCATTGGCAGCGGCGGCTTATAATGCGGGGCCAAGCCGGGTAAATAAATGGTTGCCTTATGATAAGCCGGTTCCCGCTGATGTTTGGATAGAAACCATTCCCTTTAAAGAAACCAGAAAATATGTAACTTCTGTGTTGTCTTATGCCATTATTTATCAGCAACGGCTGCAAAGAAATGCATTAAAAATCACCGGATTGCTCTTTGATGTGCGTCCCCGCTAAAATTTGAGCTGATTTTTTTCAGTGTCTGTTAGATAATACCCCATTAAACTATTAAGAATAATTACAAAGGCACATGAATAGTATGCAGAAACAGCATAGTTTTACGCGCGAAGAACTATTAAAGTCCGGAAGGGGAGAGCTATACGGATCTAAAAATGCGCAATTACCCCTGCCAAACATGCTGATGATGGATCGTATTACGCATATATCGGATGAAGGCGGCACTTATGGAAAGGGTGAAATTATCGCTGAGCTGGATATAAATCCTGATTTGTGGTTTTTTGCTTGTCATTTTCAGGGCGATCCTGTGATGCCCGGTTGCTTGGGGCTGGATGCCATGTGGCAACTGGTCGGCTTTTATTTGTGCTGGATGGGTGGGCCAGGCAAAGGACGCGCTTTAGGTGTGGGGGAAGTTAAATTTACAGGACAGGTATTACCCACCGCCAAAAAGGTAATCTACCGGATTAATTTAAAAAGACTCATTATGCGTAAACTGGTGATGGGTATAGCAGATGCCACCATGGAAGTTGATGGAAAGGTAATCTATGAAGCGACCGATTTGCGGGTTGGTTTGTTTACTTCTACAGAAGATTTTTAGGGGTTAAAAGAAAAATGAAAAGAGTCGTTGTAACCGGCTTAGGCATTGTTTCCAGTATTGGGAATAACCGGAATGAGGTTGTCGATTCCTTAAAGCAAGGTCGATCAGGAATCACTTTTGCAAACGTTTATGAGGAGTTGGGTTTTCGCAGCCACGTACATGGCGCTATTAACATAGACCTGGACGCATTTATTGACCGTAAAACCAAACGTTTTATGGGTGACGGTGCCGCTTTTAACTATATTGCGATGCAGCAGGCCATTGACGACTCAGGTTTAACCGAGGCTGATGTGTCTAATTTTAGAACCGGTCTGGTGATGGGTTCAGGCGGCCCTTCAACGTCGAATATAGTTGACGCGGCAGATATACTGCGTGAAAAAGGCATTAAAAAAGTCGGCCCCTACATGGTGCCCAGAAGCATGTCCAGCACCAATACGGCTTGTCTGGCAACACCGTTTAAAATTAAGGGCGTCAATTACTCCATTAGTTCGGCGTGTGCGACCAGTGCCCATTGCATTGGTCATGCCATGGAATTAATCCAGATGGGTAAACAGGACGTAGTTTTTGCGGGTGGCGGCGAAGAAGTTCACTGGACTATGTCGGTGTTGTTTGACGCAATGGGGGCATTGTCTTCCAAATATAATGGCACACCGACGACCGCGTCCAGACCTTATGATGAAACCCGCGATGGTTTTGTTATTTCCGGTGGCGGTGGTGTTTTAGTCATTGAAGAGTTGGAACATGCCAAAGCGCGTGGTGCCAAAATTTACGCAGAACTGGTCGGTTACGGCGCAACGTCTGACGGTTATGATATGGTTCAACCGTCAGGTGAAGGTGCTGTGCGCTGTATGCAACAAGCAATGGCCACGGTGACTGGCAAGATTGATTATATCAATGCCCACGGAACCAGTACACCGGTTGGCGATACCAAAGAATTGGGGGCTTTGCGTGAGGTGTTTGGTCAAGGCAATGTGCCTTGGGTCAGTTCCACAAAATCACTGACCGGTCATGCGTTAGGCGCAGCCGGTGTTAATGAGGCCATTTATTCATTATTAATGATGGAAGAAAACTTTCTGAGTGCTTCCGCCAATATAACGCAACTTGACCCAGGCGCAGAAGGCATCCCTATTGTTCGTGAGCGCCAAGATAATTTGACTTTAAATACCATTATGTCCAATAGTTTTGGTTTTGGTGGTACTAACGCGACATTAATTTTTCAGCGTTACAACGGTTAATGTTTTTCTTATCGGGGTTCAGTAGACGATGAACCCCGATTTCCTTTTCTCCCTAGCAACGGTCATAAACTAACGTGAACACGTTATAAAATGCACATTGCTTCATCATCGAATATAATTCTGACCATGTCAGATTCAAAGCAAAAATCCACATTTCAATTTAACAAATTACAAAAACGACTGCGGCATACGGTCGGTGATGCGATAGCCGACTATAACATGATCGAGAATGGCGATAAGGTGATGGTTTGCCTGTCAGGAGGAAAAGATTCCTATACCTTATTAGACATCCTGATGGGTTTACAGAAAACTGCACCGGTTGAGTTTGAGCTGATAGCCGTTAATCTTGATCAAAAACAACCGGGATTTCCCGAGCATGTGTTGCCGGCCTATCTTGAATCCTTGGGTGTGCCTTATCATATTATTGAAAAAGATACTTACAGTGTTGTCAAGCGCGTTATTCCTGAAGGCAACACCACGTGCGGCTTGTGTTCACGACTTCGACGCGGCACATTATACGGGTACGCCGAAGCCAACGGTATTAGCAAAATAGCGTTGGGCCATCATCGTGATGATATTTTGGAAACGTTTTTTTTGAATATTTTTTACGGTGGAAAGCTCAAGGCCATGCCGCCCAAATTATTGAGTGACGATAAAAAGAATATCGTCATCAGACCGCTGGCCTATACGCGTGAGAAAGAAATAGAACGCTTTGCTGCCTTCAAGGATTTTCCTATTATTCCCTGTAACTTGTGCGGTTCTCAAGAAAATCTGCAAAGACAAGCGATGAAAGTCATGCTGGCGAGTTGGGATAAGCAATTTCCAGGGCGACTGGAAACCATCTTTACCAGTCTCCAGAATGTGGCGCCATCACAATTAGCTGACCGGCAATTATTTGATTTTGCCGGATTAATGCGTAGTGAGCAAGCTGACGAGTCGGATGTTTCATTGAATGCAGGTTTGGACGTATTAGCCCTGTAAGGGTTGATTTAAGTTGCTGCGCCACTTTTTTACAACCTTTCAGCCTGTCGGGAACGTCTGCTTGCCGTTGCTCATTGGTAATAAGCATCCCTTTGCTGTCTGTTTAATTTTAATAATTGCTCTTGTACACCTATGACACCCATACAATATATTGACACCTCTGATCAACTGGCCACACTGTGCGAGCAGATAAAAAAAGAAACCTGGCTGGCGCTTGATACTGAATTTTTGCGTGAAAAGACCTATTATCCAAAATTTTGCCTGTTGCAAATAGCAACGCCGGAATGGGTGGCCTGTATTGATCCGATAGCCTTGCCTAATCTGGATAGTCTTTTTGAGGTGATCTACAATCCGGCTATCGTAAAAGTTTTTCACTCCTGTCGACAAGATTTGGAAATTTTTCATCAATGGACCGGTAAACTGCCTGCACCGATTTTTGATACCCAAATAGCCGCACCTTTGTTGGGTTTTCAGGATAATCCGGGCTATGCCATGCTGGTCTCCAGCTTGTTAAGTGTTAACTTAAACAAGGCTCACACCCGTGCAGATTGGAGCAAACGTCCTTTAACGGAAGCGCAAATTGAATACGCAGCCGACGATGTTATTTATTTATGCCAGATTTATAAAATCATGGTTCAAAAACTGACCGAATTAGGTCGGATTGATTGGCTAAAACATGACTTTGCCGAACTCACCAATCCCGCGCTTTATAAGGTAGAGCCTGAAAAAGCCTGGTTTAAAATAAAAGGCAAAAATAAATTAACCGGAAAACAGTTATCCATTATTCAGGCGCTGGCACAATGGCGAGAAAAAACCGCACAAGCTGAAGATCGTCCTAAAAGCTGGCTGTTACGTGATGAATTGCTGTTTGATCTGGCCAAACTACAACCCGAAACGGTTGAGGAATTGGCTAATGTGCGGGGCATTAATGAGCGGGCTGTTAACCGTTATGGCAAAGAGCTATGCCAGTTAATTACCGAGGCCAAAAATCGCGCCCCGCTGCCTTTGCATGAAAAAGACCGCCCTGCCAAAAAAACCCAGCAAGAAGAAGCCATACTGGATATTTTAACGGCCTTGGTAAGAATACGCGCAGAAGAAAACGCCTTAAATCCGACCATTCTGGCCTCACGTAAAGATCTTGAAGAACTGTTGTTTAACGATGATGAGGATTGTCCTCTACTGCATGGCTGGCGTTTTACCATGGCAGGTCGGGAATTGGTCGGCTTGTTAAAAGGCGAGTTGTTACTGGGTATCGAGTCGGACAAATTGGCTATTATTGAAAGATAATTTTTGCACGACATAAAATAACCTTACCTTTCAACAACGCCCCAACCACAAGCTTTTAATTTGGGGTCGATTAGTTCCGCCCGGGTTTGTGCTTCGTTCATTGATTGTTCAACTTATCGATATGCCGGTTTTGGGATCATAAAACATTTTAGCAAGCGACAAATTAACCAACTGTCGCCAGATAAATCATTCCATATCACCCCGCATCAATAGGTTGACAATTTTCATTGGAACTCTTATTGCCATGTAACACCAACCGTACAGGAATAAAAATGCGCATTAAATTTAAAGATTCTGCCTGTTATTGGATAAAGCAATGACCTTTGACATCCGTACAATGGTGATGACAATGTCCTTGCTGACCTTATTATTCGCCGGCCTGCTGATACTGGCAGGATTGCATGCCGGTAACTCCCGCGGTCTGCGACAATGGGCAATGGGCAGTCTATGCATCGGCTTGGGTCTTGGCTCTGCTTATATCCAACCGGGGCCAACTTACAACGCATGGGCTTTGGTATTTGCCGTAACCCTTGTGGCCGGCGGACTGGGCTTCCAATTCAATGGCATTCAGGCCTTCAAAACCGGACTCAGCAATAGGCACATTCCTTGGTTGCTGGCTGGATTGATGTTTATTCAAAACACCTGGTTCGTTGTCCTCCATCCCGACATCCATGCCCGAGTCATCGCTAATTCGCTGGTGTTGGCATTGGCTCATGCAGCCTGTGCCCGAACCTTGTTTGTCCGGGTAGAACATCCGTTACGGATGGCGTATTGGTTTACTGGTGCGGCGTTTGCATTATTTGCGATATTAATGCTGGCCAGGGCGATAACGGTTTTTAACACAGAGCCGGATACCTATAGATTTTATTCAAACGCTCCCATTAATCCTGTCGTGTTTTTTATCGCCATTATGTTGGAAATGTGTATAACCTTTGGCTTCGTATTGATGATGAATGCCCGACTGGCTGCAGATCTACAAAAACTGGCATTGACTGACATGCTGACCGGCGCACTAAACCGGCGTAGTCTGGAACAAGAGGCCGACCGCCAGATCTCGCGATGTATCCGTTCCGGGGATAAAATGGCAATCATGATGATTGATATTGATCATTTCAAGTCCATCAATGACCGCTACGGTCATCCAGTTGGAGACGAGGTCTTGAAGCGTCTGGTTACGCTGGCTCATAAACATATTCGTAGAAGCGACTACTTCGCTCGCTACGGAGGCGAAGAATTCTGTGTTCTGCTGCCATCCACCAGCGAGAAAGATGCTTGGATATTGGCTGAACGCCTGCGCCAAACTTATGCTGCAATGGGGATGGAGTTTGGCGGCGAAGCCCTGCATAGTACTATCAGTATCGGCGTCTCTGATTCAATACATGCCGGAATGGAATTTGCCTCGATAATAGCCGCAGCAGATCAGGCAATGTACCGCGCCAAACAAGAAGGGCGCAATCGGGTAGTAATGCATTCATCCTGTTTAAGTCTGGTTAATATATAGGGCAGACCCAATGCAACACTTTAAATTACTTTTATGAGTATCACCCTAAATTTCCCCTGACTTAAAATTAAACATCTATTTAACCATCCAAAGAGACGTGCATCGCACGTCCTTGTTGACTGGAGCGTGCCCTTTGGATTTTCGAATAATACTTTGCCAATCCAGTCTTACGCATTGATTACCTTTCGTTCATTTTACTTAATTGTGTTACTTATGCACCCATGAGTTTGTGCAAATAGCACTTTAAACGTATATTAGGTGGTTGTTTACATTGCCGGAATTATTTGATGGATACTATTAGCATTCGTGGTGCCAGAACGCATAACCTGAAAAATATTGATATCGATTTGCCTAGAGACAAGCTGATTGTCATCACCGGGCTTTCCGGTTCGGGCAAGTCATCACTCGCTTTTGACACGATATATGCCGAAGGTCAGCGGCGCTATGTGGAATCGCTTTCTGCTTATGCCCGCCAGTTTTTATCCATTATGGAAAAACCGGATGTTGACCATATAGAAGGCTTGTCTCCGGCTATTTCCATTGAACAAAAATCCACTTCGCACAATCCACGATCAACGGTGGGTACAATTACCGAAATCTATGATTATCTGCGCTTGCTATATGCGCGTGCCGGCACGCCGCGTTGTCCTGAGCATCATACGTCACTGGAAGCGCAAACGGTCAGTCAGATGGTTGACCACATTCTTGCGCAACCGCAAGATCAACGCTGGATGTTGTTGGCACCCGTTATTAATGATCGTAAAGGCGAGCATAGTCAGTTATTGGATGACTTGCGTGCCCAAGGTTTCATACGCGCCCGTATCGATGGTGTTGTTTATGATTTGGATGAAGCACCGGCTTTGGATTTAAAAAAGAAACACACCATAGAAGTGGTGGTTGACCGTTTTAAAGTGCGTGATGATATTGCCCTGCGCTTATCTGAGTCCTTTGAGACAGCTTTGCGTATTGCCGACGGTATCGCAATTGCTGCCTGTATTGAAGATGCCACGGAATTGGTTTTTTCCGAGCGTTATGCGTGTATTCAATGCGGTTACAGTTTAACCGAGTTGGAGCCGCGCATATTCTCGTTTAATAACCCCAAAGGTGCGTGTAGCAGTTGTGATGGTTTGGGTGTAAGGCAGCATTTTGACGCTGATTTGATTGTCCATAACCCCGATATCAGTCTTGCCGGTGGTGCTATTCGTGGTTGGGATCGCCGCAATGCCTATTATTATCAAATGATTTGTTCACTGGCTCAGCATTATGGTTTTGATCTTGAAGTGCCTTTTTCAGAGCTGCCTAAAGAAGCGCAAGACGCCGTGCTTTATGGTAGCGGAAATGCGGCCATTGAATTTAAGTTTATGTCTGGCACGGGGTCGGTTAAAACAAAAAAACATCGTTTTGAAGGTATTATTGCCAATATGGAGCGGCGTTACCTTGAGACCGATTCGCAGATGGTTCGTGAAGAATTGGCAAAATATCGTTCTCATAAGCCCTGTAATGTGTGCAATGGCGCACGTCTTAATGTCGCTGCCCGACATGTTTTTATTGAAGAATTTCCGATTCATCAACTGACCCATTTACCTATCCGCAAATCGCTGGCCTTCTTTGAGACCTTATGTCTGCCAGGGCAGCGGGGCGAAATTTCTGTAAAAATCATTAAAGAAATTCAGGAGCGGCTGGAATTTTTGGTTAACGTCGGGCTGGATTATCTAACGCTGGATCGCAGTGCCGACACACTCTCCGGCGGCGAAGCGCAGCGTATTCGTCTCGCCAGTCAAATTGGTGCCGGTTTGGTAGGCGTCATGTATGTGCTTGATGAACCGTCTATCGGTTTGCATCAGCGCGACAACCAGCGCTTGCTTAACACCTTGTTTCATCTGCGTGATTTGGGCAATACCGTTATCGTGGTTGAGCATGACGAAGATGCCATTCGCGCGGCTCAGCATATTGTTGATATCGGCCCTGGCGCGGGCGTTCATGGTGGCCGGATTATTGCCCAAGGTACACTGGATGATATTCTTAATAACGAAGATTCTTTAACAGGCCAATATTTGTCCGGAAAAGTGAGTATTGAAATTCCGGAATCATTAACCCCTATCGATAAAGACAAGGTAATTACCATTCGCAATGCCTACGGCAATAATCTGAAAAATGTGGATATTTCCTTTCCGGTGGGCTTGCTGACTTGTGTAACCGGCGTTTCGGGTTCCGGTAAATCAACCTTGGTTAACGATACTTTATATGCCCATGCAGCACGGTTAATTAATCGTGCCGGCGTTATTCCCGCACCTTGTGATGCCATCGAAGGGCTGGAGCATTTTGATAAAGTGGTTGATATTGATCAAAGTCCGATAGGTCGAACGCCGCGTTCCAATCCGGCAACTTACACCGGTTTGTTTACGCCGATACGCGAGCTTTTTTCTGCGACCCATGAGGCACGTTCACGCGGTTATACAGTCGGTCGTTTTAGTTTTAATGTTAAAGGTGGACGTTGCGAAGCCTGTAAAGGGGATGGCGTTATCAAAGTTGAAATGCACTTTTTACCGGACATTTTTGTGCATTGTGATGCTTGCAACGGCAAACGTTATAACCGTGAAACGCTGGAAATACGTTATAAAGGCAAAACCATTCATCAAGTGTTGGAGATGACCGTAGAAGATGCGGCTGAATTTTTTAGTCCGGTACCTACGTTAGCCAGAAAGTTACACACCTTAACCGAGGTCGGTTTGAGTTATATTACCCTGGGACAAAATGCGACAACGCTTTCCGGCGGCGAAGCGCAACGCGTTAAACTGGCTAAAGAGCTTTCCAAGCGCGATACCGGCAAGACCTTATATATTTTGGACGAACCGACGACAGGCCTGCATTTTCATGATATAAAACAATTGCTGGGTGTGCTGCATACCTTGCGTGATCATGGCAATACCGTTATTGTTATCGAACATAACCTGGATGTGATTAAAACCGCCGACTGGCTGATAGATATGGGGCCGGAAGGCGGCGACGGTGGCGGTACGCTGGTTGCCGAAGGCTCACCGAAACAGGTTTCTGAAAATGCGGCTTCGTATACGGGGCATTATTTAAAGCGGTTTTTTGAGTAAGCGTTTTTCGATTAAGTTTGGCGATTCAAAATTTGCAACGGTCATGTCGTGGAGTCGGTTTTAGGAGTGCGCATGAAATAACTTCGGCATCTTGCTCCCTCTCCCACCGGGAGAGGGCTGGGGTGAGGGGATATAAATGGTCAAGTTTCAGGTGCAATGCCAGATAGAATTTCACATCCCTGTGACTGGATTCCGGCATCCATGCCGGAATGACGGGTTTGTGTCACTGGCTTAAGCATCTTGCTAATCAGGTATTGTTAAGCAGAAAAATGATTTTAAATAACATGAAATATAAACAGGGTTTTATTATGACCACATACTGTTTATGATACTTAAATTTTTGACGCAAAGGAGCAACCGGTTTTGACAAAAGTGCAGGATATTACGAGTCCGATGACCGCATCGGAAAAGCGTGCAACGTGGTCTTTAGCAAGTATTTATGCCTTGCGTATGCTCGGCTTGTTTTTAATTTTGCCGGTATTGTCATTATTTGCCGAACAACTTGACGGCTCAACGCCTTCATTAATCGGCATGGCTATTGGTATTTATGGTATTAGCCAGGCGATTTTACAAATTCCTTTCGGCTTGATGTCCGATCGGTTTGGCAGAAAAAAAATCATTATTATTGGCTTGATACTGTTTTTTATCGGCAGTGTGGTTGCCGCCCTTTCAACCAGTATTTACGGCGTTTTATTGGGTCGGGCGATTCAAGGATCTGGCGCAATCGCCGCACCTATTATGGCTTTGGTGGCAGATTTAACGCAAGAAGTGCATCGCACGAAAGCGATGGCGTTAATTGGTCTTAGCATCGGTGTCTCTTTTGGCGTGGCCATTACCGCAGGGCCGGTGATTGCCGGATTTATTGGGGTTCACGGTATATTCTGGCTGATTGCAGGGCTGTCATTGCTGGCTATCTGGGTTATTCGTTATCAAGTACCCGATCCGCAGAAATCCAAAGTACACAGGGATGCGGAGCTGGTGCCGGGCCAGTTTTTTAATATCTTAAAAAATCATGATTTATTGCGACTTAATTATGGTATTTTTATTTTACATGCCATTTTAACGGCCAGTTTTGTGGTGGTGCCTTTATTAATGCGTGATACCGGTTTGCTACCTGCCGAGCACTGGAAAGTTTATTTGCCTGTTTTTGTTATCTCAATGGCCGCCATTATTCCATTCGTTATTTTGGCAGAAAAAAAACGCAAGATGAAGCCGGTTTTTATCGGTGCCATTGCCGCACTGGTTTTGGCTGATCTGGGTTTAATGCAGTTTCATGCGTCTTTGCCTGGCATCATTGGTTTTCTCTGGTTGTTTTTTACAGGCTTTAATTTGTTGGAAGCAACCTTGCCTTCATTAATCTCCAAGACGGCACCCGGCGATTTAAGAGGCACGGCAATGGGCGTTTATTCAACCTGCCAGTTTTTGGGCGCAGGTATTGGCGGCGGAGTAGGGGGCTGGTGTTATGGCGCTTATGGTGCCACCGGCGTGTTCTTGTTTTGCGCCGCGGCCGCCTTGAGCTGGTTAATACTGTCAATCAGTATGAAGCCACCCCGGTATTGGGCTAATTTGCTTATTTCATTAGAAAAAATTAACGAGCAGGAAGCCAACGATTTTGTGGCCGCAATGTTGAAAGTGGTAGGCGTAGAGGAAATTACCTTGCACTACGATGAGGCCGTGGCTTATCTAAAAGTGGATAATCAACAACTCGACAAGAACCAGTTACAAGGTTTGATTACGCAGTATGTGGGTTAACAGAAAGTAGCCTTGATGCAGTGTTGCGGGTTCGAGGGTTTTGACGTCTTTCATTAGCTTCGATTCCGTTCTGTTACATCGAGTAAGTAATATAAGAGGTATAGCATGTACGCCTATAAAGAAATACTGACACTGGAAAATCCCCAGCAACTTAACCTAAGCAAACCGTTACCCTTCTTAAAAGGGAAAAAGATTGAAGTGCTTATTATTGTTGAAGATGACACGGACGAAATGATTGCTGATGAAACCGACTATATTTTGCAAAACGATGAATTAATGCGGCAAATTGCATTATCCCGTCAAACGCATCAACAAAATACCGGTTATCAGCCAACACCAGAGGAATTAAATGCGATCATTAGTATTTGAGGGTAAAACTTGGGAGGTTTACGAAGCATTAAGGCAACAGGATAAAAAACAGCATGAACAATTATGCCGTATTTTAAAAGAGATGCTTAGAAATGACCCACGTTATGGTTTGGGAAAACCCGAACCACTCAAGCACGCACTAACGGGATTATAGTCGCGTCGCTTATCTCAAAAAGATAGATTGATTTATCGTTTCGATGATAATTCCGTTTTTATATTTGCCATTGGTGGGCATTATGATTGTAGTAATTCATAAAAAATCTTTCGCTCTACCCACTTAACTAAAATCCGCAAGCTCAAATCAATATCTGTCCAATAGTAAACGCCCCTAAATAACTCACGGTAAAATAAAGCAATGACAAGGCTATACTGGCGGCAGAATTGATAGCAAGGATTTTTCTGAAAATATAAGCCATCACGGTAAGCTCCCATAAGAACAATATCCCCAAACTATAATAGCTTAATAGATCCTCACTGACGGTTAGCCAGATTAAAACGGGGATGACGAAAAGAGATATTATATTGGCACACACCAAAATGGCTGTGGTTACTTGTAGATAGGCGTATAAGGTTTTGTTTAAACGCAGTATAAAGCCTATAAACAGAAGCGTTAACAGTGTTTGTATCGCCACTTCAACAAACGATTCAAAAGGATCATCCGTCATGTTGGCTTGCATGAAATACTCAACAATAAAATAGAACAATAGATTTTGTTTAAAAAACGCCTTTGACCGGGTCAACTCAAGCGGGTTATGTTTAAACCAGCACAAAGGCAGATATTGTCTTAAAATTTCAATTGGTAACATGGCAAGTCATGCGGGTAGTGACGACTATAGGTTCTTTAATGTCCTGTCATTATTATTTAATTTTCGATAAATCAAGATAGCTGGCGTGGTGCTCGTCTTTATAACCGGTTTCCAGGGGGGCATTGTAAGAATCAACCTCATCATAAGTGCCAAAGTCATCATTTAATGACTGCACCAGTTCTTTGGCTTTATCGGTTAACTGCATTAAGCGGGCTTTAATTTTCTTGTTCCAGGCAGCGGGTTCAGTAAGAGGCAAAAGCATACGCACAAAGGTTAAGTTCTGTTCAAAGAGATTAGCCAGGTTGCCCATTAAATGCAGTTCTTTTTGTCGTTCATTTAATTTATTAATGATTAATTTCGCGTGCAGTTTACTGATCAGTAAATGTGTGGGTATCATAATGCCCAACAGAATGAGGATTAATATCGGCCCAATAATCGGGTCAATTAAAAACTCTAAAACCCCAATATTTATTTCAGCAAAAACTGCCAGAACAGCAATAAAGCAAAGAATAATCAGGCTGGAAATGTTGACGCGCTCTTTCCATAGAAGGATGCCGCTTCTTACCTCCGGTATTATCACGTCTTCAATCTCTCGTATGTTCTTTTCCAGCGAGTCCAGAATCCGATAGGTTCGGTCATAGCCAACATTTGACATGCGTTGGTCTATTTCGGAAAAATCGACTTTGTTGAGCGCATTAATACTGTTTTGCTGAGTCGGTGCGATAATAAATTGTCCGGTATTTAAGCCCGTTCCGGATAATTTGCGTTGCCAGGAAGAAATAATTTCATTAGCTTTGGCTGGATTGATTGCAGCTAAAGGTTCGTCTATCAGGTAAATAAATTTATTGGAGTCTTGGTGCAGGATAATAGTTTGTATTAATTCATCCAGCATGGGTGATGCCGACTCAAATACATCAGTAAAAACCAAAACCAAATCAGAGTGTTCAATGATATGTTTTGTTAACATTGAATTAATCGGCTGGGTTGGTGCAGCGCTTATATTGGGCGAATCAATGAATAATTTGCCCTTTAGGCGGTCGCTGTTAATGGTTTTTAATTCCAGGTAAGCATTAATGCGATTACCTTCGCCTTTTTGCAGTTGTTCAATTTGTTTGCTGATTTGATAAAAGGGGTAGCGAGGATCAACGTCCAGTGCTGTGCCGGGTAAAGTCGCCGGATTGGCTTGGCTGTTTTGCAGTAGCACCGTAAATTTGTGACTGGATGCCTGAATACCGGAGAGCACTTGCTGTGCACCCAGATAGCTGTTAATAAAACGGGATTTGGCTGTAGAATTACCGCCAATTAAACTGATTATTGGCCACCATGAGTTTTTACAGGCAGTCGTTTCATCCATTTCAATGAGTCCAAGATCGAATTCAATTTGATCAAGTTCATGAAAGATTTTTGCTGATTTTAGCAATACCGGATTGTCATTAGCGAAGTGTTTTTCAAGGTTGTTCAGGTACTTGCTCACTGTCTTTTCAGTCATCAGTTTAATCCCCATGTTTACTGAGTTTTGAGATATAAATGCGTTGGAGTATACACCTAACGATGTTTTGATAATACAAAAAAACAGGGCAGACTTTTAAGCTATATTATAGCTGTAAATCAATACCTATTTAATGGTGAGTTGTTTTTTCGTGTCCCGCTAAACTTGATATATAGTATATTATGATTTTAACTGAAGCCTTATGCAGGATTAAAATGACAGTAAGGAATCCAAATTGGGTTAATCTTCCAGGCTTAATGCTGATGTGGGTTACGCTAATGTTGTCAGGTTGTGGCACGCCTTTTTTTGGTAGCTATGGTGCAAATGGCCAGAGCAAAGAAGAATTTACGCGTTATGTGGAAGGCGTGTTTAAACTGCAAAACAGCCTGACCAGCGAAATTATGGACTATTTGGAAACGGATGACAAAAGCAATCATGATGATTTATTAAAAGCAGAACAACACATGCAGGAAGCCTGTGGCCCCCTTAATGAATACGCTTCCCGCGAAAGTGAAGGCTTGGATACGGGGCTTTTTTTAAGTCGGCGCGTTGAGCAGTCTGCTATTGATTGTGAGCAAGCTGCTCAAAAAGTTAAGTTGCTGCTGGATCACTAACAGACAAAGACTGGCGTGTTTGATGCGTAATAATTAAAGGTTTCGTGGGTTTTTCGTCTTATCCAAATTCGCACCCTAATCTAAAAGGTATGACCTTGAGGCTAACTCACTTATAATTAAAACAGCCAATAAAGGATATTATGAGCCAGTCGGATGAGAATGTTGATTTACCCGTAACAGATGATTACGATAGTCCCTGGAAAGAAGCGGTTGAGCATTATTTTCCAGAATTTATAGATTTTTATTTTCCATCCGCTTACGAACAAATCGACTGGACTGAAAATCCGGTATTTTTGGATCAGGAATTACGCTCGGTCGTAAGAGATGCTGAATTAGTCAAACGCTTTGTTGATAAATTAGTTCAGATTAAATTATTGACTGGCGAAGAGAAGTGGTTGTACGTTCACATTGAGGTACAAGGCTCTAAACAAACTGAATTTGCTGAACGCATGTTTGTTTACAATTACCGGATTTATGATCGGTTTCGGCAACCTGTCGCCAGTTTAGCGGTATTAGCCGATGAACATAAAAACTGGAGACCGTCGTCTTTTGGCTTTGAGTTCTTGGGCTGTAAACATACCCTTGAATTTCCTGTGGCTAAGTTGACTGATTACCATGGTCAGCTTGAAACATTAAAAACATCGGAAAATTCGTTTGCCATAGTCACCGCGACGCATATTTTGACTCAACAGACCCGAAAAAATGACGCTCAACGTTATGAAGCCAAATATGCCCTGGTAAAAATTTTATACCAGCGTCAATGGGACAAGCAGCGCGTTATCGATTTGTTTAAAGTTATTGATTGGATGATGCGATTGCCTAAAGCACTGGAACAACAATTGTGGTGTGAAATACAAGTCCTTGAGGAGAAAGAACAAATGCAATATGTCACTAGCGTAGAACGGATTGGGATAGAGAAAGGGATAGAGAAAGGGATGGAAATTGGGATGGAAAAAGGTATGCTAAAAGGCGAGCTAAAAGGTGTGCTAAAAGGCGAGCAAAAAATTTTACGTCGCCAGTTAGAACGCCGCTTTCAGACCCTGCCCGACTGGGCTATTGAACGTATAGCAAAAGCTTCAGAAGCAGAGCTTGAACAATGGCTGGATAATATACTGGATGCAACCAGCATCGACGTTGTTTTTACAGAGACTACCGCAGCACATTAAAATCAGTTAGCACCACAAAGACACGAATAAATAAAACGTCGTGTTTTTGTGGTGATCAACCAGTGAAAATTAAATAATCCGCTCACCCCGAGCCAGTTTGGGTAACTTGCCTTCCAAGCCCATTGCGCTGCGCATGACTTTATTTTTAGCGGGCAAAATGCGTTCAGCCAGTCCCAAACCTAAATTGCGTATCAGTTTTAGGGGTAATACTTCATTGCTGAATACCTGATAAAAAATGTCCATGACGGTCATCATTTTCAGGTTTTCATTGCGCCGCATTTTTTCATAGCGTTTTAAAACGGTTAAACTGCCGGGATCAAGTCCTTCTTTTACGGCTTCAAGTAATACTTCACCCAAGGCTGCGGCATCCAGCAAACCAATATTAACCCCTTGTCCTGCCAGAGGATTAATCATGTGTGCCGCGTCACCCACCAGAACGACACCGGGTTTAACATAGCTCTGTGCATGTTGTCGTTTAAGAGGAAAGCTTGCCACGCCCAGCACGTTGTTTACTTGACCCAGACAATCAGGAAACGCCACCACCAGTTCGTCTTTTAATGCTTCAAATGATAAGGTCTTTAACCGATTGACTTCATCAGGTGAGTTGTACCAGACGATGGAGCCATAATGTCCGGTTAACGGTAAAAATGCCTGCGGGCCGCTAGGCAAAAAGCGTTGCCAGGTTATATCCTGTTGCCCATAAGCCGTTTCAATATAAATCACCAGGGCATGTTGTTTATAATCCCAACTGGTCACACCCAAACCTACCGTTTGCCGGACTCGGGACTGACCGCCATCGGCAGCAACCAGAACATTTGCAGACAATATTCGTCCGTCTTCCAGCTCTACTTCGCCGGGTTTTCCGGCAACGTAATTGATTTTTTTAATACTGACAGGACAAATTAATTCAATATTATCAAATGCCTGCAGGCGCTCCAATAACGCCAATTGAGTCACCCGATTTTCTACGATGTAACCCAGCTCGGGATAATTAATATCATCACTGCAAAATTCAGTATCACCTGCCGTTTCCCAAACACGCATCCTTCGGAAAGGGCAAAAGCGTCGATTGACGACACCCTCCCAGGCACCTACGGTTTCAAGGATATTTTTAGACGCGATACTCAGCGCAGAAACCCGCATATCATGCGGTTGATCAGGTGCATAAGGCGCAGGCGGCGAGTTTTCGATAACCGCAACTTTTAATAAACTGCCGCCCAGACTACAAGCAACGGCGGCTCCAACCATGCCGCCGCCTACAATTACCACATCAAATTTTTCGTTCATAATTAATCGACCATAAATTCAAGCATCCAACATAGATGGAAAGATACCATACTTATTAAACGATTAAGAAAAAATACCTCCATTAGGTGTAGCTAATCACCAGTTTGCTGTTAAATTTACAAGGCATCCATTGTTAAATTTTATAGTCATTGCCTGTTTTCTGGTTAAATCAATTTATAACGGTTTTTTGAATGCTTGCGATTGTTTAATAAGTGTTGTAAAACATCACCTGACAGTCTTGTTCGTCATCTGTATAATTTAGCGGTTTTGCCCGTTTGCATCTTCTGGTGGAAGCCTTGGCACGAGTGCAGGACGAGGGTTTGTAAAGGGAAATAGCAACCCTTTTGTAATATTCTTTTAGAGGTGATCATGAGTCAAAGTACGTTACCAGCCAGACAAGGTTTATACGATCCACGCCATGAACATGATGCGTGCGGAGTCGGTTTTATTGTTCATATTAAAGGTCATAAAAGTCATGCGATTGTAAAGCAGGGTTTGGATTTACTTACAAACCTGACCCACCGTGGCGCAGTCGGTGCCGATCCTTATGCGGGTGATGGTGCGGGAATTTTAATTCAAATGCCTGATGCTTTTTTACGTGCCGAGTGTGAAAAACAAGGGTTGTCACTACCGACTGCGGGAGATTATGCGGTAGGTATGGTGTTTTTGCCACGCGATGCCTCCGACCGGACACGTTGCGAAACCCTGTTGACTGAAATCATTGCACAAGAAAAAGCGCTGCTGTTGGGTTGGCGTGATGTGCCCGTTGATAATCATGACTTGGGTGAATCGGCAAAGCTGGTTGAGCCCTTTATCAGGCAAATTTTTATCGGGCGCGGTGTGGATTGCCCCGATCAGGATGCTTTTGAGCGCAAATTGTTTGTCATCCGCAAACAAGTCGAAAACGCCGTTCGTGATTCAAATTTAACCAATGGCCATTGTTTTTATGTGCCGTCGTTATCGACGCGTACTTTGGTTTACAAAGGCATGTTGCTGGCAAACCAGGTGGGCCCGTTTTATCCCGACCTGAATGATGAGCGCATCGTCAGTGCGCTGGCGCTGGTGCATCAGCGTTTTTCCACCAATACTTTCCCGACTTGGGATCGCGCTCACCCTTTCCGCATGATTGCCCATAACGGTGAAATCAATACCTTGCGGGGTAATATGAACGGCATGGCGGCACGTCGTCATTCCATCGCGTCCAAAGTGTTGGGTGAGGATGTACATAAACTGTGGCCGTTAATTGCCGAAGGACAATCGGATTCTGCATGTTTTGATAATGCGGTTGAATTATTGGTAGCGGGCGGTTATACGCTCACTCACGCCATGATGTTGCTTATTCCCGAAGCCTGGACAGGCAATGTTTTAATGGATGAAAAATTGCGGGCGTTTTATGAATATAATGCAGCCCTTATGGAGCCTTGGGACGGGCCGGCGGCAATTGCTTTTACGGATGGTCGTCAGATTGGCGCGACCTTGGATAGAAATGGTTTGCGTCCCGCGCGTTACCTCGTTACTGATGACGATTTTGTCATTATGGCATCGGAAATGGGTGTGCTGGATATACCTCAGCATAAAATTATCAAAAAGTGGCGTTTGCAACCGGGCAAAATGCTGATGATTGATACCGTGCAAGGCCGCATTATTGATGACGCAGAATTAAAAGCGGAGTTGTCGGCTCGCTTGCCGTATTCTGAATGGCTGGATAAAACCCGCATTTTAGTCTCCAAACTGCCGTCTGAAATTTCAGCGATGGCACCGGATGCGGCCACGCTTTTAGATCGGCAACAAGCCTTTGGTTATACCCGTGAAGATATTGAATTTATCTTAAAACCGATGGCGCAAACAGGCCAGGAAGCCATCGGTTCAATGGGGATTGATGCGGCGTTGGCAGTGCTGTCGCAACGTCCGCGTTTGTTATACGATTATTTTAAACAAGGCTTTGCCCAAGTCACCAATCCGGCCATCGACCCGATTCGTGAAGAATTGGTAATGTCGCTGGTTTCACTCATCGGTCCACGCCCCAACTTGTTAGGGTTGGACGAGGGTGGAACGCATAAGCGCCTGGAAGTTGAGCAGCCTGTTTTAACCAATCAGGATTTGGAAAAAATTCGTCGCATTGAAGCCCGTTCGGGTGGTGCATTTAAGACGAAAACCTTTACACTTTGCTATCCTTCCGATTTAGGCGCAAGCGGTATGGAAGGCGCGCTTGATAAGTTGTGTCTGGCGGTAAAAAATGCGGTCGAAGAAGGCAATAATATCTTGGCGCTGTCTGATCGTGATTTGGATGCGGCTCATGTTGCCATTCCCGCCTTGTTGGCAACCTCTACGGTACATCACTATCTGACCAGTGAAGGTTTGCGTACCAAAGTGGGCTTGGTTGTCGAAACGGGCGAAGCGCGAGAAGTTCATCATTTTGCCTTGTTGGCAGCGTATGGTGCGGAAGCGGTCAATCCTTATCTGGCGCTGGATACGCTTTCCGTACTTTGCCACGACATACCCGACCTGACTGAGTACGAAGCGCACAAGCGTTATGTCAAAGCGGTTTCCAAGGGCTTGTTAAAAGTAATGTCAAAAATGGGCATTTCGACTTATCAATCTTATTGCGGCGCACAAATTTTTAACGCCATCGGTTTGTCAGAGCCGTTTTTGGATCGTTATTTTACCGGCACCACCAGCACGATTGAAGGAGCCGGTCTGCCTGAAATTAGCGAAGAAACCCTGCGCCGTCACCGACTGGCGTTTGGTCATGCGCCGTTGTATAAAAATGCTCTGGATATCGGTGGCGAATATGCTTATCGCATACGCGGAGAAGCGCATACCTGGACACCGGCCACCATCAGCACCTTGCAACATGCCACGCGCACCAACAGTGCCGAAGGTTATGCGGATTTTTGTCGTTTAATCGATGAGCAAAACGAGGCGTTACTCACCTTGCGCGGCTTAATGACGTTTAAGGAAGAGCCAAATCCGGTGCCGCTGGAAGAAGTCGAGTCGGTTACGCAGATACTCAAACGTTTTGCGACCGGCGCGATGTCGTTTGGATCGATTTCTTACGAAGCCCATACGACCTTGGCGATTGCCATGAACCGCATCGGCGGCAAATCCAATACCGGTGAAGGCGGCGAGCTTTCAGAACGCTTTACGCCCTTGCCCAATGGCGATTCCATGCGCTCGGCAATCAAGCAGGTCGCTTCCGGACGTTTTGGTGTGACCACTGAATATTTGGTCAATGCCGATGACATTCAAATTAAAATCAGTCAGGGTGCCAAACCGGGTGAGGGTGGACAATTGCCGGGGCATAAAGTGGATGCGGTGATTGCCAAAGTCCGTCATGCCACGCAAGGTGTCGGCTTAATATCACCGCCGCCCCATCATGATATTTATTCAATTGAAGATATCGCGCAGCTTATCCATGATTTAAAAAACGTCAATCCTCAAGCGCGAATCAGCGTCAAGCTGGTGTCCGAAGTGGGCGTGGGTACAGTCGCAGCAGGCGTTTCCAAGGCCCATGCCGATCATGTCACCATTGCCGGTTATGACGGCGGTACCGGTGCCAGTCCAATGAGTTCAATCAAACACGCCGGTTTGCCCTGGGAAATTGGCTTGGCTGAAACGCATCAAACCTTGGTGCTTAACAAATTGCGGGGCCGAATTGCCGTGCAGGTTGATGGCGGTTTGCGAACCGGACGTGATGTTATTATTGGTGCTTTGTTGGGTGCAGACGAGTTTGGTTTTGCCACCGCGCCTTTAATTGTTTCGGGGTGTTTGATGATGCGCAAATGTCATTTAAATACCTGTCCGGTCGGTGTAGCCACCCAAGATCCCGAGCTTCGGAAACGCTTTACCGGCCAACCCGAACATGTCGTCAATTATTTTTTCATGATTGCCGAAGATGTACGCCGC
>Ga0208613_1000193_pt1 | contig 21029 bp, 14 predicted proteins | sample CryBogmetaGMA6M_FD_184543 | JGI IMG/M metagenome (GOLD analysis project Ga0208613, IMG submission 184543) | Freshwater microbial communities from Crystal Bog, Wisconsin, USA - MA6M (SPAdes) | ecosystem: Environmental > Aquatic > Freshwater > Lake | place: Crystal Bog, Wisconsin, USA | collected... | reverse complement strand
TGACCAGGCCGATGGGAAAGTCCGCATCCACTTTCTTGAGGTTGTTCTCCTCGGCGCCCAGCACCGAGAGGTAGCCCCGCTTGGCCTTGCGGCGGACCCTGGGGACCGGAATCGAGTCGCGGCCTGCGAGAAAGTCGCCGGTGATGGAGCCCGGGGTGTCGCGGATCTCGTCGGGAGTGCCCTGGGCCACCACGTAGCCGCCGTGCTCCCCGGCCCCAGGGCCCATGTCCACCACGTGGTCGGCGGCGAGGATGGTCTCCAGGTCGTGCTCCACCACCAGCACCGTATTGCCCAGATTGCGCATCTCCTTGAGGGTGCGGATGAGCTGCAGGTTGTCCCGCTGGTGGAGGCCGATGCTCGGCTCGTCCAGCACGTAGAGCACGCCCTGGAGCTTGCTCCCGATCTGGGTAGCGAGGCGGATGCGCTGGCCCTCGCCGCCGGAGAGGGTGGCCGCGCTGCGGTCCAGAGTGAGGTAGCCCAGGCCCACATCGTCCAGGAAGCCCAAGCGCTCGCGGATCTCCTTCAGCACCTTCTCGGCGATGACGGCGTCCTTCCCTTCCAGGGCCAGATCCGTGAACCACTGCCGGGACTCGCGCACGCTCTGGGCCGCAACCTGGGCGATGTTCAGGCCGCTCACGAAGACCGCCAGCACCTCGGGCTTGAGCCGCTGCCCGGCGCAGACCTCGCAGGGGATGATGCGCATGGAGGCTTCCAGGTCGGCCTGGATCTCCTCACTGGTGGTCTCCCGGTAGCGGCGCTCCAGGTTGCCGACGATGCCCTCGAAGTGATGGACGAAGTCGTAGCGGCTGCGCTTGCTCTCGTAGGTGAAGCGCATCTCCTTCTCAGTGCCGTGCAGCAGCAGGCGGCGAATGTCGGCGGGCAGCTTCTTCCAGGGGGTGTCGAGGCCGAACTTCAGCTTCTTGGACAGCTGGTCCATCATCTGCGAGCGCCAGCCATCTTCCGCCACGCTCCGCCAGCCGCTGGCCTGGATGGCCCCTTCGTTGATGGAGAGGCCCGGGTTGGGGATGATCAGCTCCTCGGCGAACTGGCGCTTGAAGCCTAGGCCGTCGCAGGTAGGGCAGGCGCCGTAGGGCGTGTTGAACGAAAACGAGCGCGGCTCCAGCTCCGGTAGCCCCTGGCCAAACAGGCGGCAGGCGGCGCTGTTGCAGGCCAGCTTGGAGGAGAACAGCACCTCGCTGCCGTCGAAGTCCACCAGCACCCCACCTTCCGCCAGGTTGGAGGCGATCTCCAGGCTGTCTGCCAGGCGGGTCTGGATGGCCGGAGAGACCTTGAGGCGATCGATGACCACCTCCAGCGTGTGCTTCTTCTGCTTGTCCAGGTCGGGGATCCCGTCGGTCATGTCGATCATCTGGCCGTTCACCCGGGCCCGGATGTAGCCCCGCTTCATGAGGTCCTGAAGCAGCTTCTTGTACTCACCCTTGCGGCCCCGCACCACCGGCGCCAGGATCTGGAGCTTGGTGCCTTCGGGCCGCGCCAGGATCTGATCGGTCATCTCCTGGATGGTCTGGCTGGCGATGGGCTGGTGGCAGGCCACGCAGGTGGGGCGCCCGGTGCGGGCGTAGAGCAGGCGCAGGTAGTCGTAGATCTCCGTGACCGTGGCCACAGTGGAGCGGGGGTTCTTGCTGGTGGTCTTCTGCTCGATGGAGATGGCTGGAGACAGGCCCTCGATGCTGTCCACATCGGGCTTCTCCATCTGGTCCAGGAACTGGCGGGCGTAGGCCGACAGGCTCTCCACATAGCGCCGCTGGCCCTCCGCGTAGAGGGTGTCGAAGGCGAGGCTGGACTTGCCCGAGCCCGAGAGCCCGGTGATGACCACCAGCTGGTTGCGGGGCAGGGTCAGGTCGAGGTTCTTGAGGTTGTGTTCCCTCGCACCCTTGATGTGAATGTGTTCCATAGATCCTCAGCTTACTCCGTTTTTTTTTCGCTTTCCCGTATTGCGTCTAGAATCATCTGATGCATCCAGCCGCGCTGGCAATCCTTCTGCACCGCGCCCTCGAGGTGCGCTTGGCGCGCCTGCAGGAACTCCTGGGCCAACCGCACTGGGCCGATGACACGGAGCGATTGCATCAGGTCCGGGTAGCTGCCCGAAGGCTGGGGGCTGTGCTGGACCTGGTGGATCTCGAAATCTACCCGAACCACAAGTCCCAGCGGCGGGCTCTCAAGGAGCTGGTGGACACCCTGGGCCTCCCCCGGGAGCTGGATGTCCACGCCGGTATCCTGCGCACCTACCTGGCGGGGACCGTCAGGGTGGCTCACGCCGCCTCCATCGAACACTTGCTGGTGCGAGTGGACCGGGACCGAGCCAAGGCCCGGCGGAACATGACCAAGAGCCTGAAGCGCCTGCGGCTCCCGGACCTGGACCGCCTGCTGGAGGTGCCGACTCTACCCGACCCCTTCCAGCCCATCACCCTTCAGGAGGGTGCCTGGGCCTGCCTGGAGCCCCGGGCGGAGGCGGCCCTAGGGGGCCTGGCCGCTCTGACCGAGCGGGAGAACCCCTCCGCCATGCACAAAGCCCGGGTGCGCATCAAGAAGCTGCGCTACGCCGTTGAAGCCCTGGAGGCGGCCTTTCTGGACCCCCCGGAGGCTTGCCTCAAAGACCTGCGGAACCTCCAGACCCTCCTCGGAGACCACCACGACCTGGCGGTCCTGGAGGATCTCCTTTGGACCACCGAGGCCGGGCTTCGGGCCGGCGGCCACGGAACGCTGGGTGAGGGGACCCTCGACCTGCTGGGAGAGGTGGCCGAGGACCGGCGAGCCCTGTTCGGTCGCTTCGTACAGGCGGCCGAAGGCCTGAACCAACCCGCTTTCACAGGTGCGATGAGGCCCCTGCTTGGGCTGGACGCAGGCGGCTCCCTGTGAAGCCCTGGCCCCTCCGCTTCCGTCCCGCAGCTTGGCTCCACAGCCTGCACGCCAAGCTGTTCCTTCTCCTGGGCCTGGTGACCAGCGTGATCACCGTAGCCGTGGCCTACTCCATCGTCCGCAACAGTGGTCGGGAATTGGAGAGCTACACGCAGAGGCTGGTCATCGAGGCCGCCGGCACGGTGGAGACCGATATCCTGGAGCGCGATCCCACCTTCCGGGATGCCGACAAGCTGGATCAGCTGCTGGCCAGCATTGCTGGCCCGGACCGCAGCATCTTCCAGATCGATGTGTTCCGCCGGGTGGGTCGAGGCAACGAGGTGGAACTGGTCCGCTCCTCGGGGGACGAGGCGGCCATCGAGTGGGGCCCGGAGATTGGCTCCTACCTCTCCCTCAAAGGCCCCCAGGCGGAGCTGGTGGACCTCAACACCGGCGGGCGGGCCTGGAAGGTGTACCTGCCCATCCGCGCCCACCGACCGGGGCAGCCGCCTCTGGGCCTGATCCGCGCCTACATCGACCTGGAGCGGTGGGAGGTCATCTGGAACAAGAACTTCAACCGCACCTTGAAGACCCTTCCGGGGGTCCTCCTGGGCGAGTTCATCCTGCTCTGGCTCATCCTCCGCATGCTCATCAGCGACCCCATCGATGCCATGGTCGAGACCATGCAGCGCCTGGAACGAGGCGATCCCAGCGCCCGCGCCCCGGTGCGGCGGAGCGACGAGCTGGGCCTGATCGCCCACCGCTTCAATGACATGGCCATCCAGCTGGAGCTGGCGGGGGAGGAGCGCGAAGCGCTCATCCGCGAGGTGCGCGGCCTGAACAGCAACCTCCAGGACCGCATCGACGCAGCGCTGGCCGAGCTCAAGGCCAAGAACGATGAGCTGGCGGCACAGGTGGAGCGAAACGCCCTCCTGCGGGAGGAGCTGGGGGCCCAGGAACGCCTGGCTGTGGCGGGCCAGCTCACGGCCACCTTCGCCCACGAGGTGGGCACCCCCCTCAACCTCGTGGCGGGCCACCTCCAGCTGCTGGAGACCCAGAAGGGCCTGCCGGACAAGGCCCGGGAGCGGCTCGGGGTCATCCAGTCCCAGATCCAGCGGGTGGGTGACATCGTGCGCCGCCTCCTGGATCTCACCCGCCGGCCCCAGCTGCACCGGGAGCCCCAGACCTTCGCCGACCTGCTGGCGGATCTGCAGCAGCTCTGGACCCCCACCCTGGCCGCCCACGCCGTCACGGTGCAGACCGATGCGCCTCCCGGCTGCTCCCTGGATGTGGACCGCAAGCAGATGGAGCAGCTCTTCCTGAACCTCATGAACAACGCCATGGACGCCATGCCCGGTGGAGGCTCGGTCCAGCTCACAGTGGGTCCCTCTGGGGACAGCACACCGGGCGACCTCTGGTGGGAGCTGCGCTTCCAGGACTCCGGCCAGGGCATCCCGGCCGAGGTGCTCAACCGGGTCTTCCGCCCCATGTTCACCACCAAGCCCGAAGGCGAGGGCACGGGCCTGGGCCTCAGCATCTGCCGGGAGATCGTCCGCAACCACGGCGGCGAGATCCACATCGAGAGCACCGAAGGCCAGGGCACCTGCGTCGTGTTCACCCTTCCGGGTGCGCCCAGCGCCTAGATCTCCACGACCTCGATGTCGCCCAGCGCTTCTTCCAGGAAGCGACTGCCGACCTCTTTGAGGCGGGTGCTGGCGTCGGTCAGCTGGACGGTGAGCCCACCGCGGGACCCGGCGGTGCGGTAGCCCAGGCTGCCCCGCAGCAGGTGATCCACCGCCCGGGCCGTGACCTGGCCGCTGTCGATCCAGCGGGTGCCGGGGCGGCTGCGCTCCAGGCTGATCATGAGCGTGGGGTAGTGGGTGCAGCCGAGCACGACGGTGGCCACCTCGGGGGGCAGCTGCTCCAGATAGCGGCGACAGATGGCGTCGGTCAGCGCGTCATCAAACCAGCCCTCCTCTGCCAGGGGCACCAGCAGGGGGCACGCCACGCTGTGGATGGTGCGGGTGGGGTCGTGCCGCAGGACCGCCGCCTCGTAGGCCCCGCTGCTGACGGTGGCCAGGGTCCCGATGATGCCGATGGCGCCCGGATGCTGCACCGCCGCTTCGGCGCCGGGCTCGATCACGCCGATCACGGGGCAGGGGCTTACCGCCTGGAGCGCCGGCAGGCCGTGGGCGCTGGCGGTGTTGCAGGCGATGACGATGAGCTTGGGTTGGTGCCGCTGGAGCAGCTCCCCCATCTGGAGCGTGTAGCGCTCGATGGTGCGGTGGCTCTTGGTGCCGTAGGGCAGACGGGCCGTGTCCCCCAGGTAGACCAGCTCCTCCTGGGGCAGCAGCTGACGCAGGGCGTGGATGACCGTGAGGCCCCCGATGCCCGAATCGAAGACCCCAATGGGCTGGTCCGGGTTCACCGGGCCTCCCGCTCGGCCAGGATGGCGATCCACTCGCCTTCCTGCACCACCTGGACCGGCTTGAACCCATAGGCCACCAGGCTCACCAGGGCCTCGTCCGTGCGCTCCGCCAGGATGCCACTGGCCACCAGCCAACCGCCGGGCGCCGCCACCTCCGCCATGCGGGGTAACAGCTCCTGGATGGTCTCCAGCAGGATGTTGGCCAGGAGCCCTGCATAGGGTCCGCTGACCTGGGGAGCATCCAGGGTCCCCACGAAGCTGGTGTAGGGTTCGGCGCCTCCCAGGAGGTGGGCGTTCAGGTCGATAAGCTCCCCCATGGCGGGGCCGCAGTCGGGGTCGATGTCGAAGGCCGTGATCCGCTGGCCCCCCAGGAGGAACGCCGCCAGGGAGAGGATCCCGGTGCCGGCGCCGATGTCCAGGATGGGTCCGGCCAGGCGGTCTGCGGCTGCCAGGTCCTCCAGCAGGGTCATGCACAGGCGGGTGGTCTCGTGGCCGCCGGTACCAAAGGCCAGGCCCGGGTTCACCACCAGGTCGAGGCGGCCGGCCGGGCCCGGGGTCTCATCCCAGAGGGGGCGTACATGAAAGCGGTTGCCGACCTCGAAAGCGCCGAAGCCGTCCCGGCTCCGGGCCAGCCAGTCCTCATCGCCAAACCCTTCCGCCGCCAGGAGGCCCACGCCGGGGAAGGCCAGCAGGCCTGCGGCGTCAGGGGCGGCAACCTCTGGAGGGAAGTAGGCGTAGCAGGTGCGGGGAGGGTCCGCCTCCCGGTAGAAGGCCGAGGAGCCCCGGGCCTCCAGCCAGGCACAGAGGCCCTCTTCCTGAAGGTCAGGGACCTCGAGTTTCCACCTGAGATGCAGCACGTTCGCCATGCTCCCAGGGTAGCAGGGGCCTACTCGGCCTCGACTTCCGCATCCTCGAGGTCCAGGCGCTTCATCTTCTCCAGGAAGGTGGTGCGCTTGAGGCCCAGCAGGTCAGCTGCCCGCTTCTTGTTGCCCCGGGTAATGGCCAGGCTCTGGAGCATCAGGGCCTTCTCCATCTCGGACACCACCTGGTTGAGGTCCAGCCCCTCGGGGGGCAGATCCATGCTGTTGCTGGAGACGAACTGGAGGTGGGTGAAGGCCTCTGCCGGCAGCTCCGGTGGCAGCGCCGAGCCGGCCGGGGCCGACAGGCCCATGCGGTCCGCCAGGAAGGCGAAGTCCGCCCGGGTGAGCACGGGGCGCGTGCCGGACAGCACGATGGCGCGCTCGATGGCGTTCTCCAGCTGCCGGACATTGCCGGGCCAGGCGAGCTCCATGAGCAGGGGATCCACGCTGGGGTGCAGGGCCTTGGGGTAGAGCCCATGCTCCCGCGCCTTGCGGTTGAGGAAGTGCTGGGCCAGGTAGGGCACCTCTTCGGGCCGGGCCCGCAGGGGCGGCAGGACGATGGGCACCACTTCCAGGCGGTAGAAGAGGTCCTCCCGGAAGGCGCCCTCCTGGACCTTCTGCCAGAGGTCGACGTTGGTGGCGGCCACCACCCGCACTTCCACTCGCACCGGAGCGCCGCCGCCCAGCGGCTGGACCTCCCGCTCCTGGAGCACGCGCAGCAGGCGCACCTGGGCCGCCGGTGGCATGGTGCCGATCTCATCCAGGAAGATGGTGCCGCCGTGGGCCTCACGGAACTTGCCCGGCGTGTCCTTGCGGGCATCCGTGAAGGCGCCCTTGTTGTAGCCGAAGAGCTCGGACTCCAGCAGGTTCTCGGGAATGGAGCCGCAGTGCACGGCCACAAAGGGCTGGGCGGCCTCGGCGCTCATGCGGTGGATGGCCTTGGCGATGACTTCCTTGCCGGTGCCGCTCTCGCCGAGGAGGAGCACCGTGGCCCGGGTGGCGGCGGCACTGCGGGCGCGCCCCAGCACCTCGCGCATGGCCTGGCTGGCCCCCACCAGGCCGAGGGAGAGGGCCTGGGAAGCACTCAGGGCGGGGACCGTGGTCGCCCGGGGGCGGAGTCCGCCTTGGGGAGGCTCAGGGCCGAGGGTGCCCCAGCGCACGGAGCCTAGCCGACCCCACTCCGCCAAGTCAGCGGGAGTCAGGGCCGGAGCCTGGGGATCCAGGAGGAGCAGGATGGGCAGGGCCCCGACCTCGGGGACCAGGCGGAGGAGCTCCGGCAAGGGCCGCTCCCCTTTGGCGTTGAGCACCCAGAGATCCGTCTCCGTGGGCGGCAGAGCCGGTGCCGCGCCGCGGTCCACGGTCACGTCCCACAGGGTGGACCAGCGCTGCTCCAGACCGCCGGTGACCCCCCCGAGGGTGGACCAGTGCAGACGCGGGAGGGAGGTCATGGGGTCCTCGGGCCGGGAAGCCTGTTCCCACCCGAGACCAAGGAATGTCCCGAAGGGGAAAGGAGGGTGGGCGGAAAAAGGGGGCAATAAGTAATAAAGCGTATGTCCAACAAAATCTCTGTCCTTTGAACCCCTGTCAAGGAGGGACGTGACCTAATACCGTCACCCCTTCCCTTTCAGGTCCTGCGATTTTCAGCGGAAACACAGTGTGGGACTGGGTTTTCGGCCGGGCAAACGATACCTTCCAAAAATAATCTGGTCATCGATTTTTTCCTCATTAAGTCGTTGACCAATTTGCATGTTGCCGTTTTTTTCTTACGCCGACTTCCCTACATCCCTCCGTGCTTCCTTTACGCCAGAGCGTATGCTGTGGTCCTCACCCGGAGGCTGTCATGTCGCTCAAGGAATCCACCATGGTTCCCCTTGGCACCGCCTGCCCGGACTTCACCCTGCCGGGCGTGGACGGTCGCCTGTGGTCCCTCCATGACTTCCACACCCCCGCCCTTCTGGTGGTGGTCATGTGCAACCACTGCCCCTATGTCCAGGCCATCGATGGGCGCCTGGACGCCTTGGCCCGAGCCCAGGCTGGCCGCTGTGCCGTGGTCGCCATCAATGCCAACGACGCCGTCAGCCATCCAGAGGACAGCTTCGAGGCCATGCGCAAGCGCGCCCTGACCCGGGGCTTCACCTTCCCCTACCTGTGGGACGAGGAGCAGACCGTGGTCAAGGCCCTCGGGGCCGTCTGCACCCCGGACTTCTTCCTCTACGACTCCCACCGGCGCCTGGCCTACCGGGGCCGCCTGGACGACAACTGGAAGGACGCCACCCGGGTCACCCGCCAGGAGCTGAGCGAGGCCATCGACGGCGTCCTGGCAGGCCGGGACCCCCTTGAGGTCCAGCACCCCAGCATGGGCTGCAGCATCAAGTGGAAGTAGGCCCTGCGGACTGACCTGGGCCTCGGCGGGGGGTATGATCAAGGTTCTCCCTGGAGCCCCTGTGCGCCTGCCTCTGCTGCCTCTGCTGTTGTTGGCCCTGCCCCTCTGCGCCCAGTGGGACCTCCGGGTGGAGCTCCCCCGCCCCTCGGGTCAGAGCCTCCCCCAGACCATGCTGGTGGGCTCCGGTCAGCTGGTGGCCGGAGACCTCGGCACTGGCAGCGGCTACATCGCCACCCTCAGCCACCAGCTCTTCCAGCTGGGTCCCCTCCTGCGCCTGGAGGGGGGGGTCGAGTACTCCCAGCTGAACGCCAGCGGCGACCTCAACAAAGGCAGTGCCGTTCAGGGCACCCGGCTCAAACAGCAGGGCCTAGGGGCCGGCATCAACGCCCAGGTGTGGGTGCCCTTCGTGGGCCTGGCAGGGGAGATCGGCCTCATCCAGCGCTTCCAGCGCTACACCTTCGACACGCCGGGTGCCAGCAACACCAAGGACCTGAGCCGCACCTGGCTGCGGGTGGGAACCCGCTACCGCCTCCCTTCCATGGGGGTCCAGCCCTACCTCATCGCCAGCTACCAGCAGCCCGTCAGCAAAGACCGTCCCGTGAAGCTCTCCTCCGTATCAGACCTGGCCTCCTACTTCTCTGCCCAGGGCAGCGGACAGGAGTTCGACCGCCTGTGGACCTTCGGTGTCGGAGTGAACTTCTGATGGCCCATCGGCTCCCATTGACCCTGCTCGTGCTGTTGGCCCTGCCCCTGCCGGCAGCCCCTCCAGCACCCCGCCCCAGCCTGGTGGTGGTGGTGTCCGTGGATCAGCTCAGCGCCCAACTGCTGGAGGCCTTCGGCCCGGGACTGCCCGGTGGCCTGGGGCGGCTCCAGCGGGAGGGGCTCTGGTTCTCCGAGGCCTACCACGACCACGGCCTCACCGAGACCGGGCCGGGCCACTCCGTCATCCTCTCGGGCCGCTTCCCCGCCCACACGGGCATCGTGGAGAACCGCTGGATCGACCGCACCACAGGAAAGGCCGTCTACTGCGTGGAGGACCCCAACGGCAAGGCTCTGCACAACCTCAGCCAGCCGGGTTCATCCAACGTCCGCTTCCTGGGCGATGCCCTGGGCGACTGGCTGCAGGCCCAGGTCCCAGGCAGCCGCGTCTTCGCCATCTCCGGCAAGGACCGCGCCGCCATCCTCATGGCCGGGCGGCGCCCCACCGGCGTCTACTGGTTCTCCGGCGCTGCTGGCTTCACCAGCTCCACCGCCTACCAGGGGCAGCTGCCCAGCTGGCTGGTGCGCTTCGATGCCGGGCTTTCCGAGCGCCTCACCGCCGACACCTGGCTCTGGCTGAAGGACCCAGCCACCCCCGAGGGCCGCACCGCCCAGTGGACCTTCGGCACCACAGTCCTGCGCAATGGGGCCCTGCCCCGCCTCATTCATGGCTCGGGCATGCCCATGGACAAGGGCTTCGAGAACCGCTTTCGCCGCTCCCCCTTCCTGGACGCGGTGACCCTCGAGGCCGCTGAGGCCCTGCTGGCGGGCGAGGCCCTGGGCAAGGGGCCCGGCACCGACCTGCTGGCGTTGAGCTTCTCCGCCACGGACTACATCGGCCACGCCTATGGCATGTTCGGGACCGAGATGCGGGACCAGATCCACCGCCTGGACCGGGCCCTGGGTCGCCTCCTGGACCAGGTCCGCAGCAAGAACCCGGATGCGTGGGTGGTGCTGACCGCCGACCACGGTGCCCTCGACATCACCGAGGCCCTGGTCGAACAGGGCTTCCCGGCCAAGCGCGTGGAGGTCGGCCCCTTCATGGCCGCACTCCAGACCGAGCTGCGCACCACCTTCAAGACCGACAACGACCTGCTGCTTCCGGCCTACGATCCCACCACCCTCTACCTGAACGAGGCGGTGGTGAAGGCCGCCGGCCTGGATCGCGAGGCGGTGCTGGTGAAAGCCCAGGCCTGGCTGAGGGCCCAGCCTGACATTGCGGATGCCTTCACGGCCCGGGAGATGCAGGCCACCGATCCCGCGGCCACCGGCAGCCCCCGGGACAGCAGCAACCGCATGCTGCTGCGCCGCAGCTTCCACGCCGAGCGCAGCGGCGACCTCATGGTGGCGGCCAAGCCTTTCGTGGTCTTCGGCACGCCCCCTGCGGAGTACCCCGCGGGCCACGGCTCCCCCAACGCCTATGACCGCCGGGTGCCCCTGATCTTTTTAGGGCCCTGGCAGGGCGGCCGCCGCCGGGAGCCGGTGCGCATCGTCGACCTGGCCCCCACCCTGGCAAAAGAGCTGGGCATCCAGCCCGGCACCGTGGATGGCAAGGCCCTGGACCTGGGAGCCCGCACCCCAGCCAAAGCGGCGAAGCCCCGCCGCTGAAGGCCTGCGCCACCATGGCAGCCTCCATCGTCCTCCTGACCGGTGCCGGCATCTCGGCGGAGAGCGGCGTGCGCACCTTCCGCGATGGGGATGGCCTCTGGGAGCAGCACCGCCTGGAGGACGTGGCCACGCCCGAGGCGTTCCGCCGGGATCCCGCCCTGGTGCACCGCTTCTACAGCGAGCGACGGCGGGCGCTGGCTGAGGTGGTACCCAATGCTGCCCACCAGGCCCTGGTCCGCCTGGAGCAGGCGTGGCCCGGCGAGGTGCTGCTGGTCACCCAGAACGTGGATGACCTCCATGACCGGGCGGGCTCCCGCAGCCTCATCCACATGCACGGTGAGCTGCTGAAAGGCCGGTGCACGGCCTGCGGCGCGGTGTTCGCCTGGCCCGGGGCCATGGGCTGCGACAGCCAGTGTCCAGCCTGCGGCGGGGTGGGCCGGGTGCGTCCCCACATCGTCTGGTTCCACGAGCTGCCCATGGCCATGGACCGCATCTACGACGCCCTGGAGCGCTGCAGCCTGTTCGCGGCCATCGGGACCAGCGGCCACGTGTATCCAGCCGCTGGCTTCGTGGAAGCCGTGGGCCCGGACACCCGCACCGTAGAGCTGAACCTGGCGCCCAGCCTGGTAGCCAGCGCCTTCCATGAGCTCCGCACCGGCCGCGCCACCGACCTCGTGCCAGCCTTCGTCGACGAGCTGCTGGCGGGGCTCTGAGCTCCCCTTCATCCCCTTCATCCCTGTTTTAAAAAGCATTTTTGACAGGGATAACTGCGGATGAAGGGATATAACCGTAGTGCTCCTTTGAATGCTGCCAGCTTGTTTAGGCTTGCGTGCAGTCCCTACTTCCCTGTGGTCGCCAGGGGCACCACGGGCAGCTCGACGAAGCTGTCTTTGCCGGGGGCGTGCCAGATGCGGTGGGTGGCGGGGCGGTAGTCGGTGGGCTTGGCCAGGAAGATGTTGGGTACGAAGGTCTGGGGGTTCCGCTCGTAGAGGGGGAACCAGCTGGACTGCACCTGCACCATGATCCGGTGGCCCGGCAAGAAGACATGGTTGGCCGTGGGCAGGGCGAAGCGGTAGGGCAGTGCCTCGCCGGGCTTGATGGGCACAGCCTGCTCCAGGCTCTCCCGGTAGCGGCCCCGGAAGATGTCCGCCGAGACCATCTGCTGGAAGCCGCCCAGGCCGGGCTGGGCGGGCACCTCGTCTGGATAAACGTCGATGACCTTCACCACCCAATCCGCATCCGTCCCCGTGGTGGAGGCCACGAGGTTGGCCACGGGCTCACCGCTGATGCGCAGGGGGACCGTCAGGGGCTCGGAGACGAAGGCCAGCACATCGGTGCGGCCCGAGGCCTCCCGCTGGTCATCCGTGAGCCACTGGGGCCAGGTGAGCCCGTTGTCGTAGCCCACGGGCTGGATGGGCCGGGCGCGGAAAGGCACAGGCTTCGCGGGATCCGACACGAACTCCTCGAAGGAGGCGGCCCCAGCCTTGGGGGCCTCGGCCGATACCGTCAGGCCCGACCCCAGGTGATAGCGGGTGGCGGGGTGCGGGGTGCCCTCCCCCGCCAGGGGCCAGCCCGGCAGCTTGCGCCAGGCGTTGGTGCCGGTCTCGAAGGCGCTGACCGGCGGGAGGCCAGAGGCCGGGCCGCCCTTGAGGTGCTGATCGAGGAACGGCTTCAGCACCTCGCGGCGAAACTGCAGAGCCGTGTCCTGGCTGAAGCGGAGGGGCCCCAGGCTGCTGCCCTCCTTGATCTGGCCGCCGTGGTTCCAGGGCCCCATGGCGAGGTAGAGCAGGTCCCCCTTGCGGTCCTTGGGCTTGAGGGCCTTCCACACCGCCACCGCACCGTAGATGTCCTCGGCGTCGAAGAGGCTGTGTACCAGCAGAGTGGGCACCACCAGGGGCCGGGCGGCCAGGATGCGGTCCATGGCCTGCTGCTGCCAGAAGGCATCGTAGGCGGGATGTTCGACGACCTTGCGCCAGAAGCCCAGCTGCTCCATGCCCCGGCTGCGGGCCAGATCACCCGTGGACCCCGCCTGCAGGTAGAGGTTGTAGTTGTCGAAGTGGCTGGTCCACCACTTGTGGTCGTTGGCGCGGGAGGCCTGCTGCTCGTAGATGTAGACCAGGGACAACGGGGAGAAGGCACCGTTGTGGAACCAGTCGTCCCCCCGCCAGCCATCCACCATGGGGTTCATGGGCACGGCGGCCTTGAGGGCCGGGTGGGGGTCCACCAGGGCCATCAGAGCCAGGAAGCCATCGTAGGAGATGCCCAGGATGGCCGCCCGGCCGTTGCTCTCCGGCAGGTTCTTCACCAGCCAGTCCAGGGTGTCCCAGGTGTCGGTGGCGTGATCCACCGCTGAGGCATTGAGGGGCCCCCGCAGGGGCAGGGTCATGGCGTAGTCGCCCTCGCTGCCATACTTCCCGCGGATGTCTTGGACCACCCGGATGTAGCCGCCCTCCAGGGTGAGGTCGGTGACATTGTCATAGCCCTGGAGCACCGGCCCCAGGTGGGCGCTGGCGGCGTGGGCGGTGAGCTCCGCCGCATTGTAGGGCGTGCGCGTGAGCAGGATCGGCGCCCCCTGCGCACCCTTGGGCACCAGGATGATGGTCTTCAGCTTCACCCCGTCCCGCATGGGGATCATCACCACCCGCCGCTCGTGGTCCCAGGTCCCCGTAGCGACCTTGAACTCTGCGGGCATCTCGCGGGGCAGGGTGGGCTGCTGGGCGGGCAGGGATAGGCCAGCCAGCAGGGCCAGCGGCAGGGTCAATAAGCGACGAAGCGGCGTGACAGACATGCAGACTCCCGAATTTACGTTTGAGTACTCGAGGCAGGCTTCTGTGACCCTCGGGATCAGGCGCGGAGGACGCTGAACCTGCGGAACAGCTCTTGGGGAATGGGGCATTGGAGCTTCCAGGTTATAGACATGGGTCGATCGCTTTCAACCCCCTCAAGCTCGACCCCCCCCAAAGCCACATAGGGGGACCCTTTGGCTTCCCGCACAAACAGCTGAAACCTCCAGCCATTGGTGCGACTTTCCAGGTATCGCTTCCCCGCCATTGTTTCGGGCCCCGCCGAGTTCTGTGTCTGCCAATGGAAGCGTTCTGGGCTGATGGCGTAGTCGTGATAAGTAATCCCTGAGTGGAACCCTTCACGCTTGTCGAGCGTGACAAACAGGAGCTCAACTTGCTCCTCCCTGAGGGCGAGTACTCCTGCCTGGAACGGGACGCGCCTTGTCGCGCCGAGCCACCCAACTCCAGTAAGTATTTCCCTGACGTCGTAGGCGCCATGTAAGCGTAGCGGCCAGTCCGACGGCGCACCCGGTAGATCACGTGCTTCAAGCCCGCTGGTCCCCGCCAACCAATCAGCGACTTCGGTGAGCTCTTCAAGCATTGGTGGGTGGGCACGAAGTCGGCGCAGGAATTCCGGTCCGTCGAAGGTGTCCTTTGTGTCGGGGAAAAGTTGGTAGGCCAGCATCTGCACCCGTTGCCGATCCAGCTTGGTCAGGGTGCTGTACTCAAAGGCTTCTTCTGCGACACGGCTCCACAGGTTGAGGCAGTCAGGGTCATTGGCATGAAGCAGGCTGCCAAACCTCTTCCCAAGCCAACCCTCCTTGGGGCCGCAGATTCCCAGGTCCATGCCGGAAGCCCTCCGAAGCCCGGTCCAGCCACTTGGTTCCTGGCTCCGATAGAGCTCCGCGAGCGTCAACCCCTGATCTACAAGAAATTCGCCCATTCGAGGTGAGCGATGCCCGGGAAGGGCTCGATAGGCCATGAACTCCTGGGTCAGCCGCCGCCAGTTTTGGGTGGTCGCCGCCCTGAGATTCTCCAAGACGCGTTCCCTTGCCACGCGTTCGAATTGGATGTGACAGGCCGGAGGCAGTGTGGGAAAGCCCGCCTCGACTTCGGCGATTAATGTTCGCTTGGACAGGCCAGTCAAACACTGAAGAAGCCGGTCAAATCGGAACTCAACCCTGTGCCTCCCGACAAAATCAAGGATCAAGCAGCTGGTTTTGCCTCTGGCCAAACGAAGGCCTCGGCCGATCTGTTGTTGAAACAAGACAGGGCTCTGTGTGGGTCGAAGCAACAGCAGGCACTCCACCTCCGGAAGATCGATGCCCTCGTTGTACAGGTCGCACGTAAAAACGACGGTGACCTCCTGCCGCGCCAACATCCCGGGAATTCGCTCGCGCAAGGTTCGGTCCGTGGCTCCTGTCACGGCGAGCGCCTTGTAGCCAGCTTGCCGAAACTGTTCGGCCATGAATTCGGCATGGCGGACACTCACGCAAAAGCCCAGGGTCCGCGCCTGTTCTGGCATGGATGAGTATTTCTGAAAGGCCTGGGCGATCCTCCGTGCCCGGAGGTGGTTCCCCGTCAGGATCTTGTCCAGATCGGCCACTTCCGGACCCTGGCTCCACCTCACGGTTGAGAAGTCGGTGTCGTCGGTCACCCCATAGTACTCAAAGGGCGCAAGCAGTTGCTCGTCCAGTGCCTTCCAGAGACGCAGCTCCACGGCGGGGGAACCGTCAATCCGCATGTGGAAATAGGGGGAGATGCTGACCCCATCGGCTCGCTCGGGGGTCGCAGTAAGGCCAAGAAGAATGGCTGGGTGAATCGTCCTGGCAAAAGCGTCAAAGGAGTTGGCCGCGATGTGGTGACACTCGTCAATGACCACGTAATGCCAGTGGTTCGGCCCGAAGCGCTCCAGCAGCTTCCGGGACTCCACGCTCTGAATCGTTGCAAAAACGTGATCGTAGTCCCTGGGTTCCCTGCCCTCGGCTAGGAGCTCCCCAAAATCCGAATGCCGAAGGACCTGTCGGAAGGTGTCCATGGCCTGCGTGAGGATTTCCTTGCGATGAGCAACGAAGAGCAACCTTGGCAACCCTCCAATCTCTTGGCCAACGCGGCGATAGTCCAAGGCCGCGACAACGGTCTTCCCCGTCCCGGTGGCAGCAACCAGAAGGTTTCGTGTCCGGAGGCTCCGTCTTTCCCAGGCCAGCTGATCCAGCATCTCCTGCTGGTAGGCCTTGGGTTGGATGTCGAACCAGGTCTGCCTTATTTCAGGTGAACCGTAATGACCCTCTTCAGCCAAGGCGGCCAGCAATTTAGTGGCATGCTCCGGATTGTTGGGGTCAAAGGCTTGGAACTCTGGGTCGCTCCAGAGGGTCTCGAAGTGGGCCTTTGCAGACTCAAACAGAGCTTTCTGCCCGGCCTGAGTGAAACGCACGGTCCACTCCAGTCCCCCCATGAGGGCGGCACCGGTAAGGTTGGCGCTTCCGACAAAAGCCGTCCCGAAGCTGGACTTTCGATGAAGGATCCACGCCTTGGCATGAAGCCTGGTTCGCCTGCCATCCAGGGAAATGCGTAACTCCACACCCGGTAGGGTCGCGAGAGCGTTCACGGCCTTGAACTCAGTGGCCCCGATGTAGGTGGTGGTCAAAATTCGAATGCGGGTCCTAGGCCGACCATCCGCCCCCACTGCGGTTAAACCTTCCAGAACATCCCAGAGCTTGCGGACGCCACTCCAGGTAATAAAGCTCACCAGGATATCGATCTGGTCCGCAGAGCCCATCTCCTTGCGCAGTTCTGAAAGCAGGCTGGGCTCTCCATGGCCTACGGCAAAGAGCCACGGCGCAGAAAGAGGAAGCTCCGGGGACTCGAGTGCTGGACGATGCCTGTGGATTGAGCGGAGCAGGCGTAGCGGCTCTTGCCAGTGTGGGGACAGCTCGGGCAACCTTGTCACCGCTCTAAGCCCCCCAACCAAGCTGTTGAGCAGTTGGAGTTCCGTCAGGTTGCGTGTTGCCTCGTCCTGGCCTTGAGTGCTGGCATCAAGAACCTCCCCAATAACGCCATGCAGAGCGTCCAGGAGCCGCTGCCTTCGACCAGGACCCTCCAGGGCGCCAAAGCTCGCCTTCCCCTCTGCGGCAAGCGCCTCCAACTGCGGTGCGGTTGCCGCATCTAGGAGGAGGTCATAAAGGCCATCGGGTTTCATGTGGATTCCGGAATCATCTCACCGATGGCCAGGAAATTCCGGAGCGCCGCTACAAGGTTGGGAGAGTCCAACCCTCAGCCCCGCAGCAGCCGCGCTTCCACAAGGCGGAGGAGGTGCTCGGTGGCGAGGACACCGTCTTGATGGTTGAGGCGCTGGAAGTGGCCCCGCAGGTGGCGCAGGGTGCGGGGCATGGCGGAGGCGAACTGGGCCTTGCGGCGGTGCACGATCTGGTGGCCGAAGGTGCCAAGGATCTTCACGTTCCGCTGGATGCCGCTGAGGGTCAGCTCTTCCTGGAGGGCATCGTGGCCCCAGCCCAGCTCCCCTTGGAGGGGCTCGATCATGGCGCGGCCGGCCTCTGGGGACCAGTCCCAGTAACCGTCGTAGAGGAGGCTGGCGAGGTCGTAGGTGGCGGCCCCCCGGCGCGCGTCCTGGAAGTCGATGGCCACCAGGCGATCCCCGTGGACCATGAGGTTGCGGACATGGAAGTCCCGGTGCACGAAGAAGCGGGCTCGGGTCTCCAGACTGGCGTGGATCTCTTCCATCAGGCGGTCCAGCCAGCGGGGGGGCTCCTTCTGCAGGAAGTCCTGGAAGAAGTTGGTCCGACAGTAGTCCCACTCGAAGGTGAACTTGGGCTCGTCGAAGGCCCGCTTCATGAAGAAGCTGTGGCCCGGCGCGCCCAGGGTGAGGGGCCCGGCCAGGGTGGCCAGCAGCTCTCCCGCGTCCTGCGCCCACCGCACCTCTTCCTCAGGGTGGCTGACGAGGCGTGCCTCCAGGGTGGCGTCGCCCAGATCCTCCACCAGCAAGCAGCGGTTGTCCTCATCGACCTGGAGGATGGTGGGTACCCGCAGCAGGGGATCCAGGTAGGCCTGCAGGGCGCAGAACTCGTAGAAGCTGTCGTCCGTTTTCTCCGGCGTGTCCAGCGGGTGCAGGACCACCATGGCCGTACCCAAGTGGGGATGGGCCACCCGCACGTACTGGCGGGCCCCAGCGTCGCCCGCCACCGGCCGGGGCTCGGCGAGGCTCCAACGATCCAGGGCTCGGAGAAGACGAGGGTTCATCCTCCCAGGGTAATGCGGTGGGCGGCGATCGCTACCAGGGAAGCGAACCCTCAGGCCGGAAGGCCCAGGCGGACTTGGCGGCCCTGGTCCTGGAACCAGAGGGCGTCCCGGTCCGTGCTGGCAGCCTGCGGGGCCGCGCCGGGGCCCAGGACGCACCGGACGAGCTGGCCGGCGGGATGGGCCGCTGGATGGACGTAGCAGCCGGGCAGGCGGCCTTCCAGCCCAGGGGCGAGGTCGGCGGCGGCGGCGATCAGAGCATCCGCGGTACCCACCTCCCGCCAGGGGAAGGGCTCTGCCACCACCCCCAGGTGCAGGGGCAGACGGGGCCGCAGCGTGTCCGCCTCACTGGGGCCCTCGGGGAGCAGGGCCAAGGCCTCAGATGCCCAGGCAGCGGCGCCGGTGAAGTGGTAGGGACCGCGGGGGCCTGCCACCCCCTTGGGCAGCACCCGATTGGAATCGTCCAGGAACACCGGATTCCAGGGACCGCCCGGGTGGGGCACCAGCAGCCAGCTCAGGGTGGCGCGGGCCTGGCGGTGGCGCTCTCGCAGCAGGGCAAAGGGGACAGCGTCCGCCCACACGTCGGCGTTCCAGGTCAGCAGCTCGGCAGCGACCCGGCCCCGGGCATGCAGGAGGGCGCCCACATTGCCCAGCAGCTCCGGCTCCTCGCAGACCTCCAGGCCTGCGGCCTCCGCCTGGATGTCCCAGGGGCGGTGGTGGGCGTTGCAGGCCAGGCGCAGGGCTCCGGCGCTGCGCAGGGCCTCGGCCCCCCACTGGAGCAGGGAGCGCCCCCGCAGGGTCCAGGCAGGCTTGGCCAGGCACTGGCTGAGGGGACCCATGCGCAGGCCGAGGCCCGCTGCCAGGAGGAACCCATCCAGAGCCTCAGACATCCGGGTCCGCCGGCTCGGTGGGCAGGGGCTTGAGCAGGAACTGGCCGGGGGCCAGGCCCCTCATGGCCAGGACGCGGATGCGCCAGCCCTGCAGCTTGAGCTCATCCCCGGGGCGGAGCACCCGGCCCAGGCGCTCCTGGAAGAAGCCACCCAGGCTCACCGACCCGGCCTCGGCCTCCAGGCTCAGGCGCAGGTGGTCCTCCAGCTGCTCGAGGGTGACGTTGCCCTGGGCCAGCCAGCCGCCGCCCCGGGTCTGCCGGAGCTGGATGGCCTCACGGTCGAACTCGTCCTGGATCTCACCCACCAGCTCCTCGAGGACATCCTCCAGGGTCACCAGGCCGTCGATCCCGCCGTGCTCGTTCACCACCAGGGCGACGTGCTGCTTCCGCTGCTGGAAGTCCAGCAGGAGTCCCTGGATGGGCTTCATCTCCGGCACAAAGAAGGCGGGGCGGGCCAGGGCCCGCAGGTCCAGCGCCCGGCCTTGGTCCTGGAGGGCCCAGAGCAGCTCCTTGAGGTGGATGATCCCCACCACTCGGTCCAGGTCGCCCTCCACCAGGGGGATGCGGGTATGCGGGGTGGAGCGGGCCAGCGCCAGGTTCTGGTCCAGGCTGCGGCTCAGGTCGAAGCAGACCACCCGGGCCCGGGGCACGGCGATCTCCTTGACGGTGCGGCGGCTGAAGTCGAAGAGGTTCTCGATGAGCTCCTTGCGGTCCAGCTCCAGACTGCCCTCCGCGTGGCTCCGCTCGAGCATGCGGCGGAACTCAGCCTCGCTGGGCAGCAGGTCCTCGGCATCGCTCTCGGGCTGTACCCCGAAGAGCCGCAGCACGCCGTGGCTCAGGCGGATCAGGCCCCAGGTGAGCGGGCGCACCAGCCGGGACCAGGCCAGCAGGGGGGCGGCGGTGCGCAGGGCCCAGGGCAGCGCCGAGCGGATGGCCAGGCTCCGTGGCACCAGCTCCGCCAGCACCACGTGCAGGGTGGTCATCACCAGCAGAGCCAAGCCAGAGCTGAGTGGCAGCACGAGGCCCGGCCAGGGCAGACGGCCGAAGAGGGTGCGGAAGCCATGGCTAAAGAGGCTCTCGCCCACGGCGCCCAGGGCCAGGGCGCAGAGCACGATGCCCGCCTGGATGGCCGAGAGGTGGTGGCCCAGACTCCGGTGGATCTCCAGGGCCCGGCGGGCGCGGAGGTCTGCGGAAGCCAGGGCCTCCAGCTGGGTGGCCCGCACCCGGACAGCGGCAAACTCCGCCAGCACGAAGAAGGCACTCACGCAGATCAGGGCGGCGCAAGCGAGGGCTGCAGTCAGGGTCACTCCTGGCCCCGGGCCAGGTCAGCGGCACGGCGGAGGGCTTCCTGCGCCTCCCCCAGCAGGGCCTGCAGGCTCCCGAGCCGGCCCCGCTGGGCCGCAGCCTCAGTGGCGAGGGCCTGCTTCTCCTCTTCGAGGGCAGAGAGCACGTCGACGATCCGGGCCGCTTCGGCCTCCTTCTCCTCCAGGGCCACCATCAGCTCCAGGCGCTCCCGCTCGTGCTGGGTGCGGATCTCTTCCTGGTGGCGGTGTAGCTCGTCCAGCTGAGCCTCGGTGAGGCTGCCCTGCTCCTGGTGCTGGCGGAGGGCCTCCTCGGCGGCCTGGGCCCTCTGTTCCTGTGCCTCGGCGGTCTGGCGGAGGTCGGTGACGGCGGCCTCCTGTGCGGTGCGAACAGCTTCCAGCTCTGCCTGGGCCTGGTGGGCGGCCTCCAGCTCCGTCCGGAGGGTGTCCCGCTCTACCTCGGCCTGCTGGGCGGCTTCCAGCTCCGTCCGGGTAGCAGCGAGGGCGGCTTCCAGCTCGAGTTGATGTTGGTGGGCGGCCCCCAGCTCGGTGCGGAGGGCGTCCTGTTCGGCCTGGGCCTGCTGGGCAGCTTCCAGGTCTGCCCGGGCGGCCGCGAGGGCGGCTTCCCCGGCCTGCAGACCCTCGGCCAGAGCCTGCTCGCCGGCGGCGACGGCCGCAGTGAGGGCCTGGCGGTGGGCTTCCGCGGCGGTCTCGCGGGTAGCCTCCGCATCGGACCAGAACTGCAGCGCCTCCTCCCGCTCCTGGTGCGAGGCGGCCAGAGCCTGCTCCCCGGCAGCGACCGCCTCCTGGAGGGCTTGGCGCTCCAGAGCTGCGGCGGCGGCCTGGAGGTCCATGGCTTCCTGGAGCTCGGCCACCCGGGCCTGGAGCTGATCCTGGTCCAGCGT
>Ga0208613_1000190_pt1 | contig 21069 bp, 11 predicted proteins | sample CryBogmetaGMA6M_FD_184543 | JGI IMG/M metagenome (GOLD analysis project Ga0208613, IMG submission 184543) | Freshwater microbial communities from Crystal Bog, Wisconsin, USA - MA6M (SPAdes) | ecosystem: Environmental > Aquatic > Freshwater > Lake | place: Crystal Bog, Wisconsin, USA | collected... | reverse complement strand
GCTGTATATCGTAAAAGTTTAAACTATCAATATGATAAAGAAATAACCGTTACTGCTAGCCAATCGTTTGGTAGTTCCGTTGCATATACCAATAAATTATCTTATCTAATTGGAGATGCAACTGCAGGCTCGGTATACCGTTATGTGTACGATGCAATTAATGATACGTATAACCCCTCACAGACAATAACTCACTCTACATCATTTGGTGCAAATATATCTTACGTTGATGATTTGTTTGTGATTTCGCAACCAACAGGAACTCCTAAGGTCTATATATACCAATTGATATCTACTAGAGAATTAGATACTGTAGCATTATATCAAACAATTGATGCTCCTAATAGCGGAGTAACAACTTGGGGCACCTCAACTGCAATGTCCGGAGATAAAAACTGGCTTTACATATCTGACATAGACAATAATAAAGTTTATGTGTACCGTAAATCAACCATAACAGGTTTTTACGAAGAAAGTAAAACACTTACAGTAGCAGGATTGGTGTCGGGAGATAACTTTGGTTATTCTATATCAACTGATTATTATGGTGATACTGTCATAGTTGGCACACCACAACAAGATTATGATATTAATACACAAAATTACGGTTACACCTATATATTCTCTAGAACCTCACAGAATGTTGAAGCACAATCTGCAAGTCAAGCATTTATACCATTGACATTCTCTCTGGCTTGGACTCCGAGCACGGTTACAAAAACAGCATCGGCTCATGTAGGAAATTATTTAACGTTAGATGATGTAGCGTCATTAACAGTTGGTATGCCAATCATATTTACTGGAACAATATTCAGTGGAGTAGCAGCAAATACAGTATATTATATTAAATCTATTGTAAGTAATACAATATCAATATCATTGACCCGCGGTGGAACTACATTCACGTTAACGGGTGCAAATGGTACAATGAGTGTAGTAGCACAGACTGAACCGTTGTATGTTTATGTTAATGGAACTTTGTTGGCAGATAATTATTATGCAGTAGTTGATTCTACATTAAATGTTTATAGTGGCGCAACAGCTACATTAAATCCGGGTGACATACTCAATGTTAGTGGATCAAATTTTGTATTAGCACAGACATTGACAAATGAAGAAACACCAAGAGTCGGTGTACAGTTTGGTTTGAGTACAGATACAAACACATTTGCAAATGAAATATTGATTGGAGCACCGTTTGATTTATCAATTGAAAATCACGAAGGTGCTGTACTTAGATATACAAACGGTGGTGAAAGATATGGAAGTGTCATTGGTACTTCTACCTGTAACATAACTACTCCTAGAACTATTTTATTAAATGGTTACAAAGCAATTCTACCAATTGGTAATGCTACTACGGTTGCATCAAGCCTTAATCTGTTAGGAATTACTAATGTTTACGCAAGTGCGGTTGATGGTAAATTAGTAATATCATTAATCAAGGTTGAATTAGGTGTTGCTGGTAATAAATTATCACTAACCGTGTTAGATACTGATACATTAAGTGAAATGGGTGTAACCCTATACAAACAAACTCAGAAAATTGAATGTCCTCATTTGACAGGAAGAACTCAATTTGGTACAGTGGTAAAATTTGATAAATCTAACAGCGGATCATTTATAGCAAGTGCTCCGGTTGGAACTCGCTTTTCTTCTACTACATTTGATTTTACGGATGATGAATTAGATAACGATACTATATTTGATAATAACACTACACAATGGATAGATACGTTTACTAATGCCGGTGCTGTTTACATGTTTGATTATTTAGGAATGTATAATGAAAATATTAACAATCCTGGAAAATTTGTGTATGCACAAAGTACAAACGCACTAGATTTAGATTATGGGGCACAACCATATTATGGCACTGCACTGGATTTTAATAACAGTAGAGTTACAATAGGTACTCCTAATTTTGCCCCAACCAATAATGTTAATGATGTATTTGGTCAAGTTGTTACTTATATAAATAACAGCAACACACCTGATTGGTCAGTCTACAGAAGGTCTTCGCCAATTGTTGATATTAATGGAATATTTAATATTCAATTGTTTAGTGCAAGTACTAATGAAACATTAGCAAACTTAGATTATATTGATCCACTGCAGGGTAAATTATTAGGTGCAGTTACAGAAAATATTGATTTTGTTTCTAATATTGACCCGGCATCTTATACCACATTGAACAATCAATCAGGCGGATTGGTTTGGGGAGCAGAAAAAGTAGGTCAACTTTGGTTTAATACTTCAAATACTCGTTTTATGAATTATCATCAAAATGATGTTAATTATAACAGTCAATATTGGGGAAGAGTTTTCCCTGGAAGTGATGTTGCAGTTTATAGTTGGATTGCAAGTAACGTAGTCCCTACTCAATATACAGGACCTGGCACACCGTATGATGTTAATAGCTACTCAATTCGAGGTGTGATTAGTGCTGACGGTACGATTACTCCAGTGTATTACTTCTGGGCAAGAAACACAAATATAGTCTTTACTGAGTTAAACAAAACATTAGCTGACTCTACACTTCAATACTATATTGCACAGCCACAAACATCTGGAATTAGTTATTTTACTCCATTGTTGCCAAATGTATTTGGTTTATATAATAGTGCAGATTACATAAATGCAAATGATACGGTCTTGCATATTGGATATTCAGTATCAGCAAATCCTGATAGTATTTCACACAATCAATACAGTTTGATTCGTGACGGCTACGCTGAAGATTTCTTAAATGGTGTTCCTGGTTCAGGTGCTGCATATCAAAATCACGCAGCAGTGGGAATATCAGAACCTATTGGGTTATACAATAGAATGCTTGATAGCATGTGTGGTGTAGATAATGCAGGGGGTGTTGTACCTGATCCATTATTACCAAAAGCAGTTCAAACTGGTATATTAGCTAGACCAAGACAAGGTTTCTTCTATAACAGATTTGGCGCTTTAAAGAATTATTTAGAATATGCTAATACTATCTTAGCGCAGTTCCCAATAATAGAAACAAGAAATCCTAAGTTCTTATTCAGAACAGGCGAGTTCTTTGATACCGCAAAGTATTGGAATACTATCAATTGGTGGGCACCTGGATATAGTGATAATACTAAATCATCATTGCAAGTTTCTATATATGCAGATTTATCTACATTAGTTGTTCCAACAGGGACCATCGTAACTGTAGCAAAAAATAGTGCTGGAAATTCAGAAACATATATCTATGCAGGTAATACCGTTTGGGTTAGAATTGGTTTATCTAATGGTACTATTGAATTTAAGAGTACACTATGGGACTACGCAGAAGCTAAATTGGGATTTGGTGATAATTTCTTTGATACTACCCCATATGACGAATATCCAAGCGAAGAAACACGTTATATTGTTCGTGCGTTGAATGAAGAAATTTACACAAATGAATTACTAATCTTTAGAAACAAGAGTTTGATTCTATTGTTTGAATACATTCAAAGTGAAACAATTGAAAGTCAGAATTATTTAGATTGGTTGAACAAAACATCATTTATCGATGTATCACATACCATTCGTGAATTGGTACCGCTAGAAGTATTCCGTTCTGACAATCAGTTATTCTTGGAAGGGTATTTGAATGAAGTTAAACCCTATCATGTAGTCATCAAAGAATTCATCTTCAAGTATACTCGCACTGATGTATTTGAAGGTGACATAACTGATTTTGATTTACCCGCACAATTTAATTCATCAATACAACAGTTTGTAACACCAGAGTTAGTTTATGCTAATCCAAGTTTAACTAGTGAATATTTAAACACCGATCCAATATGGCAAACAGCACCATACAGTCAATGGTATGAAAATTATGGATTGAGTATTGTTGGTCAAAATGAATATCAAATATCAATATTAACTTCTTACATGACATTAACTTCAACTTCATGCTTTGTTGATAATGTAAATGGATTTCCGGTGACTGGTTATATATTAATTGGGACAGAATACATGAGTTATGCTAATAGAAATTTAGCAACTAATGAATTAACCGGAATATCACGCGGGTTGAATGGTACTACACCAACTGTACATATTCCCGATGAACAAATTTTTATAGACTTGCCAGCTGTTGTGGTACTCAATGAAGGTAGGGGATATGTAAATCCTCCTAGGGTAACTGCATATATTGATACAACTATATATCCTGCACCAAGAGTTACTGCCCAGTTAGAACCTATAATGAGTTTGGGTATTGTTACTGGTATAAATGTAATTAATCCGGGAGAAGGATATGCAGTATTGCCTCAAATTATAATCGATCCCGCATTCTCCGTAACAGTTGATCCTAACCAAGTAAACACCGTAACAAATACGGTTGGAATAAATAATCCAATATTACAAACCGGTGATTTAGTAATCTACACTGTAGCTATTGGTGGCACTCCAATTAACGGTTTAGTTGTAGGGCAGCATTATTATGTTAATTTATTAGAAATAACACCTTCTCCTATATTTGCATTGTATAGCAGTTATTTAAATGCAATTCGTGATCATGGTCGTATTATAATAAATTCACAAGGAAGCGGATCACAATATTTTAGTGTTACTGCAATTGCAAGTTGTGTAACTAGTTCAATCCCAACTAGAGAAAACAATATTGCATTAAGATTTGATAGAACATCATACAGTTCTCAAGTTGTGCCATGGACACCGGGAAATTTCTACGGATCGTTTTATGCAGGTACAATTAATAATAGTGCAGAGATTGCATCTTCTTCTATAACATTAGAAAACACATCACCACCAATAAGTTCAATATTGGCTAGTGCTCATGGGACTGGATTTGAAATTTTAAATACTACAAATCAACAGACATTAACTTGGTCTTCAAGAACAAGAAACACAATTCAAACATACGGACCAGCAACGGCATATCCAAATGCAATACGTATTGATCCTAATTCAGGTGGAGCCTCAGTTGAGGGCAAACTTGGTTCTACCGTAGGTTTCTATATTGGTATGCCAGTTAAGTTCGTTGGCTCGCCAATTGGTACTACATTAGTAGACGGGGTAACTTATTATATAAAATCGTTAGTTAAATTACCAAATCTTACTACTAGTGTATTAGAAGATACAGGCTTTACTGTTTCTGCAACAGTTGATCTCGACGGCAACCCTGGTTTAGTAAAATCAATGGCAATCGGGATTGTTAATATTGTTACTGCCGGCCTTACACTATATGTAGGTGAATTGACAAATCTTGCTGTATTGACAATTAATTATAATGGAATAAGAACGGCAACTGCAACTACAACAAGTACTAACCGTGTTACTGTACAATTAACTCCAACTGGGCAAGACGGAACTACTGGCTTTTATTTAGGAACTCCTATATTCTTTACCGGTGATGTGTTTGGTGGAATTGTTGAGAACGAAGTGTATTATGTAATTACAGTAATTGACAATCAAACATTTACGATGTCACTTGACAGTACTGCTACAACCTTTGCAGTTACCGCAACATCTTCTAGTACTAATTCTATATCATGTGTAAGTACATCAGGATTATCAATAAATGATCCTATTCTATTCACAGGAACAACATTTGGTGGAATAGTAGCAGGTACTACTTACTATGTTAGAGAAATATTTGCAGGTAATGCGTCATTCTCTATTGCTCAAACATTCAACGGTGATGCAGTTATTTTATCTGACGATTCGGGTTCTTGTACTCTTACAAGCCAAGCCAACGCATTACAATTGTCTACGGCGACCGGTTCAATGGTATTAAATGTTGGGTTACCAGTAAGCCCGGGACAAATCAATGGACAAGAATTTACTTTCTATGAAACTTCTATACCATACACAAATGTTTCTGGTACTGCTTCTAATTTATTAACAAGAAACATTAGTGCTTCATTGGCATCAGTAAATAGACTTTGCTTAACTAGTGGTTCTTCATTGACTAATATATATAACAATTTAGAATTTGATATAGGTGCTGATATTGGTGGATTAACTGTTGCAAGCGAACCATATACAATTAACGGGTTTGGTACTACGACAGTAACAGTATTAAGCACTAGTAGCACTGGTAATTGGTTAACATTACCAATTGCTAATAATCCAAATCTTACAAATGTATTGTATGTTGGTATGCCAATAGTATTTACCGGTACATCATTAGGTGGAGTTTCAGTTAACACAACATATTATGTTTATACAATAGATGCTAGTCCACCGGCTAATACTGGAAGATTTACTATATCAGCAACACCAACGCTTGATGCAATATATACTGTTTACAACAGTAACGGCACGATGACCGGTACAGGAGATCCATACTTAACCATTAGTGGTGGGCATTCATTAATTAATTCGGTACAAACAGCGACAATAACTTATGCTAGCCCTGCAGTTGTAACTGTAACTAATGGCAGTGCTTATCCTAACGGAACCGCTATTAAATTTGACACATATGGAAGTTTACCTTTACCACTTAATAGTGAAACAACTTATCATGTTATAAATCTCAGTGGTAATACATTTAATATTTCTTACAGCGTAGGCGGCGCAGCAATTAATACTATTACATCCGGTGCAGGTTTTCACTGGGTAAAACAGTCTGAGGTAGTATTAACTCAGCACCCGTTAGTAACACCGCAGTTTGATGTTAGTTATATATTAGGTGGTTATAGGTCTACTATCATTACAACTGGTAGTGGATATGTGGTGAACAACGTAATAACTATTTCTGGTTCAAGTTTAGGGGGTACAACTCCTAAAAATGACTTACAGTTGACTGTAGCTGCTGTCAACTCAACCGGTGGAGTTACCTCAGCAATTTCTAGCGGAACTCCCGGTGGGAGTGTGTCTCAGTATTACTTAAAAGTGTTATCAGAGACTCAAGTGGGTGTATATAGTAATCCAAACTTAACTGTTGCGGTTAGTGGTCAAAACTTCCCGTACATGGGGACTACTTCAATTTCTGCTACTTCTACTGATTCTAGTTTAAATAGAGTTACTGTAATAAGTTCCGCAAGTTTTAATATTAATGATCCAGTGGTGTTTACTGGAACAGTGTTTGGGAATATTGTATTAGGACAAACTTATTACATACTAACTAAACCTACATCTATTACAGTAACTATTTCTGAAACAATGGGAGGTAGTACTTTCCAACTAGCTAGCAGTTCGGGAAACAATATGACAATGGCTAAATCGGGTGACTTTATCTTCTTACCTGAACCATTCTACTTTACCCCAAGCATAGTAAAATACAACAATCGTCTGTACCAGTGTATAGTCAGTAACAATGATCCTGACTTTATCTTTGGTAAGTGGGAATTATTAACACCGGGTGATAACAGATTAAATGCTTTAGATAGAATTATTGGTTATTATCAACCCACAATTAACATGCCGGGTGTAGATTTAACTCAACTAGTTTCTGGAATAACTTATCCAAATAGTACATATTTAGGCAATGCATTTGCACCAGCAGATGAATATGCATTAGACACAATACTAACCGACCAAACGTTCTACCCTACAGGAGTAAATTTAAAGGCCATTATTTGGAATGGGTTAGTTTATATTGCTGGCTCTGATGCTAGCACATATTCAGCATTCAATGTAAGTGCTGACGCTAATACATGGTCAATTAATAAATTATCAAATCAATCACTTGGTATTACTGATTTGATATATGCAGGCGGAAATTATATCATCACTACTGATAACAGTGCTACACCTATCCTAGTAAGTGATAATGGTTATACTTGGATTAGTAATGGTTCGTTCACCCCGTTTGATGGCATTCCATATGATATGGGCAACTTTGACGTATCATCGGTTGTTGTACCATCATTATTATTAAATGGGGTTGCTTATCATAATGGAATTTATGTTGCAGTAGGTAATAATATTGTAACATCCACTGATATATATTCTTGGACTCAACGCTACGCATTTACAAATGGTTTAACTAATGTGTTCAATGGAGTATGTTATGCTAGTACACCCGGCTATACTGGTTTTGTTGCAATTGGTTTAGGGCAGCAGTTAGTTAATGGAAATGCCACTGATTATGCTATAGTTTACACAAGTCCTGATGCTTATAGTTGGACTCAGGTTTCCTTCACTGCAACTCAATTAGGATTTAACAGCATTGCATCTAATAGTACTGCAATTGTGGCAGTCGGTGATGGCGGTATAATATATTCTAGTTTCAACGCAGTTAATTGGTTTGTAAGAACATCTACGGTCGAAAGTAAACTACTCAATATTATTTGGGATAGTTATAATAATAAATTCATTGCTGTTGGAGAAAACGGAACATTACTTACTGGTACTAGTGACGGTGTTACTTGGACACAACAAACTACCGGAGTAACCGCAACACTAGAAAACGTTGTTTGGAATAACCAAGCACATCAATATGTAGCAGTGGGTTTTAATAATACAATTATAATAAGTTCAGATGCAATAACATGGATTATATCTGCAACGTTTGAAACTACTCCATCAATATATACTATATCAGGGGATGAATTTACTGCAGGCTATGGACCAGAAGAATTGGTTCCAGGAGTAGTAACTGATAACATAACAATGACTGTTGTTACTCGTCCGGGTACTAACTGGGACGAAACTGTTTACCAAAATGTTGGGTACAATGTGGTATCTACTGAAATAACACCGACATCAGATACTCAATATGATTATAGTTTTGCCAATTTAGTTACTACCCCTGCACAACTAGCAGTTTTTGACTTAAGTTATATAACTGGTTTAAGCACTTCATTATATGAAGGCATGGATTATACAATTGATTGGGTAAACAAAATTATAACATTAGTTAATCCAATTAATTACATTGCGCCTGGGACCACAGATAAATTAAGAGTGGATGTGTATGAAGTTGGTAACGGAGATCAATTGGTTAAAGCTAATACAGAAACTGACCCAATTAGATTAAATGAAACAACTGGTTTCCAAGAAATATATGTAGATGCAAACTTTACAGCAAGCATATACCAAGGTTCAGGAATTATAAGACCAGATACGTCACCAATTGCAACGGTTGCAGTAAAAACTGATAGTATAACTAACTCAATAACATGCGAGAGTACTAAAAACTTTGTATTAAATAGTCCTATAACTTTTAGCGGTGCTGTGTTTGGTGGAATCGTTGAAGATAAAGTTTATTATGTAAAGACTATTGGCGAAATTTCAAATAGAATTACTATATCCGAAACTTATAATTTGAATACAGGAACTGCAGGTGAAACTTTCTTGTTAACATCTGCTACAGGTTCCATGGAAGTGGTAATAAGTGTTGGTACAGGTTTACCTTGGACTCCGCCTGCAATTTATCATAATGGAACACTACTTGTGTTGGGTGCATCAGCAATAGTTATAAAAACTAAAGCAATTACAAATACAATTACAACTATCTCCACCGGTGGATTAATTGTAAATTCACCGATAATATTCAGCAACACAATCTTTGGTGGAGTAATAGTACCACAAACAATATATTACATAAAACATATTGTTGACGGTAATGAATTTACAATTTCTGAAACACCGGGTGGAAGTGTACTTGCATTGACTAATGCGTCCGGTGGCGCAACATTTGTTACAAATGATTATGCATTTGGTTTATCAGATAACGGGATTACAGCCGCAATCATATTTGCAAATAAATATGATGCTACTCAGGATTATATTACATACACATTGTTTGGTGAAACATTGCCAATTCAATATGGTTATACAATACCACAAATTGAATTATTTACTGGCACAGGCTCAACAGCATCATTTAATTTAAATAATTATGTTGGTGGAGATAACCCAACTAATGCTATTGTAGAAATAAATGGTATTAGACAAACCGAGTCTGCTTATTCTATAAGTTCGCTAACTAATTCTATACTATTTTATTCACCGCCGGCCAACGGGGTTTCTATAGCAGTAACGACATATAATCAAACTGCTCGCCAATATTTCAATACTCAATATAGTATTACTAGTGCGACAGGATCACAACTAACAAGCATATCTGTTAATAGTACAACTCATTTGGTTGGTACTTTTGATCAAAATACTCCAACCGTTAACACATATGATGAAAACAGTCCGGCGATAGTTGAATTTGATCAAGTACTAAATTACTTGACATTAGCATCAGGCTCAACTAGCACATTGACAATTAATAGCCCAATAATATTCTCAAATGTTTTTGGTGGAATAATTGCAAGTCAAATATATTATGTTACATCAATATTAAGTTCAACTAACTTTACCGTTTCTACTACAGTTGGCGGATTACCAACAGAAGTAACAACTGCTACTGGATCAATGACAGGTGTAGTTAATGGAATAACTGTTGCAAATATTGTAAACATTAATAATAGTATTTCACCACCGCTTCAATTAGCAGTATCAGGTACACAGAGTTCAGGTAACTATGTAATTTGTAATAACACTATAGGCATGGTCTTGGGTCAGCCCATTGTATTTAAGGCCCCTATATTTACGGCAGGCTCATTTACTATTACAAAAATTTATCAAATTGTTACATTAGGTGATACTAATTGGAATGCAATTGGTTATGTTGATACACCAGTAGTAGGCGGCATATTTACTTCCACAGGGACAGGCTCAGGAACAGGTACTGCATTGCTTGCTAATGTAGGTGGAATAGATACAACAGGACAAGCATACTTTGTTAGATCAATTCCTGACTCTATACATTTTACTATACAAGATCAATATGGTAATATCATTACGTTATCAGATGCCACAGAATCTATCTTGGGATATATGGGCGGAGCACAAACTGCTAGAATAACTACCGGGATAAATCATAATTTAGTACTAAATGATTTAGTTCGTATCGACGGTGTGTTGGGGTCTGTACAATTAAACAACAATCTTTATTACGTTCATGTTATTAGTAATACACAGTTTGATATATATACTCAACCGTATAAACCAGCAGCGTATGCAGTAAACTATCCTGTTGATTATTTGTCATCGTATGAATCAGGTGGCTATGTTTGGTTAGATCAATTATTCACTATCGTTGATAGTATTGCTACTAAAACTACTGCAAACGGTAATAGAATTACAGTAACTAATACTACTAACATTATACCCAATACTCCGATATTGTTTACTAAATTAGGGACCAGTATTGGGGACAATATCTTAGGTGGTATATTAGCAAAAACTCAGTATTATGTTTATGAATCAATGCCGGAAATTGAAGCAGGCAATTTCATCACGGGTAACAAATATGAAATTACTATTTTAGGTTCGACTGATTGGAATTCTGCTGCCGGAACATCCAGTGTTACATATGTAATAGGTGACACATTTGTTGCAGCCAATGACGGCACCGGGACTGGATTTGCTATTGGATTACAAGAATTTACAATTACTCAGAATAGATATCCAAAGCAAGCACAGGTTCTATTAGCAGATGCAACGGGTTCAATTAATGTTACTGTATTTGAACAAGCAAATGTTGATAGACTGTGGGTTACTGTTAACGGGTACAGAGTTCCTTCATCGTCATTGCGTATGAATCCGTACAATAATTTAAGTATATTGACTATCATTCAGAATGGAGATCAAATTATTATAACTAGCATGATGCCAACTGCAACACCAAACGAAGAAACTTATTTGTTAAATGTTTCAACAACAAATGAACCTTCGGTTTACAGAGCAAATACACAAGCTAAAACATGGTTAACTCAGCCACTAAAATATACTGATGAAATTATACAGTTAAATGATGTAACTAGAGTAACAGATAATGTGGTTCAGAATGTAGCATGTCCTGTTGCAGTAGACGGTAAATACAACATTGGATTAACCTCAGACAAGAATACTGTATGTCACATTATGGTATATAATGTTTCTACATCCACGACAGTAAGTCCTGCAAATTACAAAATAATTATTGTAAATGCTGCACCGGTGTTGCAGATTTCAGGGCAAGTTTCTGCTGGGGATTTGTTAACAATCACCTCAGTCGTGGGAAGATTAATTTATGTTAACGGGGAACAAATTGGATTTGGTGAGTGCAACTTAGAACTAAACACAATTAGTCAATTGTATAGAGGAGCAAACGGAACCGGGGTACAGAATTATATCCCTAAATACACAGATGTATTTGGATTAATTCCTTCTAACTTAATGACAGATGTGTTGTATTCTCAAACATGGAATCCTGTTCCCGGGGTTTACAATGCTGAAGAAGGAGATCCGTTGCAGATTGCTTATACTCAGGGTGCAATATTCTTGAGAACGGATAGAAACTAAAGATAAATAAATATATGAACGAAAATAAAGAAGAAAATAAACAAATTCAGCCTAAAAAACCTGAGACAAAACCAAATGAACACGGTGGTTTTTATTTTTCTTCCGGGATAAAAATAACCGATCCAAATACTAAGGAAGTTTTGGTTCACATGCGAGGCGATAATTAATGTCAGTAATAACACTATCATATAAAATAGAAGGATTTTTGAAAATCTATGATCCCAATGACGGGGAAATATTTGTAGATAAGAAAAATGCCATCAATTACGAAAATATGTCAGAAGCTATCGCTGACACGTTATCAAGTCGCGGTTACGGTGAAATCTATGAAATGGCGTTTGGTAACGGTGGGGCAAGCGTGTCAGATACCGGTGTTATCACTTATTTGCCCCCAAATGTAACTGGGCAGAATGCTGCACTTTACAACCAAACTTACGCTAAAATTGTAGACGATACTAGTGTTTTTAACTTGGACCCTACACGTAACAAGATGACAGTTACCCATACAACGGGCAAATATTATACTGATATTTTGGTACAATGTTTACTAGATTACGGCGAGCCAGCAGGTCAGGCAGCGTTTGATAATAGCACTCAAACCAACAGTTCCTATATTTTTGATGAATTGGGTTTGCTTGCTAATTACGGAACTGACAGTTCCGGTTCTATAATTACACGACTATTGACTCACGTAATTTTTCACCCAGTACAAAAAAGTTTAAACAGACAGATTCAAATTGATTATACCGTTAGAATTCAAAGTTTGACTAATTTGGTAACAATATAAGATAAATAACAGATATCGGAGAGATTTTAAAATGGCATATACAATTGTAAAAACTAATGGTCAAATATTAACGACCATTGCTGATGGTACTATCAATACCAGTAGTACTTCACTAGCATTACCGGGTAGGAACTATGCTGGGTATGGTCAATATTTGGACACGAACTTTGTTCACCAATTAGAAAACTATGCTAATTCAAGTCCTCCCCCAAACCCGCTAGCGGGTCAACTTTGGTTCAATACTAACTCTAACACGATTTATGTTTGCCCGGTAGACGGTGCATCTGCTAGTAATTGGTTAGCATTAACATCAACTTCTAGTGGTGGTACAACAACGTTTGGTGCGGTAACAGTTACTGGAAATATCCAAGCAAATAACATGACAGTAACAAATGGTATTACTGCGGATACTATTACTGCTCGTCTAGCTACAATAACTGCAAATGCTACTATTGCAACTGCAAATGTTACTACCGGTAACATTGGAACACTAAACACAACTACAATAACAACTGGTTCTGCAACTACAGCAGGAACAATAACTGGTACTTGGACTCTTAATGGTACGGGAAGTGCAAATTCAGTCGCCGGAACTGGGTTGTATGTAAACTCAGGCAATATTGTAATCAATAATTCCGGTAACACATACGGTATTAAAACAGACAAATATATGTACGCAAATGGTACACCTATCAGTTTTGCAGGCACATACAACAACGGAAACGTTTATGATTATTTGACAGGATCAAATGCAATATCACAATTCAGTGGATCAATTGCTCCTGCTAGCGTAACTACAACCACGATTACAGCCGGTAGTTCAAGTACAGCAGGACAAATTACAGGTAACTGGACATTAGGTGCAAGTAGTAGATTAAATGCAACATACGCTGACTTGGCAGAACGTTTTGAATCAGATGCATATTATGATGCGGGGACAGTAGTTGAATTAGGCGGCGACAAAGAAATTACTAGCGTTAAGTACGAATTAAGCGAAGATATATTTGGTGTTATCTCTGATACTGCTGCTTACTTGATGAATTCTGCTGCCGGTAACGACACAACTCATCCCCCTGTTGCTATGACGGGGCGTGTTCAAGTTAAAGTTAAGGGTATAGTTAAAAAGGGTGATCGTTTAGTTAGCGCAGGTAACGGATTGGCACGTGCAGCAAAGGCAGGAGAAGCAACAGCATTTAATGTTATTGGACGAGCATTGGCAAATAAATTTGAGGATAACACCGGTACAGTCTTAGCAACAGTGGTTATCTCAAGATAAGGATTAAAAATGACATACGCACAATACGGAACAATATCAGCAACGGATTTTAATACCTATGTAGGTGGCAACCCCACAACTACTGCTAATACACTTAATGCAACTTGGGCAACAGGTGGAGGAAGTGCGGGATATGGACAAACTGCTCTTGCTAATGTATCAGCGGGCGCTACTGTTGCTGCCACAGGTGAATGGGCAAATTTAGTAAATTTAACTGCAAGTGCGGCCTCACACCAAGGCACATCAATTACTACAGTAACTGCACCTGTATCAGGTGGAACAATTACATTTCTATCTGCTATCCCAACTAATTTACAAACAATTTACACTAATAAATTGAATGCAGCCACTCAAAGTACAACTGCTTCTAATTCTGCTAATAGAGGTTCATCATGGACAAACAATCTTGTTGCAACACTCACTGCTACTTTTGCAAACGGTGATGCCGCTAGATATTTCTTTAATGCAGGTGGGCAATTAAAATTAACATTTAGTCATCCAACCGGATCAACAATTGACAACTCACTAAACGCACTCGCAACCGCTTGTGGAACTGTTGCTATTTCTGCACCATCAACAGGTTCAATAACAGTTGCATCAACCACATACAATGGTGTTACTAAAATAGGTGGAAGCGGTACAGTTAATGCAATTTCAACTAATTCAGGTTATTATGGTTTGGCTAGTTCTAATACACAAATATTCAAGCAATTAGTTGCTTCTGCCCCTGCAGGATATACAAATACTAATATTAATATTAATGCAAAAACTAATGGTACAGTGGGATCAAATAGTGACAATGGTAATATTATAACTATATACTGCCAATGGGCAGAATTAACATCTACTGGATTAACCGCTTCAGCGGGTTCAAATTCAATATTGACAGTGGTATATCCCGAAACAACTTACTTAACTTCTAATACGTGGGGAACAGTTACTACTACCGCATCAGTAACAGGTTCATAATTTTTTATGGTTAATTAATATCTATCTAAATACTTTTAGGAGTATTAGATGGATATTAAAAACTTACTTACAGAATCAAAGGCAAGATTCAATCATAATTCGGCTAAAGCATATCTAGCAGAAAAATTCAATTCAAAATTAATTGTAGCCGACCAGGGTGGGTTATGGAAAGCAGACCCGCAAACTATCTCTCTGCTTAATAGTTTTTCATCCGACCAAATAGTTCTAATTGACACTTTTGACAACCCAGTTAAAGTTAATCGGCTAGTCCTACTAAACAAACTCAAACAAACTCACGAAGATACCATGAATCAATGGTATGCAGAGTGGCAAGAAGCTGAAAGCAAAAGATGACCCGTGGTGCAATTTTATTTGCTTTTAATACTGAGAAATTTAATTATTATGAGATGGCAGAATATGCTGCTAAAAGAATTAACCATTTTCTCAACTTGCCTGTAACAATCGTTACGGATGAAGATTCATATCCAAAAGATACTGACTATGTTTGGGACAACGTAATTAAAATTGTTCCGGACAAAAATAATACTCGTGTTTGGGGTACTTGGATTAACAAGGGAAGATGGCAAGCATATGAATTTACCACATATGATGAAACATTGTTGTTAGATGTAGACTATGTAGTAAATTCATCAACCTTGCTAAAAATATTTGATTTTTATAATGACTTTAGCTGTCACAATACCATTGACTTTTTGATGCAACCTAATTCTGACCAAGAAAAAATAAGTCATTATGGGTATGATAGTCTTTGGGCTACCGTAGTTGCATTCAAAAAAACTAACAAAGTTAGTCAAATATTTGAATGCATGAAGATGGTACAAAACAATTATGAATTCTATATGAATTTGCATTCATTCAACACAGGTATATATAGAAACGACTATGCACTAACTATTGCTTTGAAAATTGTAAATGGGCATTTATCAGACAATCGTGATTTTATCCCGTGGAATTTATTACATATAGGTAGTAATACTCAAATATATAAAACTAACAAAGATGAATTAGACACAGAATTTACTGTTACATTTGACAATTGGCAAAGAGGTAAAATTCGTAAAGAATATGTCATAATTAAGGATTTAGATTTTCATATTATGGACAAAGAACTTTATGTGAGGATACTTGAAAATGGAAAATAACAAAGGCTTTGTAATTATGGCTCAGGGAGATGACTATGTAAAATGTGCTACTGCACTAGAACGTAGCATTAAACGTGTTATGCCAGATGCCAACGTTACTATTGTTACAACTGAAATGTTGCCGTACGGTGATCAATGCCCAAATACATTTTGGAAGTTACAAAACGATTGGCAAGTATATGAAGCTAGTCCATATGAGTATACCATCAAACTAGAAGCAGATATGTATATTCCTCGACCAATTGATTTTTGGTTTGATTCATTGAAAGATAGAGATGTCGTCATTTGCACTAATATAAAAAATTTCATGCAGGAAAATTCTGATGTAACATTCTATAGAAGATTTATTATTGACAATAAATTGCCTAACACTTACAATGGTATCACTTACTTTAAAAAATCTAGTACAGCTAAACAATTTTTTGAAACTACTAGAACTATTTGGGAAAACTGGGAAGATGTTCGCACCACATTACAATGTAATGTCAACGAACTTGCTACTACTGATTGGGTATATGCATTAGCTTCTCACATTGTAGGAGTTGAAAAAACTACATTGCCGCAATTTGAGCCAATGTCAATGATTCATATGAAAAAATATATTAATCGAACACCATCGGAGAATTGGACAGATATATTTACATGTGAAATTTTACCGCATTCTATCAGAGTAAACACCATTGCCCAACTATATCCATTCCATTATCATGTAAAAGAGTTTGCAAATATTATATTGGAGAACTTAAAATGATAGATAATACAGATGAAAATTTATTTGTTTGGACTGCTCCAAAAATAGATAAACCCGAATTTCGTTTATATTATGATGACTTGGGCGCTGTTATATGTTATACTTGTGAAAAGCCTGAGGGTAATTATGTTGTAGTAGATGCACAAACGTTTGCTGAAAGTAGACATGATGTTAGGGTAATTGACAATAGGGTCATTAAAGATTCTCCTAACGCAACTATTATTAGATATACACCAAGTGATAGTGGAACGTTATGTGCGGCAGAAGACCTAAGCGTTATCGTTACGAAAGACGATGCTGTTGAAAAAAAATACTGGAAGTTAGTTATATATGAACTCTGATATCGTAGATGTAGCAGACTTAGATTGTATCTATCTAAGCTATGATGAGCCGCAGAAAGAAGAATTTTGGCTAAAGATTAAGAATATGGTTCCCTGGGCCAAACGTGTTGATAGTGTAAAGGGAAGTGATGCTGCACATAAAGCCGCAGCAGAAGCATCTGATACTGAAAGATTTATTCTTATTGACGGCGATAACATGCCTAATGAGAATTTCTTTAACATTCAATTAGACTTTAGTGATAAAGGGCCAGAATATCAGTTAGCACAATATCGTTGGAAAGCTGTTAACAGTATCAATGGTTTACGTTACGGCAATGGTGGTATGAGTAGCTGGACTAAAACTTATGTGCGTGAAATGAAAACTCACGAAAATCAAAAAGACGGGGATGTAGCACGTATTGCTGATTTCTGCATGGATGGGAAAGATAATTTATACTGGGCAATGCATGATTGTTATTCTACTACTTATCCTAATTATACTCCGTTTCAAGCGTGGCGTGCTGGATTCCGTGAAGGAGTAAAGATGGTACTTGATAAAGGTGCAAGACCTGATATCAATACCTTTAAGGAAACCGTTGCTAGTCGCAACTTAAACAACTTAACTATTTGGCACAACGTTGGTGCTGATGTTGAGAATGGAATGTGGGCTATATATGGTGCAAGACTTGGTACATATATGACTATGTTAACTGAGTGGGAACACACCAATGTACAATGGTTTGATAACTATATAACACTTTGGGAAGAACAAGAATACAGAGACCCAGAACGTGAAGCAGAAGGAATAGGAGCAGCATTAAGTGATAAACTTGGGTTACCTATGTGTACACTGAGTAGCGAACAAAGCAAATTCTTCAAGCGACACTATAATGCTGATAAGTACAACATCGGTCCATTGGTGAGAGAGATGGATGTGATCAGAAAAATTGAAGGATGGTAATATGAAAGACGCCGCAACAACTATAAACAATGCTAAATTAATTGACTTAACTAAAAAAGGTACTATAATAATAGGAACAATGAGATCCGGTACCAATTTAACAGTTGCATTAACTAAGAGAAAATTGATAGAAATGAAAGTGCCGCATGAAAGTAACGGAGAATATTTCATAGACATAAATGAGTTGGGGTATGCTGAACAAAAATATTGTTATTTCAATATGATTGAACATATGCAAAATGTAATGGCTACTAATACAAAATACAGTGTGGGTACTATAGTTTATCCAAAATTATTAGACTTCATCGGTTATAATCCCAAAACATTAGCTTGGTATAATGAAAATTTTCATTTAGTTAAATTAATCAGAAAAAATTATTTGCTGCATTTTATGTCACATTGTATTTTTTCATATTCAGATAAACTTCCTCAATATGGAATAGAAAGTATAAATGAAGTTGGAATGCCTATTCCATATAAACCTACTATTAGTGAAATTAATTGGTTTATAGATAGGGTATTAGAACATACTAGATTCCCGTGTGATAATGTAATAGCTTATGAGGGTTTACCGCATGTACCAATTGGTATGGTAAAGAAAAATGTCTATAAAATAGAACCAGAAGAATTCTTTGAAAATTATGACGAAGTAGTAGAATTGCTTTCTGTATTAGAATATAATGTATGTCAACAAGTAACACAATAAAATGGCCTGATCTTTTCTCTGCAAATGAAGCAGCTTGGGATAGTTATCGGACTAATCTAGTTGATTATTTTAATGTATGTAAAGATAATTCTGTATTAGAAATAGCTCCTTTTAAAGGAACGCACACTGACATAATTAAATTACACCATCCCAAATCAATTACATTGGTAGAAACTAATGAGGACGCTATAACTTGTTTAAAATCTACTCACTCAGATTGTGAAGTTATATATAATGATATACATTTGTATTTAGAAAAAGAACATCCCTTTGACGTAGTTGTGTGCTGTGGTTTGTTGTATCATTTGCACTCACCAATACATTTGTTAGAATTAATAGTTAATAAAACCAATGCCAATCATATAATTATTGAAACGTTTGGAACAAAAATGCTAGATCCTATTTTTATTTTTGAAGAAGATAATATTCCAGGAAATAGACATATTAACAATAAATGGAAATCAGCAAAGATTAGCATTAGATTTCCTGCAACAGTTATTATAACTGCTATGAAAAATATGGGGTATAGTTTGGCATCTGAGTACTATTTTAATTTAAAACCAAGCGGTTTGTTATCAGACGACAAATTATTATGCCCTCAATTTTTTGTATTTGAAAAACTATGAGCGGTGAATACGATCAATTTGCTAGAGATATGCGTGACCGCTTAAATGCGGTCAGTCCATCTTTATGTCTAGCTAAATGGCAACAAGTTTCTATTCACTTACCTAGTGGATTGACTCAAAGTTGCTATCACCCACCTACCCACAAAATCCCATTAGAATTATTAAAAGATAACCCTAGTGTATTGCACAATACTCCTATCAAAATACATGAGCGTAAGCAAATGCTTAACGGAGAAAGACCCGATGGATGTAGCTATTGTTGGAAAGTAGAAGATGCACAAAGTGATGACCCTAAAGGTCACATGAGTGATAGACACTATCGTAGTAGCGAATGGTGGAATGCACCTACGTTTGAAGAAGTTACTACTAATAAGTTTGATTATGATGTGACTCCAAGATACGTAGAAGTTAACTTCAATCAAGCCTGCAATTTTAAATGCATGTATTGTAGCCCGCATCTTTCTACAAGTTGGGAAGAAGAAATTAAGAAATACGGCGGCTACAAATTAGAAAATATGGTTCATAATGATTTAGAAGCATTGGAAAGAAAAGGTCTAATGCCATTAAAGTTATCAAATAAAGATAACCCATACGTAGAAGCATTTTGGAAATGGTTCCCCGAAATATATCGCAAGCTGCGTGTGTTTAGAATGACAGGTGGAGAACCATTAATGGATAAGAATACATTCAAGGTATTAGATTATGTGAATGAGAATCCGCATGGTCAACTTGAATTAAGTATCACTAGCAATATGTGTCCTCCTGATCAGAAACTATTTGATAATTTTCTTGACAGGGTTAAAAAGTTAGAAGAACTACGAACATACGAAGATAAGGAAAACTTTAACGAACACAGCGGTAACAATTGGTATGTGGATAAAGGGTTCAAGCATTTTTGGTTGTTTGTGTCACTAGATGGATTTGGAGAACAAGCAGAATATATGCGTAGTGGGCTAGAGTTTGATAGAATGCTAAACAATGTAAAAACATTTTTACGTGAAACCAAGTACTCTACTGTTAGCTTCATTAATACATTTAATATTTTGTCCATACCCTGTTTACACAAATTTTTAGAAATGATATTAGAGTTACGTGCAGAATTTGGGGGCAGAAGTCAAATTGAGTTTGAGATTGCACCTGAACAAACAGAGACTGAAAAAGAAAATAATATTGTTCATAAAGTTTATAC
>Ga0208613_1000189_pt1 | contig 21082 bp, 23 predicted proteins | sample CryBogmetaGMA6M_FD_184543 | JGI IMG/M metagenome (GOLD analysis project Ga0208613, IMG submission 184543) | Freshwater microbial communities from Crystal Bog, Wisconsin, USA - MA6M (SPAdes) | ecosystem: Environmental > Aquatic > Freshwater > Lake | place: Crystal Bog, Wisconsin, USA | collected... | reverse complement strand
CCAAATGAAAATGGGCACTAATAATCTAGTGCCCACATTCATTCCTAATTGGTGCCGATTATCGGATTCGAACTGATGACCTACCGCTTACAAGGCGGTTGCTCTACCAACTGAGCTAAATCGGCTTGGTGAAACTTGAGTGAAACCGGAATTCTGCCTTCGATATTGCTGATTAAGGCAAGAAAAAAGGGCTGGCACGTTAGCACCACCCCTTTATCTTATTTGGCTCCCCGACCTGGATTCGAACCAGGGACCTGCGGATTAACAGTACAAGTAACTCGTTGATTTCATTAAAATAAGCAGAAGAAAAGTAACGGGATTTTTTCCGGAATTCCCATCGCCGCCCCTGCACCGAACCTATCCCGAACCTCATTTCTGAACCGGCTCGATCGCCAAAATATTTCCCGAACAGCGTCAACGCCTTGCGACAAATTTTCACCGAACGAAAACAGAACTGCACAGAACTGGGGTCGATTTGCCATCACCGGGCGACGGGTCGAAATCGGAACCGGCCAAAAAAGTGACCCAAGGCGGACGCGGTGGCCTGCCGGATGGGGGCAGTGATCCCGGACTCGAAACGGGGCGCAGTCGGGCAGTTTCTGGACCAAGGCGGGTACCTGCCGGAGTGGGTCACCCCCCTAAATCCCCCCGAAAAGGGACGGGGTGGCGACGATGCGCCGGGTTCGTCGGGTGGCGGGGAAATTTTTTTTCGACCGAGAAGTTGCCCATCAGACTCACGCCAGAATTTTTTGGGGGGGAGAGACAGAAAATCAGAAAATCTACTGAACCGACTTAATCACCAATCGTTATGTTGTTACTCATCGCAAACTTCACTTTGGGATCTGCAATTTCATATATAACTGCGCCTCCTTGCGCTTTACCATTCGAATTTTTGATTAGCCCCATATTTTCCATTGCGGTTACATAGTTATTTGTCGCGCTTCCAGTACCAGCAACAGAATTCAATCTGTCTTTTGTGAAAGTAGGCGAATCCAATTTCAGAAGATGCTTGATGTACTTATATACATCCATTGTATTAGCACGTGAATTGGATTTTTTAGGATAGTATTCGTAGTAGTTGAATTCTTTAACGAATTTTTCAACTGCATTAGAGATAGCTAAGTCGCAAATTTTTGAACTTGAATTTATACTGTGCTGTTCTTGAAATGCCTTATTGAGAATATGCCACAGGTCTCTCGGATTCCTATTGCACATACAGAATACGAGATCTATCGACTCGATCGCACAGTTGTCAAATATCTCGTTGTAATTTTTGACTTCACATTCAGAGTATGCAGTGAGCCTTTTTTGCAACACTAACTCCAACTGCCCCCGATCCCAAGTAAGCGGAAAAAACGAAAGTTTCTGAGTTCTCGTTACGTCTTTAACATGATTGAAAGGGGTGCTCCACAGAAAAAGAATAACGTGCAATTGACTATTCGTAAGAATTTTGTTGTTAGATACAATATTTTTAATGTAGTCCGCGATATCTTCAGCATCATTCTGAAAACGAGGATCCTCATCAATTTTGTCAATGATTATGTAAATTTTTTCTAGGCCATACTTTTTAATGAGGCGGCAAAGTTTTTCCAAATAAAAATATTGCTTTTGCTCTGAAGTAAAACTCTCATCAACATCAGATTCAATTTTTTTAAAATACTCAGCATCACCAGAATCGAATGCAGGAAGAGATGAGAAGTGTTTTGTTAGCACATCACTTGCTGCTTTGGTTGCCGCCTTGAGGCCGAAATTTATAACAGTTCTAATTATGTTGTACGAACTGATTGCCGCGCGCTTAAATATGTTGTTTTGAATTTTATTAATCTTATCTCTCAACAATGCCTTAGTTGTTGCCCCGAGATATGAGTGCAAATACATAGAAAGATCAATTCTCTCTTCTTTGCTATACTTCCACAGTGTTGTCGGCGTTTCAGCATATTGCATAAAGAAACTTGCGGCCAAATGTTCAATTAAAAACTTGTAGAGTTCTTCAGTATCATAATTCGCCTTAAGCCCTGAGAATTCCTCAATTCTAACTATGAGATTTTTCGAAGATTTCAGGTTGTCTGCAAAAGCTAGGCTCAGTGCAGTTTTCCCAGTTCCTCGCTCGCCTATTACAATTGCTGAGGTATGTGATAACCCTTCTAATATGACCGAGTGGTTTTGTGGCTTTAGAAAAATAGAATTAAAAACGTCCACCTCTCCTTCAGATGTAAATACACCAAAAGGATATTTTTTAAAACCAAAGCTCTTGTAGTACTCTTCGAAAGTCATTATTTGTTTACTTAGCAACTTAAATGTAAAAATATTAAGCCATAGGACTGTTATCTTACAGGCAATCAACAGTTCCGATGTACACCCGTCAAACATCCTACAGCCACCACATCACCCTACAAGCTCCCGTAAGACAATTCTGAAACCACCGTCACCGAAGCATACATTGCCTCCTGAATCATCATCGCAGCGTAGCTAGTAAAAAATCTCATAAATACCTGTCGCACTCGGTGAATCCGACGCTAGCACGGCAGGCTCCCTCAAATTAAATTTTTCCAAACCAATTCGCTCGACGCACCCGTCGCATCGACGCCACGACCCGACACCTGACCAGGAAAGAAAATTGCCCAACTCGTTCCCCGCCCCCTGCTGGATGGGGGGGGATCATCTTGTCCTGCAACCGGCACGCACTGGGTGCATTTCTGGCCCAACCCGGTGCAACCTGAACGCGCATTCCCCTCCAAAGGGTCACCGTTAATTCAACCGGGTGGCGTCGATGCGTCGGGTTCGTCGGGTGGCGAGGAGTAATTTTCTTTTGACCGCCCATTTCTCTGCATCATCTCTGCCGCTTATCCGTACTTAGCGTATCGCTCAAAGCGCTAACTTGTTTATATGCTCTACCAATAGTAAAAGCTGCGAATTTACTTCGCGCACTTCCTCTATGCTGTTTAATGTTCTATAAAATTCAGATCCATCGCTGAATGATACTTCATACTCAAACTGGCTGATTTCTCCTGCATCTGGAAATTTTGGGATTTCATTAGATAAGAAAAATGCAGCATTTTGAATTGAATCAAAAACTACCGGACCACACCTTGCAATCGAGAAAATTCTTATTTCTTGTGGTGCAGCCGTTAACGAACTATAAATGCGCTGTTTGAAAGAGGTGAAGGCACTCGGCCCAGCAATTTTTCTTAAGTTTGTCGCGGCTTGTTTTTGAGATGCTTCAGTAAGTTGAGACTCAATTGCTCGGACCATTTCCATTTTGCTATGCTCTGGTAGAGTATCGGGATAGTCAATTTTAGCCCCAATGGATTGAAAAGCCTCAACTATTTTCTCTTTGCTAACAAAAAATAGTTCAACGTTTCTAGTTCGTACATACTCTTTCGCTGGTTCAGTGAATTCTCCACATGCAGCAATTGCTAAAAATCTCGCAGTTGGGTATGTGTCTCTCATGGGCAGCAATTTATTTGTATCATCTCTTGCTTTGTCTTTTGAGTGCCGTGCGCCTCTCCTCCAAAAGCTTTCAAGAAATGCGACTGGAACGCCCTTTTTAACTGCGCTCCCCCCTAACTCCAACACATAGTCGTAGTCAACATAGTTGCCTTCTACATCAGACCATTGCACTTTCCCAGCTCTACAACTACGTGACACCACTCGGTTGTCAAGAAAAAGTCCTAACGAGCTAGCAACCTCTCCCAATAACGGAAAAATTACTTTTGTTTCCCACCAATCACCAACAATTTGCCCAAACTTATGTCCAGCAGAAGTCAGTGATTCACCATCGTCGCTTACCTTTTTTATCACCATTTCATTTTCCTTTTGATGTGCTCTCCAAGCGCTTTGGCAAGAAGTGGGGGAACCGCATTTCCAACTTGATCGTCTTGAGTGACCCATTTGGCTTTTCGCGTGAGATTTCCAAAGAACTGATAGTCATCATCAAAGGACTGAAGCCGTGCAGCTTCTCGCACTGTCGTTCCCCGAGGAACTTTTGGGTGTAGTAAATCAGTCCGATGATTACATGTGACGGTACGTGAAGGTCTTTGGCTATCTAACTTGAAGACATTGATTTTTTTTGTTCTCAATTCATCTGGAACTTGAGAGTTATCACCGCCTTCAGGAATTGCCGCATATCGCTGAACAATGAGGTCACTGTGACGGGTAGCTCGATGATTAAAAATAGTTCCGGGGCGCCTATCGCCACGTCTTTCTTCTTGATAGTCATTTTCGTAAACACCACTATGTTGGAGTTCTTCCGCCCCTTCTCCCTGATAAATTACCGGAAGATCGCTCAAAGCATCCCATACCGTACGGTAAGGTAGTAAATCAGATGCGAAGAGTTCGTGATTCTCTTTGACATTTCCATGAGTCGGCTCAGGAAAGCCGATAGTCTCTCCATCACGTACTCCGATTAAAATAAATCGAGGGCGCGCTTGTGGCACTCCATAATCTGCCGCACTGAGCAACTTGTATTCACACTTGTACCCAATATTCGTAAATTCTGAGACAATTGCTTTGAGTGCAGACCCTCCTGCCATGCTCATAATACCAGACACGTTTTCAAACAAAAAAACCTTTGGCTGTAACCCGTTAACAAGTCTTACGAACTCTTTAAACATTTGATTTCTTGGGTCACCATCTAACCGTTGTCCGGCAAGGCTAAATCCCTGACACGGTGGCCCACCAGAAATCATAGATAACTCACCAACTTTTAGCTTGGTCAGTTCAAGAATCTCTTCAACTGATAGATCCTTTACATCTTTTATAACTAGAGGAACATTTGGATGATTTGTCTTAAATGTCAATCCAGCCATTTCGTCATATTCGTTCGCTAATACAGACTGAAATCCGGCTTTACGAAGTCCTTCAGTCATTCCTCCTGCGCCAGCAAATAGATCAATGACAGTAGGGTTTTTAGGTTCTATTTTTTTATTCATAAAGTAACATAATTATTTCAAGTTCTCTGCCAAGCTAAACATAGCCGTTGGTGTAAGTAACCATTTTACATGGTAACCATAAGATCACCCACCACAAAAAAACATCCCGAGGCGAGGCGAGCCAAACCGCACCCGCCCCGGAACTATCATCTACCGCCCACCCCGATCACGCCGCCTGAAGCATCTCCGGCAATGTCACCGGCACAACATCGACCACATCACCCTGCAAATCACCGGAAGGCAACTCCGGCACCGCTGTCACTGAAGCCAGCATTGCACCTCTGATTATGGCACTCGCTGAGTTCGATGCGTCCTGCAAAGTCTTCGTACTCAGATGCGCGTATCTTTGGGTCGTCTTGACATCAGCATGCCCGAGCAGTGTCATGACCTCGAAAATTGGCCTTCCGCTTGATACGAGCCAAGACGCAAACAGGTGGCGCGCGTCGTGGATTCTAAAGTGAGGAATGCCAGCTTCTTTACGGATACGATCCCAAACCTTGGTGATAGTCGTGTAAGGCGCTTCCTTACCCAGTTTTGCACTCCGCTGCCTGTTCACAAACAAATGCTCAAAACACCCCTCCGTATTCAATTGGCTCAGCACCTCCATTGCTGAATCATTTAACGGAACCACTCTTACACGCTTCGACTTTGAGTTTGATGCTGGGATGCGCCATACCCGGTGCTGACGATTGATATGTTCCCATCGAGCAGAGAGAGCTTCATTTAATCGGGCACCTGTACTAAGCAAATACAGTAATATCAAACAGACCGACCTGTTTGGATCGGTGCGCAAGATGGACAACAATTTTTCCAGTTGGTCACGATCGAGGATATTTTCGACCTTGTTGTCCTCTTGAAACTGAGCAACTCGCGCCACCGGGTTAGGGCCATCCATAAACGCCATGTCAATCGCATAATTCAGTGATCTTTTCATCAATTTTATTCCTGCGTGATTACTGGTCGCGGCACTTAACCCACTGTTTTTAAGATGATTATGAAAATTAACGATCTGCTTCCTGGTAATTTTATTAATTGGCACATGACCGTACTCAGCCTTCAAATGAACACGGTATATGCTTTCGTATGAGTCCCAAGAGCGCAAACGAAGCTTAACAAAAGGCAAAAAGTGATCCTCGAAAAATTCCGAATAAGTCAGCACAGCTTTTTGCCGCTTATGCTCACCGCGAGGATCTGCGCCCAAAGAAATTTCAGCCTTCAACGTCTTGGCCTGCTTCCGGGCATCTGCAAGAGCAATGTCAGACGTGCGCCCAATTTTCTGGTGGCATGTCTTGCCGGTGCTGTCCTTGTACCGCCAATAATATGTTCCTTGACCTTGGCTGGTGGAACGCACCTCGACGTACAGGCCGGGTTGGTCCATGTCGCAGAACTCGATGCGGGATTTTCCTGCCGGGCAGTGCAGGTCGTTGCTGATGAAGCTTTGAGATAATTTGATGATTGGCATGGTGTACTCCTTATATATGTGTGAATCGGCAGCCACAGCATCATGGCTACCGATCCGTGGAATTAAACTCGGTGCTGGTTATTGGCCATGTTGATCAATGTGCCGATCGTGACGGGCCGTTGCAGCTTCAACGTAAACGACCGCCATTTACTTCGGATTTCCTTTTCGCCTTTGTATTTCTGGCCCTGTGAGCTCCAAGTGTTGGCAAGCTCGAACCCTTCCTCGCTGGCTCCAGACTCGTGATAGATACCCATCAGCACCCGCAACCAGCTCGAATACGGCAAATCGGGGTCAAGCTGATCAAGCAGTTGCCGGACGCGCTCAAGGTTGGCAGGATTCGGTTGCGATGGAGAACGCGTGAGGCTGGGATGTTTTTTTGGGAATGACATGGCTAATCTCCTGTAAATTGGATACTGATTGATTTCAAATGCTGTTTTGGCTGGCATCGTTTCACGCCAGCCACCTGACTAAACCGACCGTTTATTCATCAATGCCATAGCTGTTGGTAAGATTGAAATCCCCTTTTTCGATTAAAAGTAGCATGCAGGCACCGAGAACCTTGCGCTCTACAATGTCGAGAGAGGCGAGGAATTCATCACTGAAACTATCATCCAGAGGATGCACCTCGTTGTATTCAAAATAGGTGTCTTCAAGTTCAGCCTTCAAGCGACTAATGAATGAGAATGGGACGAGATGATCATTGACCAGCACATAGCCATACTTGCCTTCCCTAGTAAATTGCCCTTCCATGCAGGCAAGATGATTCGAATCAAAATTTGCGTATTGGAATGATTCAACGTATTTGTACATACAAGACCTTTCAAAAATTATTGCGATTGAATGCTAATTTCCGCGTAAATCGACCGCACACCCGACGACCCGACGACTTCGACGCCGGACAGCAGCCCGCCGCCCCATGCAGTACATGGGTTCGCGTCGAGGCGCCGATTGCGCCGATTCATTTGGAAAATTTATTTTGCTGGCGACGAGTCCCGAACTCCTTCCACTCGGGACGGCCAACTACACCGTTTGTGCCGACCTACTTGACGAACCTGACGACCCGGCGTTTACCCAACTCCTTCAAAGGGTTAGCCGGAATCATCTGCGTCAATTGCGTTGTATTACCTGACGATCACATTTCTACTTCAATTAAAACTGACCGTCATAGCCATCAACAACGCCGTCCATCTTTACGGTGATCATTCTTTCCTTGCCACGCGTAAATTCGAGACTAATACCCTGTGTCTTCAACCCTGCTGCCAAGGGCTTCAAGCGCTTCGACAGAGCAATAGAATTCTGCGGCCACTCACGTGAGCGCTGTGTTTGTGCTGACGCCTGAAGCGTGAGCTGAATAAGCAATTCTGCTGGCGTACCGCACCACTCGGTGCCTTTGAACTGTTTAGCAAAATCCAATACCTCAGACGCCAGCAAATTCTCCTGCAAGCTATCAAGCTGCCCCTGATTAAGCAGATTGCTGTATTCGGCCTGATAAACACCAGCAGGAACACCATCCACCTTTTCCATTGCAGCGAGCCAGTAAACGAAGTCCAGCATGCGCTCTGGGTGCGTCACCTTCACAGTAGGCAAGTGAACAAAGATATTGGCGATTAGCTGAAACAGACCGCCCATGATTGCAGGCAAATCCTGCTGGAACTCACGCTCAAATTGAGCCTCAGACCTACGCTTATCTTCGCCTATCGCCAGCAACCACAAAGGCAGGCAACGTTGAGCCAAATCTGGCTGCTCAATGAACGCATGAATACCATTTAGTACCAAAGCAACGTGCATCTCAATGATGCTCATGTCTGCGTCAGAATAAAGCTGCCTTGAGCTTAATGCACCGCCAGTTGACGTCGTACAAAGAATATCCGACATGCCTTGAGAGATCGTGCGCAAATTGTCAAAACAGAGCACATGGGCATTGTGTGCAGCAATCGCAATATCCTTCGGGTTGGACGGCATCACTTGCAACCCAACAATACTGGGATCAATAAGTTGCTTGATGATTCGGCAGAGTAGACTTTTACCACTCCCCTGATTTCCCTGAAGGACAAGTATGACAAATTTACTTGCCGGAACCTTGGGATGGGCCAGCGTATATGAAAGCCATGCGATGAAAAGTACCGCCTGAGCTGGGTGTAAATTCAGGTATTTACTCAGCAGAGCTAGATTGCCAGCCTTTGCAGGCATTGCCATCGCCTTTGAAGCCTGAGAACGACTGAATAACTTATCTGATCCAGAACTGAGCAATTCAACAAAGCCGGGGGTAATTTTTACGTGAGTATGCTTCTCATCGCCAAGGTCTATGACAATACCGCCCTCAGTTGGAGCTACACGATTAAATACACCACAGCGAATACCTGCCATCTCGGCTTCGGCCTGAAGCGAATCATTAAGGTCTGACAGGTCACTTTTGCGTATTCGCTGCCCCTCACTCATTGCATACTGACGAATCCGGTTATTGAGCACCTTACTTCCGACTGCCTGTGCATAAGAGTTGCCAGGACCTTTTAAGATGGCGTAAGCACGGCCATTCTGCCCAAGTGATATATTCAGAACTTGTGCAAGATGGTTTGGAAATTTCTTGATATCAGTGATTGCCTGGACATTATTCTGTAGAGCAGGCGGCATATTCGGCACTGGCGTACAGACCAAATTCTCAGACTCAACCTCGACAGCAGAGTCATCATTTCTCTGCTCGATATTTTTTACTGCTTCAGCTTGAACAGGATCACCTTCAATTTCCTGTTCAGTGCTATTTTCTGCAACCACCACTACTGACGACGAGCTATCCTTCACTGCCGCGTCAGTAGAGTTTGCAGCAACCACTTGATTCCATAATTCATTCTTTGAAATCTGGCTACCTGTGACTGATTGCTGTACTACTACCATTTTGACCTCCCCTGTTGATGAGGTTGCCATTATGTAAGCACTGGAGATGATATTAAGGTAATTACCAAAGGTCAAAAGTAATTACTTTGGTAATTTTTCAGAGCAGATATTTACAGGTACTCTCTTTTAATAGTCTCAGCATTTTCTATGCGGGTTTTGATAGTTTCTCCGCTAAAACTTTTATGTTTAAGCGGGTGATGCGCCTTTATTGCGAATTCCTCTATTAGTGTTGCGATGACTGAAATATTTGGACTTTTATCTGCCAAGCGATATTTCGAACCTGATGCAGCTACTGCCTCAACAAGAAACATAAAGGTCAAATATAAATTTTTTGCTTCTTTAGGCTTTAATACAACTCCCTTATCAGTACACTCAATATCTGTATCTGACAGATTATCAACAATCAAGTCAGAACTTTCTTTTGCTGCTGTTGATGATGCGACTGGCACGGGCGCTGATACAGGTGCTGCTGGTGCTGAGGCTGGTGCTACAGGAGATGGAACTGAATACAAATCTAACATGCCATCAGGATCCATGATGGAGATCCCATATTTATCATGGGCCCATCTATCCAAGCTTCTTATCTTGATGTGTAACTCACCGGAACTATCAGTAGTGCGCTTATCAATTTTCAATGCCGATGAACCTACCTGCTCGAACTCCTTATCGAGTTCATCATCAATATCGCTCAAGTAGACCTGTACCTGATTGATCAAATCGTCATACTCGTGAATAGCAGTGGCAAGATCCTCTAGAATTTCTGAGGACAGATTGTCGCATACTGCTTTGTCGTATCTATGCCCCGCTGCCTGCCTGAGTATCTGAAGCTGCTCGCCCAATGGATACACTAACGACTGCGTATAAATAAAATGCTCGGCAGTCAATTCATCTTGATCAACATCATGTGGATAAGCATGACGCACATGACCTTTCATCCATCCAATTAATTTTGCGGCAGCTTCCTCACGGGTACAGCTTGTACGAATATCCAAAACGGCCTCACCTGTCGGATAGTACTTGTAGGAACGTTTCTGCATACTCACTCTGCTTTCATCCAAATTATTAACGGGGAGCATCCTACCGAAATCTTTTGCAACTGGATATGACCTGACGCATCGTCGCCTACGTGACGCCAGCAACACCCTTACTGAATATAGGCCCCGTCAGGTACGTCGATTGCGTCAAGTGTTTTCAAGTACATAAAATTGTGTCGGCAGCGGCCATGACCGATCACCGCGCCGCCCGGAAAATTTCCAAAAAAATTCCCCAAACCACCCGACGCAATCGTCGTATTGACGCCATTCCATAAAACACAAGGGTTCCGGGCAGGCGACATTTGCGTCGATGCGTCGGGTCGTCGAGTCGTCAATTCGACGGGTGAATTTAAAAATTTCTGCTAATCGATGGCCTGCATGATACTGCCAGTCTCGCCATGATCCAGAGCGAACTCCCTGAGCAGGTGGTACTGTTCTGCACAGATCTCGGCAAACGCGCCGTCACCGAACGACAGATGACTGTACGCATACAAGCAAGCCGTGATCCCCAAGGCATCGCCCGACATGCTGCCCTCGTAGCCATTGTCGGCAGATACGCTGAACGGCTCTTCCAATGCCGGGGCCATGTAGAAACCCCCATTGCTCAACTGGTACATATTCCAATAACCTCCCTCGTATGACTCTGCAAGACTTCCGGCGATATTGAAAATGGTCGGCTCAAGACGCATAGGGAACTGATGCCCAAACAGACGGGCTGTGTGACTGACACGCTGATTGATGGCGATACGTTGGCGAGTGATTGATGATGTACTCATTTTGATACTCCTTTGTATTATTGGAAAAAAATAGGTCCCGCACCTCACTCACGACAGACGTGACTAACCCTCCGAAAAAATCGGATCGTCGTATGTCGTCTGTAGAAAGTGAGTGTGGGGAGTGGTGCAGAAGAAACGGATATAGAGAACGGCAGGAACTACAAAACCGCAGGCGAATCAGTCCAGACAGAACATTCCAATCTCATCAGAATTAAGCCTGCCTACTTGTGCCTGGACGGCCTCAACTATTGAGTCATCTGCCATGTCCCAGCAGAAAATTTGTTCGATCGAATCCAGCAGTGTATTGATGTCCATGTTCGTGACTCCTTTGAATGTGAGTGGATTGAGTTATTTGTGAAATTTAGAAAAGTACAGAATTGCACCGATCGCACCGCCGACAACGAGCAGCGAGGCGATGAGCAAAGGTTTTAGCAATGCAAGAAATGCTGCCGCGAACAGCACAACCCAGACGACTGTCTCGATCGTGAAATACAGAACGGCGGCGATGAGAAGAATTGCGGCAATGGTTGCGGTCATAGGTGAGTCCTTTTTGTGGGGAAACGAAGGGGAAATTGCGCGAGAAGGTCGGTTTTTGGCCGGTATTGCACCAACAAATTTCCGAGAAGAAAAAAGAGACTTACTTTTCAACTAGTTACTGCAAGAAAAAACGAGAGAGCGGCGGATACCCACTACGTCGAACAGAAAACCGGCTACTTTTCTGACTGCTCCTGACTGGCATCGTCTGGCATTGCTGGAACCGCATCAACTGGCACTGCTGCCGCCTTCGACTTCTTCGATGCAGACTTGTCAGAAACCGACTTGCCCTGCGCCGACTTGGCATCACCTCGTAGATCCACACCGGCATCTATCAGCTTGACCATTTCAGCGATGAATCCAGCATCGGGCAGACGACCATAGCTGCGCTGCTTCTCCGGCAGATGCGTCACCAAACCTTCATTGAGCAACGCCGCAAGAAGGAAGCCGGGACTGTTCTGGGAACGTCCTTTGAAAATGGGAAACAGAGTGAAAGACGTTATGCCGTGTCCGCTGGGAACCTTGTCCAGTTCCTTCTGAATTTTCGACATAGGCACCCACTCGTTGCTGAAGAATCCCGCCGATGAATTGGAGTGAATTCTGAACATGATGTTGTCTGCTGCCGTTGCGCTGTCCTCCAATCCAGCTTCTGCGATGACATGGCCGACGTGATAGGTCAAATTAGATTTGCCGGATAGAGACTTGCAGGTGCCGACCTTGATGATGCGGATGTTGGTTGCCGGTGTGGTTGATACTTCTGGAACTGATGATGTTGATAACTTCGATTTCTTGATGACTGACATGGTGACACTCCTTTTTAATTAAACAATTGATTTATATATACAATCCTATATAAGATGACACGCGTTGCGCAATTTCTATGCATAGTTACTTGCTGCATTTGACCGAGATATCCGGCGCTGACTTGTTCGTGATAACAACGACCGGATAGCTGGTGAACAGATCCAGCAAAGCCAAACATTCGGCATGACCACGTGACAGCTTTCCGTCAAACTCAATAATCGAAGCCCTTTCAAAAAACTCTTCCTGCTGACCGGCATTCAGTTGACTGACCAAATTTGCTACGACTCGATGCACTGGGATGTCCATTGCTACCTCCTTCGATTTTTTGCAGGTACAAAAACAAAAAAGCCACCGGGATTAGCGATGGCTTGGGGTGGGATGTGTACATGGCAGTCAGGCAGGCTCCGCAAATTGCTCACAGATCGCCAACAGGTCAGCGTCTATGCCTGATTCTTTGGGGATAAGTAGGTCAATGCCGTAGCCGTCGTCTGACAGGACAAACACAGCCTCGTAGCAACAAGGCCATTCCACCAGCCATTCGAAATTGCCGACAACTTCCCGGCCCAGATGTGCTTCGATTTCCGGCATGGTGTCCCCGGCCTCGACAATGGTAAATTCGCCGTATATGTCTGCGTCGTATGGCTGGCCCTGCGTGATTTCGGTTATGCGGTCACGGATGAGTTGCTGGATGGCTGGCGATGTGATGTCGGTGACTGCTTCGGTGGATCGTATTTTGATCATGGTGAATCTCCTTTTGATGGACGAAAAAAAAGCCCTCTCGGGCCGATGTGAACTGCGGTGATACGGATGATGCAAATTGAGACAACTCCTAGAAATGCCCCATGAACAGAAACGGGATACCATACGCGATCAGCAAGAACATCAACACCCCGGCAATGATTGAGCCGAAGATTACGATGAGCAGTTGCTCGATCAGGCACCAGATTGTGCCGAAGAATCCTCTGTGTCTGGGCATATAGAATTCCATGCCTGAGTGATTAGCCACCATCCATCGGGCCAAGCTTCCGACGGCTCTGTCTGCTGACCGTGCGGAGGAATTGGCGGCTTTCCATCCGGTTGATTTCAAATTGCGCATGGCTTGATTGCGGAATGAGTTTCGGTGAGATGAGTTGTTGGAAAACGAGTTGCGTGGTTTTGACAAGGGTGGATCTCCTTTCGGGTGGCAAAAAAAATGGCCCTCAATGGGGCCGGTGGGTACTGCTGTGATGCAAAAACAATGAGAAAGAGTGGTTAAAAATGCCCGAAAATAAATGCAGGAATCCCGTATGCGATGACTAGGTACAGCATAACAGCACCAACTAATGACACGAGTGACGCCATAACTATTTGCATGAACAAGTCCCAAATCGTGCCGAAGAATCCTCGTCCCCTAGGCATGTGAAAATCCACGCCCGAATGGTCAGTCACCATCCATCGAAACAATCCTGTTCCTGCTTTATCTGCTGCCTTTGCCCCGGATGTTGCTGCGTTTAATCCTGCTGATTTTAAATTACGCATTGCTTGGTCACGTATTTTTGACATTGATGATTCTCCTTGTTATTGAGTTAATACGAAGTTAAGCAGGCGGCAGGAGGCATGCCCGGATCCAAAAAATGCCCCAGATCATGACGACATAGGGCGCTTGGATGGGCTGAAATACAATCTGGATGTCCAGAGTAAGGGTGGTAGGTAGTCACAGATCAGCGCCCCGGTTTTATTTCAATAGATATACAAGAAGACTTTTCACCGGGATTTAAAAATCTGGTTGTACGCAGTCCTTACAGTTTGTTTCAAACAAATTGTCATTACTCAGCAAGACTGACCTATTTTTCGCAGAGACATTAACCCAAACAATCCAAAAGTATTCCTCCACTTCTCCGGATATTTGTCTGCTTGATCTTGCAGCTAACGCATATTTTCCCATTGGCAAATCAAGCTGAAATTTTCCATCGGCATCTGTTTTGTCTATTGCAACAGCAACTGGCAAGTCAGTAAAATAATATGCGCCACTCATAACTGGAGCTAGGATTTCATTTGCTTTGATGAGTTTTTTCGCTTTGATAATTGCAATCTCTTCAAATGCACTATTGTCCTGTTGTTCTGCCAACTTTTTTGCCGCAGTGAATTCCTTTGCCGCTGAATCAGAGTTATCAAGCAGTGTCCGTCTTTTCGTCTGTGAGCTTGCCAAGAAATTCAACATTTTCTTTTCTGAAATTGCTGTAACATCCACTAACGACAATTTGATATTCTCTCCACCTTTAGTCGCAATAAAAACTTGGCCTGAAATCGCAGCCGTTTTACCAGATAGCTCGCTAACTTTATTTTGTACAGCATATCCAGCGTTAGATACAAAAATACAGGACAGCATTAAATATGTAATTAATTTCATTATTTCCCCATGATATTGGTAAATTTTCAACATCCGTTGGCATTTCAGCAACAGTTATGACTACGTGCAGTTATCCATTTCGGCGATTGCACTACCAATAAGTAATAGTAGTCGCACAGTAATTGCTTTCCGCCTAGAATATCCTCAACATTTGATATTCAGATAAGGCGACTAGAAAAGAAAATACGAAACGATCGCTAGGTATATTCCGAGCCAGAATAACTACTTGTTGTTCACAACCAAGAATCGCGTATGAAGCACCTTTATGCACACAGCAGCAGAGACATCTTTAACTTCGACAACATTCCACCCGAAATCTTTACTGTTAAATAAAACGGCTTGTTGAAAACCAGTGTAACCACCATACGCATTTTTTGAGTTGACCTCTACGCAAGCACCATAACCATTATCAACCACCACCATATCCCCAAACTTTGCAGAATCAGGATCTTTTAAAGCACGACGAATCACTTTAGCAAACATTGCTTTCTGTGTTTCATTCGGAGCCGACAAACCTGCTGGTGGTGGCGGTGGCGAAGGTGGTTCATTAGCACAACCAGTCAAAACTGATGCCGTAACTGCTACAACGAACAAATTCAGGAACTTCATAAAATGCCTTTCAATAAATACCGGAACAAAAAATCACTCTCCACCGGCATGAAGAATGGCTGATGAGACACATCCCCATCTGGACAATAGAAAATTATTTGACTGCTGCTTTTTGAACAGGCTTTGGCTTTGCAGCGACAATGGGAGCTTTGACTTCAGGCTCGGCAAAGGCACTGTAAACGCCATACCCTGCGAGTCCGACAACTGCACCGGCAGCAATAAATGGCGCAGCACCTACAGCAAATGCACTACCTGCAATCACAAGTCCTCCGGAACCAATTGCAGCAAATGTCCCCGCACCCACAGCCGCCCCACCCGCTGCCGCCAACGTGGCTTTTTTAACCCCAGCCCCTTGCTCTGCTGCATATATCGGTGATGCAGATAGAGACAACAACACTGCGAATGCAATCACTCTGAATTTCATGCTGAACCCATTTTTCTCAAGTAGTCGCGCAGAATAACAACAAACAGTTATCGTCGCAAACAAATTGGAACTATTTTGTTACTGTCAACATTGGTAATTTCTCGATCATGGAAACGACCAGCGCACAGCAACGAATTGATTTCAGCCAAAGACTCACTCAAGAGCTGAAGCGAATGGGTATGCCCGTCGGAAGCCCAACCCAGATTGCACGCGAATTCAACCAGCACTTTTCAGGACAGCCTGTCAGCGCGCAAACGGTCAGGAAGTGGCTACATGCTGAGACAGTGCCTACGCAACCGAAGTTACTGGCGTTGTCGGCATGGCTGGGCGTGTCGGCACAATGGTTACGCTATGGTTCAGTGGATAAGCAGGAACAGACACCTCCGGTACAAGCAAGTGTCGTCGTGTTGGGAAAGGAATATGCTGAGCTTGCGCCGTTCCTGGACAAGTTGCTGAAACTCTCGCCCAGAGACATACGGATCGTGGAAGGTATGGTGCAGTTGATGCACACAGAAAATATTGGGAATTAACTTTTCGGGCAGATCGGCGCAATCGACGACTCGACGCCACGCAGCATCACAGATTTTCAGAAATTCAGAAATTCAGAAATTCAGATTTTCACATCCGCACCCGACGAATTGGCGCAATCGACGCCGCCCCTGCATCCAAAATCTTGCCCATCTCGCACCCGCAACCCCGCCCGATGGGGGCAGCCATCCCGGTCACGCAGCGGCTCCTACTGGGTGCATTTCTGGGCCAACTCGGCACCATGCTGCATCACCAGAAACCCCTATAGCCCCACGTTGCGGCAAGTGACTGGCGTCGATGCGTCGGGTGCGACGGGTTGCAGGGAGAGTTTTTCTGCGCATGCAATTTCCCGGCAGAGTCAGTCAAAAAATTCAGGGGAGGGTGGGGTGGCAGAATTGTGGAAAGCTGAAAAACTGGGGATCTGGAAAGCTGCCGGACTGCAACAGACAAGAGGAAAGACTCAGTTCGACTCAATCAGCCTTGCAACATCACCATGACACTCTGCACATTTGCCAACCAGCAGTAGATCACCAGACCTGACCACGCCGGAGAAATTCGTGATGGTCGTCATTCCGCATTTGCTGCAATACACATTGGAGAGCAGCTTCTTTCGACTGTCACTGGGAATAGCAGCCCACAGCTTCGCAGCTGGAGGTGTAAAGGTAGGCAGAGATTCGACAGTCATTTTATTTGGCGAGATAGTAGATTCGGGCAATCTACATTTTACAGCAAGGGCACATGACGAACCCGACGACTCGACGCCGGGAATGCACATCACACCGGAGGCGTCATGTCGTCAGGTGCGACGGATGTGACTGAAAATATTTCCTGAATGCCCTGCCGCCCCTGCTCACACAAGACAGCTATCCGGTCCAACTCTTCTGTCAGATGCTCTTTGTAGGTTCGCAGCTGTTCATTCTCATCCACGAGGCGTTCACACTGAACCACAAGATCCTCGTACTTGGCTCTGAGCTCGCCTATCTCTGTTCTGATATCACTATTCTCGCACATCGAAATTTCAAGACTCATTGCGTATCCCTCCCGGACGGCAGACTACACTGACTATATGTGGAACGGAAATAGGGAAAATCTGATTTTCATTGGATCTACGCATCAATGTCACACAACATCCCATCTGTTTGGCACGCCGGACGCACTATACCGACTTTGCCGAGCTTAATTTGCCGAACCCAATCTGTGGGCAATAAAAAACCCGCCAACCTTGCGGAAGAACGGGCTTTGACCTAATTGGTGCGCCCAACACGATGAGTCTGGGCACTGGAGCGAAGTTATATCGCTGGCATGAACGCCTGCTTTACGGTTACGATTTAATAACAGCATAGTTCCGTTGTCGAGACAAACCGGAAGTTCAACGCCGCAGATAGAAATAAATCATTCATTACAAACGAGCACTGCGGAAAGTTTGCCAACTGAACTTGATTTGTTAACTGTTGCTTTTAACCAAGCCATCAACATAACTCTTTGCACCGTCAAAATGATAAGTAATTTTTCTTTTTCCAAAAAACTTGGCCCAGTGGCGCTCTATAACCATTTTTTTCTCATAATCACTACAATTATCAACAACTTCAATTTTCGCATTTCTTCTCGTCATTCTAGATAGAAGTTGGCGCATTTCAAAATCAGCACTTGGAAGCGAATAACCAATAAATACCAATTTCTCTGCCTCTGAAATTTCAATCCCAGCATTTTGCCAAATAATTTTATATTGTGGATTTGACAAGTCCTTGATATATGTCGGCATTATTAAATTTGAAGCTAGCAAATGGTTATTTTTTTCTTCAGGGAAGTTTGTGTCACAATGTCTACATGAAGATGAAGCATTATCGTCATAATTATGAACACCATCTTTTCGTGAAAAGCGTGCATATAACCTCATACATCTGGGGCACTGGAGCCAATTCAAAGATCCATGTAGTTTGAGTAACTTTACGTTGAATCCCCCTTCCCCTAACTTCTCCAATCCTGGCTTTATGGATTCATCCTGTTCATCTTTTGAACTTATGTAGCAACAATAATCGACAACGGCATTGTGATTTTCACTAACAATAGATTGGTATATGGAGTTATCTAATAGGATGTCCCAATTTGTACTAATTACACTGACTGGATCTTTATATTTATAATTCCCATTATTCCTCTTAGAGGATTCTTCTGTTAAATATTTAGCAAATAAATTTATATATTCTTTTGAATTTTTTGTTTTATTGAGGATTAACTGAATTGTTCTGCCTACAACGTAGAATACGGCCTCCCTTACTTTCATGTTTTTATCCAGCCCAATTCCTCGAAACTGTGAACTTTCGCTTAAGCAACGATCAAGAGGAGTAAATATATCTTCAAGATCAACTTTACGGGCATCAGCTTCTGAAAAATTAAGTTGCTTTAACAAAAAATTTTTAAATAAATTGAATCTAGCTAGATTAAAATTTTTGGGGCTTTCAGTGTGCAAACGGAAAGCCTCAGATAACAAGTCCACCTGCTTAGGTGCACCAGCTTCTACAGAAAATCCAGCTCCTAATATAAAAATTGTTTTCATTCTTCCCCTTTTAGGAAATCTTATAATTAATTCAAGAAGCCTATCTAGCATGATGAATTACATTGAAATTTTTACAATTTGAATATAATAGACATGCCCAAAAACCTCTTAAACGCCACTAAATCTGAATATAAAATAGTGCATTATCAAATATAATTATGATTTCTTGTAAATCAGGTACTCTTCTAGGTAATTTTTACTCTTTCTTATAAAACAGTTAATAGCTTGAGCAATTAATGTGATTCCCCATGACATTGCAATCAGTTGTTCTATTTGAACTTGGCAGATGATTCATATTGTTCGTATTGAGAATTTGTTTTTCCTGCATGTCTCGATCATTGGATATTTTATCCTGAAGCAATCTAATTTTCTTTTCCTCAATAGTTAACTGACTGGCCTTGAATTTTGATTCTGCATTTTCTTTATTAATATCAGAACTAATTTTTGATAAAGCATCATTCGATTTAGTGCTTAAATCGCGTCTCTTAATTGCAAATTCTGAGTATGTTAGCTGTCCATTTAGTAGTTCTGAAATTTGAAATTGACCAGTAGAATAAGTAGATTCAAACACATTTGTAATTTCAAGTTGAGTGCCTCTTGATCGCTCATACATGACATGCCGTTTCATGCAATAATCCCTCTTATCTCCCCAAATTCTGAGTGCAATTTTTTCAGAATCTGATGGTTTAGTATTATCAGAAATCATAGAAAATGTCTGGTCTCTGATGTTCGAAAGTGCCACTTTTCTCTTTATGACGGCAAGCTCTGGATCCGTCTCAAGATTGGCAAAACATACTTCATGATCCTCTAGACCGCCTACGAGACACTTAAACCCTATTTCTACTCTGGGAAAATTACCTAGCACGTAGGGAGGCTGCGTAGAACTACTGCTTATCTCCACAAATTGGCGGCCTAATCCAGCACAATATCGATTGGCCTCCTGAATTGCTTCAGGCATTAAACCAGAAAGACCCGTAAACCCTGAGGCTGCTTGACGAGAAACAAAAAAAGTGTCTGAACCTTTCGCAACAATTCCGGAATTTACAGCACACCCTGAAAGGGAAAAAATGACAAGTGTGGCTAATACTATATTTAATCTCATGTGTTTATCCTTAATAATTTCATAATTAAATTTTTAGTAATTCTGGAGAGTTTAAATAATTCCCTAGCTGGTGTTATGCCTGACGGTCTGGAATTGGCACATTGTGACACATCACGAATGACTGCTGCTCAGCAGTCTAAATTATTTAATAAAAAAATCAATTTATATCCAGCCTGCCAATGTGCCACGCGCGAACTGTGAGCGCCGAAGGCGCGAATGCTTGGTGACCGCGTCCAGCGGTCATGCCTTACCGGGAGCCGCTAACGTGAATTCCCATGCGGCAGCGTGGGAATTAGCGAGCCCCAGCTCGCGTTAGTTAGTGGGGCGGAGCCCGCACTTCCCCCCCAAGCCGGCATTTGTGGCGCAGGCGGGTAAATCGGTTTTCGTCACGGCAACGTGCCCGTCAGGGTGGGCGCAGTGGATGCCTACGGCAGACACGGCGTCCATCGAAAAGCGGTTTACCCGCCTGCAGAGCAGGACGCCGAAGGCGGGGCGAAGCCCGGGGGGGAGGTGCGCGCTTTTGACTTGCCGATGGTCGACCCCCAGGTCGAAGGGGCGCTTCCCAGCCCCGCCCAGCGGATTAGGGTTTACGAGCATATTCGACATTCACTTTTCGCCCTAAATTTGAGGCTTTTTTATCTCAAATTTGGCGATCGCTGTCAGACCCCACCGTAACTTTCACCGTATCAACTCAGCCGCCCAAGAAAATACGGTGGCTGATACAGTGAAATTTATAAATTAAAAAATTACACACCCGTGCTTTTTATTTCATATCGAACCGACATGGTTCTATGAGAAGGAAGCATGATGAGAAATACCCGTATTACTGTAACACCTGGCCAAGCAGCCGAAAAAAATGGGCAAGAGCTCGGATTAATCAATGAGGAGAATTTGCTAAAGTGCATTAAGCAAGAAGACTGGATTCGGGAAGAGGAAGCCAGCCTATTGACGGGGCTTAGTCAGCAGATGGTCGGCAAGGTCGGTCGGCGTTTAGCCGCCAAGGATGAAATTTATCGGGAACGGGTGCACGGAAACGCCGG
>Ga0208613_1000184_pt1 | contig 21612 bp, 25 predicted proteins | sample CryBogmetaGMA6M_FD_184543 | JGI IMG/M metagenome (GOLD analysis project Ga0208613, IMG submission 184543) | Freshwater microbial communities from Crystal Bog, Wisconsin, USA - MA6M (SPAdes) | ecosystem: Environmental > Aquatic > Freshwater > Lake | place: Crystal Bog, Wisconsin, USA | collected... | reverse complement strand
CAGCTTCAAGTGGCTGATGCGGACGGCTTTAATCCACAACCCGTGGCATCATCAGTTGAGCCTTTGATGTCTCCTGCCTGGTCGCCTGATGGCAAAAAATTGGCTTATGTCTCCTTTGAGAGGAAAACAGCAGCCATTTATGTACAAACACTGGCTACCGGTGAGCGAGTTCGCGTTGCTGAATTCCCCGGTATCAATGGCGCACCGGCTTGGTCGCCTGATGGGACTCGATTAGCGTTAACCTTATCCAAGGATGGCAGTCCTGATATTTTTGTTTTAAATGTGTCGACACGTTCATTAACCAAGTTGACTAAAAGTTTTGCTATTGATACGGAGCCTAGCTGGTCGCCTGATGGCAGTAGCATTGTTTTTACCTCCGACAGAGGCGGTAAACCACAAATTTATATGGTTTCCAGTCAAGGTGGGCAGGAAAAGAGACTAACCTTTTCTGGCGGTTATAATGCCAGAGCCAGTTTTTCACCGGACGGTAGAAGTCTGGTTATGGTGCACGGTAATGGCAATGATTACCGTATTGCTGTCATGGACATGGGAACCCGAGCCATTAATGTGTTAACGAGTGGGCCATCAGATGAGTCACCCAGTTTTGCGCCGAATGGTGCCATGATTCTGTATGCTTCAAAAAAAGGACGTACAGGGTTCTTATCGGCAGTGTCATTAGATGGTAAAATGCAGCAAAAGTTGGTTTTTAATAGTGGTGAAGTTCGTGAGCCTTCATGGGCTCCTTAGTATTTTCGCTAAGACGCGGTTATTTTTATAGTTTGTACTTATATTTGGGAATTGAAAGATGAAATTGAATAAAACATTATTAGCCTTGGCTATTGGTACACTATTGTTATCGGCTTGTAGTGATTCGGATGAAAAAGACACCAGCCTGACTGACGGTAGTCAAAATGATACCAGCGGCATCAATGATGCTTCGACCAGTGGCTTAAATAAGGGCGCTGGCTTAAATGGTTCAGAAATGAATGGCATGTCAGGTAATGGTGATTATGCCAGCACTTTAGGTCCCGAATTTAACGATCCTAATAACCCCTTATCAAAAAGAACCGTCTATTTTATGCTGGATAGCAGTGAAGTCATGCCTGATTTTATTCCAGTCATTGCAGCACATGCGCAATATTTGATTGCAAACCCAAGCCAACACATCACCTTGGAAGGTAATGCGGATGAGCGTGGTTCCCGTGAGTACAATATTGCCTTGGGCGAGCAGCGTGCAAAGTCAGTAGCCAGTATGATGAAAGTTAAAGGGGTTTCTGAAAACCAGTTGCAGATTGTTAGTTATGGTGAAGAAAAGCCCGCAGCACTAGGCAATGATGAGTCTGCCTGGGAGCAAAATCGTCGTGTTGAGATAGTTTACCAACCTAAGTAGATAGTTAAATGAAAAAAGCCAGCCTTGTACTCTTACTGTCTGCTTGCAGTAGTGTTTATGCAGAATTGCCGGTTGTTATCGACCATTCATCGTACCCCACATCGGCAGCTCCCGCTCCTGCCAATGCACCGTCAAACAATACCTTGTATGAGTTGATGGGGCGTTTGGAGCAATTGCAAGCTGAAGTGCAGCAACTGACGGGCAAGATAGACGAGCAGGCGTATCGTATTGATGAGTTGAAAAAACATCAGAGTACTATGTATTCTGATTTTGACGAGCGCCTGCAAGGCATTGAGAATAAAGGGAATGGCGCTGTCCAGCCCGCTGCCGAAAGCACTTCGGAGGTTGGTACGGGTGGTGCTGAGGCTAAATCGAGTGATTCTTCAGCGCCGGCACCAGAAGCCTTACCAGTGCCTGTACCAGCAAATGAACCCGCTCCGGTTGGCAAGCCGGTATCGTCTAATGAATCAGCGCCTGCTATTGATCAAGCGTCCAAACCAAAGTCCGATGAAGCGCAAGTGCCAGCGCCTGAAAAAAAGGACTATTACGACGCTTATAATGAGCTTAGAAATGGACACACCGATCAGTCTATAGCGCAATTCAATAGTTATCTAAGCAAGTATCCCTCCAGCATCTATGCCAATAATGCCCAATATTGGTTGGGTGAGGCGTATCGGGTTAAACAGGATAACGATGCGGCACGTAAAGCATTTAATGGCGTTATTGAAAAGTATCCCAATGGTGCAAAAGTACCGGACGCATTATTAAAGTTGGGCTACCTCGAAATAGAACAGAAAAACCCTGCAAAAGCGCGTGAGTATTTGACGCGCGTTACCACCGAATATCCCAAGTCACCGGCGGCTCTGCTGGCAGAAAAAAAACTGCTTAAGCTTGATGAAGCTAAAAATTGATGGTGAGCTCACTTCGTATCACTGAAATTTTTTATTCTCTTCAGGGCGAGTCAAATACAGTGGGATTGCCCACTGTATTTATTCGGCTAACCGGTTGTCCCCTGCGATGCGTTTATTGCGATACGGCCTATGCGTTTACCGGCGGTAAAAAAATAAAGATTGCAGAGATTATTGTTCAGGCCGAACAATACGGCACCAAATACATTACCGTAACCGGTGGCGAACCGCTGGCACAACCCGCCTGTCTTGAGCTGATTACACAATTGCTTGATAAAGGCTTTGTCGTTTCGCTGGAAACCAGTGGCGCAATCGATATATCGGCGGTAGATCCGCGTGCTATTAAAGTTATGGATCTTAAAACGCCGAGTTCAGGTGAATTAAGTAAAAACCTTTATCAAAACATTCATTTTCTCAACACCCAAGATCAGGTTAAGTTTGTGATTGGCAATGATGAAGACTATGACTGGTCAAAATCGGCCTTAACTGAACACGGACTGCTTGAGCGCTGTGAAATTTTGTTTTCACCGGTGATGGGCCGGCAAAATCCAACCGAGCTTGCCGAAAAAATTCTTCAGGACAGGTTGCCTGTTCGCTTTCAAATTCAATTACACAAACTACTTTGGGATGATGCCCAAGGTAAATAAATACTTATGCAAAAAAAAGCCATTATTCTTCTATCCGGTGGATTAGATTCAATTACTGTTCTTGCTCTCGCAAAACAACAGGGATACACCTGTTACGCCTTAAGTTTTGATTACGGACAACGGCATAATGCCGAATTGGTAGCCGCAGCGCAGATCGCTTCTGATTATCAGGTAGAAGATCATAAAATCATTAAACTGGGATTAGGTGCAATCGGTGGGTCAGCCTTGACTGACGAGCATATCGCAGTACCTGATACACCTCAGGCCGGCATACCCGTCACTTATGTTCCTGCAAGAAATACCATCTTCCTGTCATTTGCTTTGGGTTGGGCAGAAGTTTTAAATTTACGCGACATCTTTATTGGTGTTAATGCCGTTGATTACTCCGGTTATCCTGATTGTCGGCCTGAATTTATTCAAGCTTTTCAACAACTAGCCAATTTGGCGACTAAAGCCGGCGCTGAAGGTGGTCATTTCAGTATACACACACCCCTGATTGCAATGAGTAAAGCTGAAATTATAAAACAGGGGATTGCCTTGGGTGTAAATTATCAGGATACCGTTTCTTGTTATTCGGCTGATAAACAAGGCCGTGCCTGTGGCGTATGCGATGCTTGCCGCATAAGAAAAGCCGGATTTGCCGAAGCCGGTATAACCGATCCAACACGGTATCAAAAATAAGTTTAAATAACGCTTGCAAGATATAAAAATGTCTTTATAATAAGTCTTCTTTGTTGGGTCGTTAGCTCAGCCGGTAGAGCACCGCACTTTTAATGCGATGGTCGCGCGTTCGAATCGCGCACGACCCACCACCAAAGATCAAATGAATCAAGCACTTACGTTTAGTCGAAGTGCTTTTTTTATGTCCGTTTTGTCTTCACGTTGCACTCACGTTGCAATTCAAAATAAAAAGCCATAACAAACCGCAACACTTGCCGATATTTCAGGTATAAAAAAGCTGCGTTTTACAGCCTTGATTGTTACATCATAAAATTAGTTTAAACCAACATTTATCAAACACTGCTGTAAAGCGGCATCTAATTCTTGCCTGTTTCAGCGTCTGCTTAACCAATCTACATACTCAATAAAAAAACATCTGTATCTTACGGACGTGGATTTGCTATTGGGTCTGTTAGGCTCTCTGTATCCATCCGTAAATTTGCAAACCACTATCAACATAGACTCTGTTTATATGGCTAGCTCTCGCGCTCTATAGCTTCTAGTCTTTCAATACCTCTTTATTATGGGTGAGTTTTTTACATAAATGATTAAGTGCCCCCATTAAAAATAGCAGTATAGTTGTTCCCTAAACTATAAGTTCATTCAAGAAATCTTCCTCTTTAAAAGAGTCTGAATAAGTGCTTTATGCTCTGGGGTTTCGTTCTTATCCCCTTCTGCCATTATTTCATCACACTCGTCAATTTCTTCTTGAGTTGGTTTTATTCCGGTAATGCCTTCAACCAATGAAGCTAAGTCTGCCCCTGTTAAGCCTCTAGGGTTTATTAGGGTAAGGGTTGGTTTTTTATCGGTAGCCTTCTTTGCTTTATTCATTTTGGTTACCCCTCCAGAGGTTGCAATTATATTGACTGTTACTGAGACGGTTTAGCTCTGGGTTTAATGTTTGGCATTGTTTTGAAGCAATTAATTGCAATTAGAGTCCAGTATTTTTTTCTAAGTCTCCAAGCATTTCAAGTAAACCTTTTTTAAAAGCTTGGTCAAATATCCTGACTTAATGGCCCCAAAGAAAATAGTGTTACGAGACTTACGAACTAATCCAGATCACCCCCTGTAACTGACGTATGTTATTTCTTACCATTAAATGGTTATTGCGGGACTAACAGTCCTACATAATTGGTTAATATTCTTTGGGTAGCCTAATATTTATTTTTGAACTGTTAAGTTTATATTTCAAATCGTTTCCTACGCCTTACATTGTCAAGAATATTTTGAGGACTAGTAAACGATACTATTTTTCTTGCGTTTTGACCTCCAATTTGTAATCCACCATATATGCTAAACTCCCATGCCGTTATTTTGTCATTATCATTTGCCTGGACACCTGTGTACACGACCGTGCCATTTCCTAAGTCATTATTTACCTTTTTTTTAACTTTTCCGCTTAGGAATGAATCAATATTCAAGTCAATGCTTGATATAGTGAGTTCGTCACCTAGAATCCGAACATTAAAATGGAAATTTGCCAATGCTCTTGCAATGTAATTGAATAATTCAGTTAGCTTATTTGTATTTATTGGTATAGTCATGCTCGGTACAAATAATCCAGCCTTATTTTTGATGTATTCAATGCCCTGGCCCTGATACAGTTTTTTATGAAGGCTAACATTTTGGTCCAGACGACCTGGAACCTGAGAAGTCAGATTTTCAAGAGCGTCCGCATGTCTTGCACCAAATGGGAGAATAGTTAATAAATAGTGCTCAAGCGTAGATTTCTTATCGTTGCAGATTTTACAGCAGGGCACTTTCGGAAGGTTTCCCCTACTGTGCTCTAGAAATAGCTTCCTGGGGAAAATGTGGTCTCCGCTTTTTGTGGATTGTCCACTTTCCCCACAGTAAACGCATTGTTTACCATTAAATTTATTACTCATCAGCTTCCGCTAGTAAAACTTAACAAGTTTTTATCTTTGGGTCTACCATTTTGGATGACATATATTACACCACTTATATTATTCCTCAGCCTTATAAAAAGATTTTGTGGGTGTATCTTTACAAAGTCCTTCACGCCGTGCACGCATTTTTCATAAAAAACTCATCTCATCTGACTTCTTCTGAGTATTTTCTAAGTTCATAACAATACGGTAAATCTTTCTGTTTCGTCTCATTCTCCTGTTTTATTTTGTGATATTCATTAACCGCCCTCTCACGTTGTATAGCTATCCGCTTTTTATTGGGACTTTACTATTATCCAGCTCTGGCAATAACCTGTAAGAATTGATGTACTAGCCGCACGGCGCTGGTTTAAAGTCCGATTTAATTAATCATAAGTAAACCCCCAGCTTTGCTGGGAGACTCACAAAGTTTGACAATTACGGGAATCATCGGGAGTCTCCTTATTTGTGGTCCGCATAAAGTTCAAAAGATAAGGAAACAAACGATGAGTTTGCCAGAGAATTTAAAACATACGAAATGGGAATGTAAGTACCATCTAGCTTGGATTCCAAAATATAGGAAGAAAAGCCTTTATGAATTTCGGCAATATTTGGGATCCATAGCGTGAATCTATGCTGGACCGAAGAAAGAACTTCACGGGTCAGAGTTTCTGAGCAAGAGGGCATTACGTTTCATCAGTGGGCAGGGATGAGAAAACTGTGCGCAATTACATCAAGCATCAAGAAGAAGAGGATAACCGAATAGAGCGGCACGATTTATTTTAAGGCACCGCCACCTTTAGGTGGTGCATGATTTAACCCGCTTTGAGCGGTTCACATTTTCAAGCCTCCGGCTTTGCCGGAGGTTATTGACTTGTAATACCATTTTCTTCAGCCAACCGATACCATTTAGCTGCTTCTTGTTCATCTTGCTTTACGCCTCGCCCATTTTTGTACATATCTCCTAATCGGCGCTGTGCATGACCGCGCATCCTCTTCTCGTTAAGTCCATATTCTTGATAAAAAAAGTTATCTGCTTCTTCGTCGTCGTAATTTTCTGCGGCAGTGCGATACCATTTGGCTGCCAGTTCAAGGTTTTGAGGAACCCCTGGATACCCCCGATTATAAATATCACCAATAGAAACTCCTGCCGAAGTAAGTCCACATTTAAAAGCTGATGTTGCTAATTTAACAGATTGAACATAGTCGCTTTTCTGCCGACATTGAACAGCCATGTCTTGTTGTTCAAGTGCGGTTTTTAATTTCATTTTTTTAAAAAAACCAACCATTTTTATGTCTCCAATTAAATTTATGAGCAGAGTCAATCGGCTATAAATGACCTTTGTCATTTTTTCATCTCAATTCAAAATAGCCAAAATGTAATGCTGACGAGAGTCTTTGATAACAAGTTCATCTTTAACAGTGTTTACCCGTTGCTGACATTCACATAATACATCAGCCTTATGTAGAAAATCCCAAGTATAAGATTGAAAATCCACCGGGGCTTTTTTGCATAGGGCGCATTATGCAAGGGCTTTTCACCAGTTATTTTTTCAAGACAGCACCAATTTGCATTGCGGGTTGTATGCAATCCTTCAAATCAAGGGAGAGATCAAATGCCTGATTTATAACATCACGGACAATCGTTGCAATAAAATCGGCATTGGGGTTGATTTCTACGACCATTAGGATGTCAATTGCTTCAGTTTCATAATCATCAAGATCAGGGATTGATGTTGCCCTAGCCCCCAAGGGATTCCATTTGGTGAGAATCTTTGAAATTTCAGTGATGGTTTTGTCATTCATGGGGTGAACCTTGCCTGATAATACGTTCAAAATTTGATGATAGTTACCCGAGTAGTATATCTTTGGTTAGTGCTTTTTGATAAGAATTAGTCATTGTGGGATTTTCTACTACCTTGATTATTATTACACAATAATTTTTGGGGGATAGGTGTCTTCATTTGCATCCTCCTCAATCCGGTTCCAAGACTTATATTTCCATGGAAGGATGTCCTCCAACTCGGTCAACTTTGGCGTAGGCATTTTCACGTTGTCAAATCCGGGGTTAGACAGTTTATTTAACTTCTGTTCTAAGGTTGAACGCAGGTCATGTGGAACGAATAGCCAAGGACAAACTGGCCAATCTAAAGGAAGCTTACAATCTCTGACAAGAGCCACCTTCAACTGAGGCCAATATTCAGACCAGCTGTTGAGACGAGTCACGAGCGCACTTAGGGACTTTTCATAAGAGACCTCACAAAGGAATATCTCTGTAGTTCTAAAGTTCACTGCTATCGCATCACAGTACCAGTGATGTCCTGTTCTATCAGGATTTGTTCCAGGGCTCAGCTGAATACAGCATTCGGTATTCACGAACATTGCCCGGTCAGCTCGGAGGTAATCAGTTAGGACACCCTGAAAATAGTCCATTCGTACTCTCTATATGATGGAGCTGCTAGTTTAGTACTATTTTCGCTCATTCTCTATAAAACTTTTATTGCTCGTGTGTTTAATCACTGAAGTTTCCCAGTTTTTCAGGAGCAAGAAATTTAGAAAGCGAAAAAAATAGTGAAAAATTTTCGAAAATTTTTTGCCACTCTTAATGCGCGTTAATTCATCCTTATGTAATTCGTTTATTATTTATAAACAACAAGTTATTGCTGCTGGACGCCTTATTTTAAGGTATAATAACCTATAAATTACTGATTATAATAATAAAACGGCCTCATTTATGTTTATCCTACGCGATCTGTTACGTCCCCTTCAAGACTATTTTTCCGATACCGAGCTAGGACGTGAGCGAGCCTCATTATTTGCCTACACCTTACTGGCGGTCATCGTCCCGTTCACCTCTTCCATGACCTCCAACATACGCGGGGAGTCGCTATTTTTGAGTAAAGATTTCCCTTGCTCCCAGCGTGGAAATCCTCAAAAATACCGCGACCAATTAGATTGCTACGCAAGCCCCAGCCGTCCTGGTCACTCGTTCGCCACCCAACAAGGGGATGGCTCACATGCTCTCCAATGACTCGACGCGATTTCGTAAAGCCTGCATTTTCACTACGCAAAAAACGCTTCGTGAAAACACATGCACTATCGCTTCTGGGGACTACTCGACTCCTGTCTCGCAGCGTGCGTACCCTGATAGCGTTGTTCGGTATCGAGATGAAACAAAAGCGCTTCTACACGTTTATGGCGTCTTCGACTTTACCCTGGCAAAAGCTTTGGCAGACTGTTTGGGGATTGATATCCTCGCCTGAAACAGAGGGTCGACTATTAGTGGCATTAGACGATTGCATCAATCCCAAGATAGGCAAAAACATCTTCGGCTGCGAGACAATTTTTGATCATGCCGCCAAAGCCAATCAAAGCCAGTATCCGTGGGCACAAAACTTTGTTGCGGTCGGTTTGCTGAAGCAAGTCAAAGGTCGTTGGGCCTGTTTGTTTTTGGATTTTCGTTTTTACTTCGCCAAGAAAACCATTGACGCGGAAAAGGCTACCGCCAAAATCAAAGGCGTGATTGCGCTTTTCAGACTAAATTAGAACTGGCAGGACAGATGTTGATAGGCATTGGGCATTATTTTCCCACATTGCCAGTGCTGGTCGTTACAGATAGTTGGTTTGGCAACCAGAGTTTGTGACGGCAGGTCCTAAAAGTATTGGGGGGATCGTTTTCATATGCTATCTCGGATGCGCTGCAATAACGTGTTGTTCGCCCAGCCTGATGCACAGCTGCCCGGACAGCGTGGACGTCGCCGTAAATACGGTAAACGCTTGGGATCGGTGACCGACATGGCTGCCGAGGTTCTGCAACAGGCCAAGACTTATAACGTCAACCTTTACGGCAAACGCCGAGAAGTGCGTGCTTATGACGCAGTGGTCATCGTGAAAACACTTAAATGCCCTGTTCGAGTAGTTTGGGTGTTCCGTAAAACCCAGTGGGTAGCCTTATTCACCACTGACCTGGAGCTTTCTGTAACACAGATCATCGAGTATTATGGAGCTCGCTGGAAAATTGAATCCGGATTTAAGGAACTCAAACAAGACATCGGCAGCCGGACAAGCCAGTGCCGCAATGCTCAAGCCGTGACTAACCATCTGCAATTTTGTTTGATGGCGTCAACGATCACTTGGATTTATGCGGATCGCCTGAAAGCCGATCCGGAACGTCGGCATAAAGTGAAGGGGCGAACCAGTTTTGCCTTTTCGGATGTTCGACGACTTATCGCTGAAGCCGGACTTGATGAAGATTTTGATAGGGTTTGCCCCAAACCAGGCAAACCCACGAAAAATTCGCTGGTGGCCATATTGCTACGCATGGTAGCTTGATGATTTTTTAGGAAACTTCAGTTGATGATTTTAAACCGGCAAACAGCACCACCTTTTGCCATACACTCTACATGATCAATATCTTTATCCAGTAACGAGGACATGAGCGTTCTATCAAATTCGCAAAGTTCTTCATGTTTTTGGGCTAGGTCATGATATATACAATTATAGGCTCCAATAACTTGCTCATTCGTGCCGGAGTCTGTCATATTCCTTACATTAAAATTCAATGCATCCATCACTTTCAATAATGCCTTAATCCGCTCATCTGTTTGTTTGCCTTCAAATTGGGGCAACAGACTTTGTGACAAATTATTACCCAGCTTATGCAAATAACGCTGAAAGGCTTCGGAACCGAGTTCGTTTTTTAGATCAGTAAGAATGAGTTCAGAAAACCAGGCGTATTGTTTTGGGAAGCTGTTAATTCCTGCTTCGGTCAAAACAAAGCTACGTACCGGACGTCCTGCAGTTTTATTAAGCACACCCTTCTGTATATACCCGTCTTTTTCCAGCACAGTAAAATGCTGCTGCACAGCGTTGCGGGAAATATTTAATACACTGGCTATCTGATCAATACTGAGCCCTGCTTTATTTTCAAGTAGTAGAATTAAAATTTCATGCTGCCGTGCCCCGATCTTCTCAGCCATAAAAACTCCTTCTGCTAATGCGGCTTATGGGTTGAAAGTATAACAAAAAGCACTGAATTCAATAGGTTTATTTCATATAAAAAACTTATAACATCTTTATATTGTATATGTTATATAATTTTGTTATTATTTTCTTGTGGTCAACCCTGCGTGGTGACATTTTGGCTATAACTATTGAGGAAATAATAATGACTGACACACTAAACAATCAGGAAGCAACCATGAGTAAAACACTTTACGAAAGAATTGGCGGTGAGGCCGCCGTTAATGCGGCGGTAGAGCTTTTTTACCGCAAGGTACTGAACGATTACCGCATTAATCGTTTTTTTGATGACTCCGATATGGACAAACAGATCGCCAAGCAAAAAGCATTCTTTACCATGGCTTTTGGTGGCCCCAATAACTATACAGGCCGAGATATGCGCAACGCCCATGCCCCTCTGGTAAAAATGGGGCTGGACAATTTTCATTTTGATGCCGTTATGGAACACCTGGGCGCCACGTTGACTGAATTGAATGTACCTGCTGATTTAATTGACGAAGCCGCTGCAATTGCCGAAAGCGCCCGAAAAGATGTGTTAGGAAAATAAAGCGCTTAAGTTGATTCCCTGATGCCGGACGATAATATCAAGGAATCAGCGCTAATGGAGGGTGTCATGGTCAAATTAATGATTGAAGAAAAGGCTTATTCATGCCAACCGAATGAAACAGTACTAGATGCCTTATTACGCGAACATGTTAATATTTCCTACGCCTGTAAAAAAGGTACCTGTCATAGCTGCATGGTGCGCAGTCCAAATGCCATTCCACCTGAAGCCGCTCAGGCCGGATTAAAAAATACCCTGAAAAATCACAATTATTTTCTTGCCTGTTTGTGTCATCCAGAACAGGACATGATTATTAAACTGCCCGATCAATCTGAATTCTATACTGAAGGAACGGTTGTTGTTAATGAAATGCTCAATAGAAATACGTTGCTCCTAATCATAGCTTTTAAGGATGCCTTCGAATTTAGCGCCGGACAATTTGTTAATTTACAGCGAGCCGATGGCTTGACGCGCAGCTATTCGATTGCCAACACTCCGCAAGAATCCAATACCTTGGAGTTTCATATTCGTCGCTTACCAGGCGGCAGGTTTAGTGAATGGCTACATGATGAAATCATGGTTGGAGATACCGTCGCCGTTTCCGAACCGCGCGGACATTGTTTTTACCTGCCCGAAAGAAGTGAACAAGGTCTGCTTCTCGTAGGAACGGGAACCGGCCTGGCACCACTGGCAGGCATTCTGACCGATGCCCTTGCGCTGGGACATTCCGGCCCCATTTACTTGTTTCATGGGAGCCGTGAAGTTGAAGATCTTTACCAGATTGATGAAATGCGTCAACTTGCCAAGCAGCACCAACATTTTCATTACATCCCTTGCCTATCGGGCAAGCATGTCCCGGAAGGTTTTAGCCACGGACGTGTCAATGAAGTTGCGTTGGCTTCGTTTGCTGATTTAAAAGATTGGCGTGTGTTTCTCTGCGGCCATCCGGAAATGGTCAACCAAATGAAAAAAATGACCTTTCTAAAAGGCGCTTCAATGAAGGATATTTACGCCGATGCCTTTTTGGTTACGCCAACCTGAACAATGCCGCCGTCAGGATGAGCATTAAGCAATTTTTTCGATTTATTACCGTTGATCCGGTAAATTTAAGCATCAAAGGCAAATTTCTTTCTGCTATTTCAAGTTTTATTGCTATTTTAATGGTGGCATGGGTCACTCAGAAGTCCGGTGTTAGTGCCGCTTACCCGATTATAGTCGCTTCAATGGGGGCTTCAGCCGTTATTCTGTTTATCATGCCTGGCAGTCCGCTTGCGCAACCTTGGCCATTGGTCGGAGGGCAAATGGTATCAGCGATTATTGGCATCGCTTGTGCTCAGATGATTGAAAATACAGTTTTAGCATCAGGCTGTGCCGTTGGGAGCAGTATTCTTGCTATGCTGTTTCTGCGTTGTGTGCATCCTCCGGGTGCTGCGACTGCATTGACGCCAATCATTGCAGGAGTTCCTGTTGGTTTTGATAATTACAGTTTTGTTTTGACGCCGGTAGGCATTAATGTAGCGATCATACTGGTTATGGCGATTGCCATTAACCGATGGATATTGCGTTACGAATATCCCATTGCTCCTCATCAAACTGACAATAAAAAGCATAAACACAACACCCTTATTCAACCTTCTCAGCGCGTCGGTATTTCAGAACAGGATGTGGAGCAAGCGCTGGAAAACATGGATATGTTTATGGATGTCTCTACCGGAGATTTGAGCAAATTGCTTACCGATGCCCAGATGCAAAGCTTTAAACGCTATAGAGGCAATATCTCCTGCGCGGATATTATGGTTAAAAATATACTGACTGTTGAATACGGAACAGAAGTTGAAGAAGCCTGGAAAATCATGCATAGCGAAAAGCTTAAAGCCATGCCGGTTATTGACAGGGCCAGGCGGGTGATAGGCATCATTACCTGGAATGACTTTTTTAAATTCATTAACGTGGGCGCTAATGCAACATTCCCTGAAAAGTTTCGGGCTTTTATACGCCGTTCACCAAATGTAACAACTGATAAACCGGAATCAGTCGGCCATATTATGACAACTTCTGTTAGTGTACTGCCGGAAAACACTCACATCGCCGATCTTATTCCCTTAATGTCAAATCAAGGCTATCGGCAAATTCCGATTGTAAATAACGAAAATCGACTCGTGGGCATGGTGTATCAGGCTAATTTAATTGCAGCCCTTTATAACGAACAATCAATCGAACTGACGCGAGTTGGCGATGTCGCGGTTATGTGACATCAACTCCATTTCTCTGAACCAGCCACAGTTAATCAAGAAGACTAACTGTGTCATGTTAACCAGATTAGAAAAGCCAGTTTTGATATAGCTTGAAATAAAAATAGTTATTTCATCAGCTTAAAAAAACTTTTTGGAGCGCCGCATATCGGGCAATCCCAGTCATCAGGAATATCTGCCCATCGAGTTCCTGGTTCAATGCCGCTGTCAGGATCGCCTTTTTCTTCATCATAGATGTGTTCGCATTCTAAACAGTGATATTTTTTAAATTCTGACATGATAGCCCTCATAAAATTATTATTGATTGAGCAGACTTATCGCCCAAAGCTCCAAAAGTTTTTTCCGATCCATGATCCTGGCTTGATTAATCAAAACCTTCAGTTGATCTGACCACTTTCCTTTGTATCCTTTAACCTGATTGATCCTACAAGGGCTTGTTGCCGAAAATAACGCCCTGTAAATCATATTCATAATAACCCACCTGTTCTAAACGATACTCCCACTATAACGAACAGAACAGAAATAACAGTGACAGGGATAATGTGGTAAGCCAGCGACATCAAATTCCGGTCTGTCAAATTAGGAATAATTCTCAGCCGTGCATCTATTGCAAATAAGACCGTTAGCAGCAGCAAAATTAGTTTTACAAAAATGAGTCGTGATATGGGGTTGCCAAAGCTAAACCATAGGCCAATTTCAGGCATAAGATTGTGGGCTAACCATAATCCAGTGATTACCTGAATGATTAACGCCGGTATTCCAACCCTTTCGTAACCAGATTCGAAGCGCAATAAATCCGCTGTTGATTTTTCCTTTAGTACTCTGGGAAGAATTGTAGTTGCCAGCACGAGATGTCCACCTGTCCAAATTGTGGCAGCTAACACATGAAGTAACAGTATGTAATTGAACATAATTTCAGTACACCTTTATGATTTTAATCCAACCACCTTCAATCAAGAAGCCTCACTTTATCACCGACGTGAATCCGCCCTCCAACACCGCTGGTAACCATCCCAATCGCAAAAGTTGGCTTTTTCTGATTAAAGGCACTGGTCAGGGTTTTAAGAATTGGTAGATCCTGTGTGCCAGAGTCAGGATTCGCCTGCGTGGCCAGGCATCGGGTCTTCGGTATCACCGCATCAAAAATAACCTGACCGATACAAATCTTTCGCCCCACCCAGCTTTGTTCATCCCATGCCTCGAGACCTTCAATAGCGATATTTGAGCGGAAACGAAGCTCACTGAGATTGGTATCACCGACTGCAACAGAAACAGCAGCCAGACTTTCACGGCTATGCAGGGTTATCTGACCGGCCTCGTTGTCCTGATAACGGGAAGTGATTCCATCTCCAACAATTCGCAACGGGAGCCGCTCAGGATTTAAGGAAAGCGGGTTTTCATCCAGAGTGAGTACATAATTTTCAATCGCGGCGGCGATAGTCTTACGACCCTTCTCGCTTAGAGTCTCATTAACCAAAACGGTGTTTTCCAGACTTATGCATAAATTGAGTGTCTTATGATCAAATCGAAGGTGAAGCCGAGCTATGCCGGGCGTGTTCACAAGAGCAATGAACTCGTGTTTAACGCTCCAGCCATCATCAATAACAGGTGAATTGGCAAAGCGGATACCAAGAACCCGATCCCCCTTGATGCGGCCTGGTTCGAGGACATCTAAAACTTCACACGCTTCAGGGGTAAAACCTTTCACTGGATGACGATATAGAGCAATGACTCGGGGCATAGGTAATCTCCATCTCAACGGCACAAGGCTAAAATACAGGTGTGTATCTTAGCCTTGTGCCTTATGTCTGACTTATTTAACTTTCACTAATCACAGGTGCTTTTCTCGTTTCGCCCTTGCCGATTGTTAATAAATCCCAAACTAACAAAACAAATCCGGCAAAGGTGATGCCTCCAAAAAACAAACGCCAAACCATTGCACTTTGAAATGACGGGTGATTTTGCGCGGTAAAATACCCGCCCCAGGTTGAGCCCTCTACGGCACGCTCAATAAAGGACTGTTCGTAACCGGCAATCAATAGTGCAATGGTCATACCCAGCACGCCGCCATTGAGCAACCCTAACGCCCATTTCCAACGCCAGGCATTCTGACTGCCGCCACCCATCCATACATCACCACGCCAGTGTTGTATGGCCAGATAAAAGAAGGCAATATTAATCGTTGCGTAAGCGCCAAAAAAGGCTAAATGACCATGTGAAGCCGACCACTGCGTGCCGTGTGTGAACATGTTGATTTGTGGCAAGGTATGCATAAAGCCCCAAACACCCGCGCCAAAAAAATTACCGAAAGCTTGGGCGATAATCCAGGCCAATGCCGGGTGATTACCGTTTTTAAACGCATGTGAACCGGAATCATAAACGGCATGAACCACCATGGCGACCAGCGGAATGGGCTCAAGGGCCGAGAAAAAACCGCCGATAGCGAGCCAGTATTCCGGCGTACCGATCCAAAAGTAATGATGCCCCAGGCCTAAAATACCCGAGCCAAACATTAAGGCGACTTCGATATACAGCCAAGTCTCAACAATTTTACGTCTGACGCCCAACAGTTTCATTAACGACCAGGCCATAATGACACCGACCAGCACTTCCCAGGTTGCTTCGACCCATAGATGAATAACCCACCACCACCAGTATTGCTCATGGGTAATATTGGTCATGTAAAACATACCGGCAGTATATAAACCAGCCAAAGCGACCAAATCCAGGGTTAAAACCCCGGCAATGCCCGACCATTTGCCTTTACTGAAAGTGGCGACCACATTAAAAAAAAATATCAACATGACCACCACAATGCCGATATCAGCCCAACGCGGTGCCTCAATATATTCACGACCTTCGTTTATAAACCAAATACTGGAATCCTTACCGGGGCCAATCTGCACCAATAAATAAACCAATACTACCAGAGTGACAGCCCCGGTTAGCACCCAGAAGGCGATGTTACCCAGTTTTAAGCCGACAATTTCAGTGCCGCTCTCTTCTTCAATAAACCAGTAAACGCAGCCTATAAACCCATACAACATCCACACGATCATGGCATTGATGTGTATCATCCGGTTGACACTAAAATCCAGAATTTCGTAAAGAAAACCGGGATAAATAAATTGTGTCGCAGCCAATAAGCCAAACAAAATTTGTGCGAAGAACAAAATGACGGCTACCGTAAAATATTTAACGGCCAGTTGCTGCCCACCATTTAAATGGGTACTGTCCAATTGCACCCATGCTTTGAAATTATTGAGACAGGCGCGCGATTTCTCACATAAAGCGGTCGCATTTTGCATGACCCCAGTTAATCCATTTGTGTTCATGCTCATTCCTCCGCATTTATGGTTTTAAAGTTATAGGGAAAGCCATTGGTATCAATGCTCGACATCCACTTTAGAAAGGCAACAATGCCTTTGGCTTCCTGTTCGGTAATTTTCAGGTTAGGCATTTTCCGGTTGCTGCCGAAAGTGCGGGCGTTATTTTCAGGGTCCATTAAAAATTTCACCATCATGTCTTCGCGCATTTCTCTGGAAATCCAGCCTTTATCCAACCAGGCTTTGGTTAAATCAGGGGCATAATAAGCGCCATTACCCAATAAGGTATGGCAATTCATACAGTTTTTGGCTTGCGTAGTTTTTTTGCCTAAATCGACTAATTTCAGAGCTTCTTCTTCAGTGTATTCTTTACCGAATAAAAACTCATTCTCCCCAATAACCGGCATAAATTTATGCAATTCCTTGTTATATTGATAATCGATTTTTTTATTAATGACGGTGTAAGCGGGTACCCGTTTACTGCCTGCGCTGGTTTGACTTAAAGAATCCATGGTCAACACGACTAGAATCAAAAATGATCCTGCGGTTACCCAGATCGCCGTTTTTTTCCAGAATGATTCCGAAGCCCATAAGGGTGTTTCATTCATAGTTTTTCCTCTGTTGTTGAAGTTAAATTATCGGCGTGTGTTTTAACGCACAGATGCCAGATACCTATTGGTGCAAAAAAATAGCCGATCACCATCACTAGGGAAATGATCAGCCAGTAACCATGAAATTGTGCCGCACGTGTTAATTCAGCTACTGAAAGTATCAGTACGGCATAAGAAACATAAGCGGCAATTTTAATGCGAAAATTCGGGTTTACTTTAGACCAGGCAAACAGTAATGCGTAACTTGCACCTGCCAGTATGATTAAAGCGGATGAAAAAAACGTGATAAAAAAGTCTTTTAAAGCGACGGGTTCAATCATGAGTGGTTCATCTAAAAGGCAGTTATTGAAGAATCGGCAGCATTAATGACTTACTTGCTTGAATAACTCAGCCTGTTCCGCACCTTCAATTACCAACTCAGCCAACGCGCCTTTATCAATTGCGCGTGACAGACTGTGATCAACGAGTAGATATTTACCGGGTACTGTTGCGGTAAACTCAATCATAACTGCTGAACCGGGCGAGATTGTGGTAGTCTGGACATCTTTCAAAGGCAGGTTGGTGATAGCCCCATTTTGATATAATTTATCAAAAACAACGCCAATGATGTGGAAGTTGGCGGCAATATGTGATCCAACACCGACAAACAAGCGAATTTTTTCACCCACTTTCGCTTTCAAAGCCCGCTCGCCGCTCAGCGAATTGACCCGGCCATTAAATAAAAAATAGTCCGGTTGTTCCGCCAAAAGCTTTTCTTTGCTAAGCGCTTGAAAACCTTTAGCGCCAAATTTTCCGGTGGTGTAAAACTCACCCTGCATCACATAAAATTCACGGTCAACTTTTGCCAAACCTTCGGCCGGCTCCACCAGGATCATGCCATACATACCGTTGGCAATATGGGAAGGTACATGCGGACTGGCGCAGTGGTAAACATAGATGCCGGGGTGCATGGCCTTAAAGCTAAAGCTTTTTTCTTCGCCCTGCCCAACCTGCATTAATGGCGCGCCACCGCCGGGACCGGTGACGGCATGCAAATCGATGGAATGCGCTGAATGGCCGGCAGCGGCATGTTCAGCCGAGGTATGTACATTGTGGCCTTGATGGACTGCGCCCGGTTTGCCGTGACTCAAATGAATTTCTACCTGATCGCCTGCTCTGGCGCGAATAAACGGCCCCGGCACTTTGCCGTTATAGGTCCAGTATTGATAAGTCACTTCAGGCATCATTTCCGCGACCAGTTCCTCGGTGTAAAGATCGACACTGACCAGTTGTGCTTGTGTTCGATTAAGCGGCGGTGGTAAATCCTCAGCATTGCGACCAATCTCATCGGTATCAAGAGGATGGGCAATCGTTGCTGATGCTATGGGCATAGGCATAGCATGATGCAAAGCTTCATCGGAGTGGGCGGTCATTTCTTCGGCTGACATTGACTTATGCTTTGCTTTTTCGGCTTGAATGGCGTTGTATTTTTCGGCCATCGCCTTGTACTTTGCTTCGTCCGAGCAGCCAAATATCGTGCTGCTCAATGCTATAAAAAGCATTAGCAAACTGTAGGATTTATTCATGGTGCGATCTCTAGGTGTGAATTCGTTTGTAGGTATTACCGATACGCTAGGGACGGACTTATAAAGCTCGTCCATCATGAGTATCAGCAGGTATTTAATCCCATCATCGTCTACGAACGATTTGATAAGGGCGGGCAATATAGCCTAGCGGAACGCTCCACACATGCACCAGACGACTGAATGGGAAAACCAGAAATAAGGTCATACCCAAAATCAAATGTAACTTAAAGAGTGTTCCTATGTTGCTGATTTGATCCGCAGCACCACTCCGGAAAGTAACAATGCGTTGCGCCCATTCCGACAGCAGTAACATATTGGAACCGTCACTGTGGTAAACCGATATGGGCAGCGTAAGCAGACCCAGTGCCAACTGCACACCGATAAGCAACAGTATAAATATATCCATGCGGCTACTGGTCTTGCGAATGCGGACATCAGTTAATCGGCGACGTATCAACAGGTAGATCCCTTTGGCACAGATCCCGCCAAATATACCCCCGGCTACCACGGCGAGTATTTGCTTGGCCGAAGTGGACAAGCCTAAGCTGTGATAAACCGCCGGCGGTGTCAGTAAACCCAAAAAATGCCCGACAAACAGCAACAATATTCCAATGTGAAACAAGTTACTGCCCAGGCGTAATTCTTTCGCGCGGAGTAATTGACTGGAACCCGTGCGCCAGGTGTATTGATCACGGTCATAACGGGCTATGCTGCCGATTATGAATACGCTCATCGCGACATAAGGGTAATAACCAAACAATAAGGTATTGAAATAACTCACAAGGTAACTCCTTTAAAGAGAACGGTTTTGCGATTTAAGAAACTGATCGCGCGAGGTAATCGAAATTGGGCTGACGGTTGCGGCCTGGGTCTGACAGCTATCCCCAGCCCCCATAAAACTGACGGCTTCTTCTTCCCATATTTCATCCATGTGTAATATCGTTGCATCCGGAGTTTCCGTAGCGGCTTGCTGACGGATTTCGTCTATCCCTTCCGGTTCACCGGCAATGCCTTCCAACGCAGCAAAAACCGCCTGAAATTCACTGCCCCGTTCAGCCAAGCGCGCGCCCAGCAAGCTGATTATCGGCATGGCATCCTTTAATAACTTGACGGCTTCCGCCGGAACCTGCTGCGATAAAAATTCCAGGAACAAAGGGATGTAATCGGGTAATTCATGCGTAGACATTTCAAAGCCGCAGGACTCATACATCTGCAATAGATTGACCATGGCCTGCCCTCGGTCACGCGATTCACCATGAACGTGCTCAAAAATATGCAGTGATAAAAAGCGTCCCCGGTCAAACAAGGCCACATAACGCTCTTGCAAATCCAGCAAATCCGCACCGAGATAAGAATTTATTAGTGCTAGTACCGGTTTTTTATTGTCTCTCGGCAACCGCTTATCCTGTTCGATAACCGCAGCCATTTCGTCCAGTGCAGTAAGCGTTTCAGCTTCCGGATAGCTTAACAGGTGTGATAAAACTTTTAGTGTTCGCATAATGGCTCCTTGTATCGTTCCCGCGCTGGAGCGTGGGAACGATGAGCTTTTAGTGCATACATGGCAGCATCCTTATTTCAATCCTTCGACTTTAACGGGAATCTTAATCGGACTACCGCCGCCACTACGCTGAGGTTTCTTGTTACCACCAAATAAATTAATCTCACCGCTGCCCGTTGAACAACCACTGCCAAAACTAAAACCGCAACCGCCCTGTTCACCATAAGCATCGAAGGTAGAGCTGGCATATTCCCGGTGACTGGTGGGGATGACAAAACGATCTTCATAATTGGCAATCGCCATGTAACGATACATTTCTTCAACTTGCAATTGGGTCAGATCGACGCGATCCAATACGGCGGCATTAACCTCATTATCAACCGTTTTGCTACGCATATAACTGCGCATCGCCAGCATCCGCTCCAATGCCAGCACTATCGGCTCTTCCTTACCGGCGGTGAGTAAATTGGCGAGGTAACGTACCGGGATACGCAGGGAACGCACATCAGGGATATCGCCATCCATGCCGATTTGATCATTTTCAGCAGCGGTTTGAATAGGCGATAACGGCGGCACATACCAGACCATCGGCAAGGTGCGAAACTCAGGATGCAACGGAAAAGCAACTTTCCAGTCTATGGCCATCTTATAAACAGGAGATTCTTGCGCTGCCTTCAGCCACGATTCCGGGATACCGGCGAGCCGGGCTTCAGCCAAAATAGCTTCATCGTTCGGATCAAGAAACATATCAAGCTGTTGCTGATACAAATCCTGTTCGTTCTCGCAGCTTGCCGCCGCTTCAATTCGATCAGCATCATAGAGCAGCACACCCAAATAGCGAATGCGCCCGACACAGGTTTCCGAACAAACTGTCGGTTCGCCGGCTTCGATGCGTGGATAACAGAACGTGCATTTTTCCGATTTCCCGCTTTCCCAGTTATAGTAGATTTTTTTATAAGGACAGGCGGAAACGCACATGCGCCAGCCTCGGCATTTGTCCTGATCAATCAGCACAATGCCGTCTTCCTCGCGTTTATAAATTGAGCCGCTAGGACAGGCGGCAACGCAAGTTGGATTTAAGCAATGTTCGCACAAACGCGGCAAATACATCATGAAGGTATTTTCAAATTCACCGTACATGTCTTTTTGTATCTGCTCAAAATTGGTATCGCGCGAACGGGACTTAAATTCCGTTCCCAAAATTTCTTCCCAGTTAGGCCCGCCTTCAATTTTTTCCATGCGC
>Ga0208613_1000181_pt1 | contig 21825 bp, 2 predicted proteins | sample CryBogmetaGMA6M_FD_184543 | JGI IMG/M metagenome (GOLD analysis project Ga0208613, IMG submission 184543) | Freshwater microbial communities from Crystal Bog, Wisconsin, USA - MA6M (SPAdes) | ecosystem: Environmental > Aquatic > Freshwater > Lake | place: Crystal Bog, Wisconsin, USA | collected... | reverse complement strand
CAACAGTAGTTCTACATAAGTTAATAAATACATTACAGGATAAATTATGACAACTTACATTGGTTACAGTTCAATAAATGCAAATAAACCTAGGTCTACTAATTTGCCTTTTGGCGCCGGCGGAGGCGTAGGATCTACTATAAACCCTTATCTAATTGGAAATAAGTATCAACTAGTAGATACTCCATTGGTTGTACAAGATTTTATTAATGCTTTAAATATTCAAAAGGGGCAAAAAGTAGGTCAGCCAGGGTATGGAACCACACTGTGGACTTTTGTTTTTGAACCAAATACCCCGGATACTCAGTTTCAATTGGAAAGTGAAATCCGCAGAGTAGCTAATTTGGATCCTAGAATGATAGTAAATTCAGTAAATGCTTATCCACAAGAAAACGGGATATTAATTGAAGTTGAAATGGCTATTGCACCCTTTAATAACGCCTTTGCATTGAGTGTATTTTTTGATAACGCAACTAATCAAGCAGTATTACGCTAACCCTAAAAAACCCTAGTTCTCAGGTATGATAAATACTTAAAAGAGAATACTTATGGCTACAAGTTCAAGACAATCAGCATTATTCGGGGTAAATGACTGGAAAGCCATTTATCAAACCTTCCAACAGGCCGACTTCAGAAGTTATGACTATGAAACATTACGCAAGACTTTTATAGATTACTTGCGTATATATTATCCTGAAACTTTTAACGATTACATTGAAAGTTCAGAATTTATTGCTTTGCTTGATGTTATATCATTTATGGGACAAGGTCTTGCCTTCCGTAATGACTTAAATGCCCGTGAAAACTTTATGGATACGGCTGAACGTAGAGATTCAGTTATCAAATTAGCTAATCTAGTAAGTTACACTCCAAAAAGAAACATAGAATCACAGGGTTATTTAAAAGTAACCAGTATTAAAACAACTCAAAATATTACAGACTTAAATGGATTTAATTTAAGTAATTCAGTAATATTATGGAATGATCCTGCTAATTCAAATTGGTTAGAACAATATAATACTATCATCAATGCATCACTAATTAATACACAACGAGTGGGGGTACCGGGTAACTCAGCACAAATTCTTGGAGTAAAAACAGACGAATATACTATTCAAATCCCAGCCGGCAGCTTACCTGTAATTCCATTCTCTACAAACGTCAATGGACTAAACATGAATTTTGAATTGTGTAGTGTAACTACAGTTGGTGAAGATTATGTTTATGAATTGCCACCTGCACCTACAAACAGATTCAATATGCTATATCGTAACGATAAACTTGGTTACGGTAGCCCAAACACAGGGTTCTTCTTTTACTTCAAGCAAGGCACGTTAACTAACTTTGACTTTGTATTACAAAATCAAATTGCTAATCAAGTAATCGACATTGACATTCAAGGTATTAATAATACTGATACTTGGTTATATCAAATCAGTCAGGTTAATGGTGGGTTTGGTCCATGGACACAAGTTGAAAATGTATATGCCAATGCATACTTACAAACTCAAAATAGTATTAGAAAAATATTCTCAGTGGGCAGCAGATTCAATGACCAAGTAAGTTATGTATTTGGTGATGGCGTATTTGGTGAGATCCCAGTGGGTAACTTTAGAGCATATGTTCGTGCAGGCAATGCACTATCTTATACAATTGACCCAACACAAATGCAAGGCGTTAGTGTTAACATTAATTATGTCAGCAGAGTTGGACGTATAGAAACACTAACTCTTGGTTTAGCACTACAAGTTCCAGTATCAAATGCACAAGTACGTGAATCACTAGCTGATATTAAACAACGTGCTCCAAGTCGTTACTATACACAGAATCGTATGGTTAATGGGGAAGATTATAATAATTTCCCATACACCTTATATAGTTCAATTATCAAATCAAAAGCTATCAATCGTAGTAGTGTTGGTATAAGTAAAAATTTAGATTTGTTAGATCCAACCGGAAAGTATTCTAGCACTAACAGCTTTGCTAACGACGGCGGCACATATTTAAATAATAATGAAGGTAGTGCTTTATTTGTTATTAACAGTACCAGTGATATTATTACTTTCTTAACAGACACACTAGCATCAATATTAGCAGACAATAGATCATCTCAATATTACGTTCAAAATTATCCTAGATATAATATCAATACTGCGTCAGGTGATGGTACCACTTATTGGCAAACCAAAACAGTTAATGCTAATAGTATGACTGGATATTTTTATAATATTGTGAATGGTGGGGATAATCCAATACCAGTTGGAACTTATTCAACATACAATGCAAAGTACATAACAAAAGGCGCCATGTTAAAATTCACAGCACCTTCCGGGTATTACTTTGATGTTAATAACAGATTAGTAAATGGTGTTCCTAGCCCATCAGATGCTACCTATATTTGGACTACAGTATTAAATGTTGTAGGTGACGGTTATAATAATGGTGCAGGTGGATTTGCAAATGGAACAGGTCCGATAACATTAAATGCCTATATCCCTACAACTGCAATATTGTCCGTTGTTATTCCTTCATTCAGTAATACTTTGCCTAATACTGTTATAAATGAGTGTATCACTAGAATTGAATTACAACAAGATTTTTCATTAGTGTTTGATAATTCATTAACTATTGCACAAACTCGCTGGAGTGTACAACCATATAATGCTACTAATTATTTTGTAAACTTTAACAGTACTGGATATAATAGATATACTGTTACATATCGTTCATTGATTTACTATTTTGGTAGTGTAGCAGATACCCGCTTCACTTATGAATTAGGTAAATTAGTATATGATCCATTTACAGGAAAAATTCTACAAGATTATGTAAATGTATTAGCAACAAATACACAACCAAGTTCTAATTATCCATTAAATAAAGCCATTGCTACTAGTATCATTGGTCAAACTGTACAATCTGACGGGTATATAAATGATTTTGAAGTTGAAATTGCTAGTATTGATACTAATGATAGAAGTATAATTCAAAATCCAGACTTCTTCAACGAGGTAACTGGATATGTTACTGGAAATACTAATATTGGTATATATGCATTTTTTGAAGAAGTGCAAGATGCCATTAATTTAACTCGCTATCAATTGATAGCATCATCTGATGTAAAATATCAATATCCAACAAAAACACAAATTGAAGTTGTAAAATATGAATATCCAGTTGGAACATTATTTTATGCCTACACAGATAATGTATTTTATATAACTGTGCAAGATCCTACAATTGTAACTCCATACTATACTTTAGTTGCTCAGCCGCAATATAGTATGAAGCCTGGTCGTCAAGGATTGCAATTCCAATACCGTCACAACAGCAACAATACTACACGTATTGATCCTGCAACAACAAACATTATTGATTTGTATGTAGTTACACAATCATATTATACTGCTTATCAAAATTGGATACAAGACAGTACTGATACTGTTCCTATGCCAACTCGTCCAACCATAAACGAATTAAGTCAAAGTTATCCTAAGATACAAGATTATAAAATGTTAAGTGATAGTGCTATCTTGAATAGTGTGGTGTTTAAACCATTGTTTGGGCCCAAAGCCGCCGCGGCATTGAGAGGCACAATTAAAGTTATTAAAAATTCCAATACAAATGCTAGTGATAGTGAAATTCGCAGCGCAGTATTAACGCAGATGGATAATTATTTTAATATTAACAATTGGAATTTTGGTGACACTTTCTATTTTAGTGAATTAAGTGGATATATTCATACTCAAATAGGAGAATACGTTAGTTCTTGCGTATTAGTTCCGAATGATCCAACTATGTCATTTGGAGATTTATATGAAATTAAATGTCTGCCGTACGAAATATTTGTAAATGCAGCAACAGCAAATGATGTACTTGTTATTGCAGCACTTACTCCTGCCGAATTACAGATAGCATAAGTAATATATAACCACAAAGATTTTCAAAAATGGCAACAAGAATTAGAACATTAAATTTTCTTCCCGAAATATTTAAAACCCCAACCAATAGTCAATTTTTACAGGCTACGTTAGATCAATTAACAGCACAACCCAATATTAAAAAGATAGAAGGTTATGTAGGTAGTAAATTTGGGTATGGTGTTAATGCCAATGATTATTATGTAACAGAACCTACCAAAATTAGAACAGATTATCAATTAGATCCGGGTGTTGCTTTTTTAAAAGAAAATGATACTACTGCTACTGATTTTATTAGTTACCCTGGTATTGTTGATGCATTAAAACTTGAAGGTGGGCTAACTAATGATAATAATAGACTGTTTAATAGTCAATTCTATTCATGGGATTCATTTACTAATTTAGATAAAATTATTAACTTCAATCAGTATTATTGGTTACCATCTGGACCTGAACGTGTAGTTGTATCTACTGATGTAATCTATAATACTTCAGCATATGCAGTTCAAAGTTTAGCAAACGAATATTTAATAACATCCGAAACACTTACTAATCCAAGTGCCAATCCATCACTAACATTACTAAGAGGTGGTACATATACATTTACAGTAAATCAAGATACGCAGTTTTGGATTCAAGGTGAACCCGGTGTAACTGGATTTAGCCCAACTGAACGAAATGTTCAAACTCGTGATGTGTATGGAGTTGACAACAACGGTGCTAGAATTGGTGTAGTAACCTTTACTGTTCCAAGTAAAGATGCCTTAAATGAATATAATTTTCCCAACGGCCCTAGTGTAGGGGTAGTATCTACTTTACCTTTTAGTCAAGTTAATGGTGCGCTTGTAAAATCCATTGGTGGCATTGATGGTATTACCGCGTTAAACGGACTAACTGTAATGTTTTACGACACCGGAGAACCAGATGAAGTAGCGTATGTAAATCAGTTCTATGATCAAACACTATATGACCAGGACGGCGGCGTAACATATAACTCAACCACAGATTATCCAGGTTCAGCAATATTTGATAATAACTTTGAAGGTGGATATTACACCACAGTAAATCAAAATTTTTATACAATCACACTATTAGGGGATGAGGCTAATCCGCAAATTCAGCTAACACCATCTGGTCCAATACCCAACAATCAAAATATAACACCTTCATTTGGTGTTAATTATGCCGCAAGAAATTTCTATAGAAATAGTATAGGTACTATATCTCTAGTCCCGTACAATAGTGCTATACTAGATAGATTATATTATCAAGACGGCACTAATCCAAATAAAGTTGGTATATTAAAAATTGTAGATAGTAATGTCACTAATACGTTAAACATATTAACACAAATTTTAGGAAAGAAACAATATACTGCACCAAATGGAGTAGTGTTTACCAATGGCTTAAAAGTATTGTTTCAAGGTAATGTGTATCCAGAAAGTTACAACAATGTAGAATATTATGTTGAAGGAGTGGGAACAGCAATTGAATTAATTCCAGTAACTACTTTAGTTACGCCGGGTTTATTTTCAGAAGGAACATACATTCCATATGATACCTTGCCATATGATGTTGGAAACTATGATTCAAGTTTAAACATTCCAGTGGAACAAGATTATATTACTATTGCTAGAAATTCAATTAATAAAAACGCATGGTCAAGAAGCAATCGTTGGTTTCATATTGATGTAATTAAAGCCACAGCAGAATACAATAATAGTCCAGATTTATTTACACAATTGGCGACGTTAGATAGCAAAGCTAAACGTCCTATCATTGAGTTCTATCCAAACTTAAGATTATTTGATTCTGGTACATATGGTAAAGCACCAATTGACTTTATGGATACTCGCACCACTGACGCATTTAGTCAAGTGGCAGGACAACCTGATTACTATCCGGATGTTGCAGGGTACACAACTTATAATGCAGTAATCGAACCAGTTACCGGTGCAATAACTACTAGAACCGCAACAGCAACCACTGCTGTAGTAAATACAATCACATTGAGTAGTACAGTTGGATTGCACGTTAATGATACTATTCAGTTTACTAGTACTACGTTTGGTGGAATAACACTAAACACTACATACTACATTACTAGTATTGTTGATTCTACTATCACAATTTCAACATCAAAACAAGGATCTACACTCTCATTATCAACCGCTAGCGGGTCAATGACTACTAGTGTGTATCCATACAGTACAACAATTACAATTCCTACTGACGATGTATCTGGATTGTTTGAAGTTGGTCAGTATATAACTGATTCTACAAATTTACTACCTACTATAACTTATATCACAGATATAACGACAGTAAGTTCAGATACTATAATTACAGTATCATGGGATAAAACAAATGCAACTATCGCAGCAACTTCAATTGCGTCTATGGTTTCGGCTGATACCCCATTGTCTAACTATGCATTGTTTGACGGATCAAGAATAGTTTTTGCAAAAGATACTAATGTAGAAGTTAGAAATAAAATATATGTTTCTCATTTGTCAACTATATCAGGATCATCAGTTCCAGTAATTACACTTACTGAAGCCGACGACGGCACTGTATTAGCAGACGAACAAACTGCTGTGTATAGAGGATATACTAATAGAGGTAAAGATTTTTATTTTGACGGACTATATTGGGATCTTTATTTTAACGGTCTTTATTGGACAGCACGTGGGCAACAAAAAACTACAGTTAACCAACCGCCTAAGTTTGATGTATTTGATAGTAATGGTATAAGTTTTGGTAACCCAGCATATTATCTTGGTACATCGTTTATTGGTTCAACTTTATTTGCCTATGGCATAGGAACTGGACCAAATGACACAGTGTTGGGTTTCCCACTGCGCTATAGTTCAGTAGATAATGTGGGAGATATAAGTTTTGATGTTACATTAAATAGTCAAACTTTTACCTATGTTTCTGGCATATCACCAATAACAACAAAAGTAAACACAGGGTATGTATATAATTACACGGATAGAATTACCCGAATAAGACAATTAGGTTGGCAAACTGCGGTATCCCCCAGTGTACAATATCAAGTTTTTGAGTTTGATTGGAACCCTATAGATGTAGGTACTGATTTCGTGTGTGACGTTCCGGCTACATACAGTACTACAACAAATTGGCCATTGGTTCAAGTTTATATTAATAATACATATATTCCTAGCACCGACTATACGGTCACTGTTACTGACACTACCACTAGCATAAACATTCCCGCATTGACTATTACTACCCCGCCGACGGTTATTCAAGTTTTGATATTAAGTGATCAAGTAAGTCAAACTGCATATTATCAAACACCAATTAATTTAAATAACAATCCGTTAAATCAAAATATTACTACTGCTAACATTGGTGATATCCGCGGTCAATATCAAAGTATTTTCTTTAACAACCCTGATACTGCAGGTGAAGTATTTGGCCCTAATAATTACCGTGACTTAGGTAATCTAGTTCCGTGGGGTAATAGAATTATTCAGAATAGTGCTTCATTGGTATTACCTGGTACATTCTTACGTAAACAAAATCATAATCTGTTTAATGCATTATTGTATAATAGCAGACAATATATTACTTTTAAAAATTTATTAATTGATACGGTTAATAAATCTGATTATACTGTTTATCTTACTGCATCTACAATGTTAGATGACGCATTAGATAAAATGAACGCTGCACATACAGATAGTGATGCTTTCTTTTGGAGCGATATGCTACCACAAAAAGCACCATACATTACAAACACATATAGTTTTGCAAATTCATTAGATGTTAGTATCTACCCATTAAGTAGAATTTACAATTATGCAACATCAAATTATTATGGTGTACTAGTATATTTGATTCGTAACGGAGTACAAACACAACTAATTAAAGGAGTTGACTACACAGTAAGTTCAGATGCTCCTTCATTAACTGTTACGTTGGATTTATTACCCAATGATCAAATCATAATTAATGAATATAATCAAACATACGGTAGCTTTGCACCAAACACCCCTACTAAATTGGGATTGTACCCTGCAACTATACCTAGCGTAACTTTAGATACAGCTTACTTTATCCCTACATATTTTATAGTTGGACACGATGGTTCATATAATAAGTTATATGGTGAGTATGATCCAGGTACTGGCAAATTAGAAGATTTCAGAGATCAAGTATTACTTGAATATGAAAAAAGAGTTTATAATAATTTAAAACTTAGCAATGTTATTCCTATACAAGCATATGAAGTATTACCGGGCTTCTTTAGAAATACTGGATATTCATATGATGAGTTTTTAGAAATATATAGTGAATCATTTTTAAATTGGGTTGGTGAAAACAGAGTAAATTATAAGACACAATTATATTCAGCCAATGGGCAATACAGTTATAATTATACCTTTAGTGGTAATAGATTAAATGGCAAACCCATACAGCAAGGTTATTTTAGAGGATTGTATCTATTTTATTATGATACTAGTACCCCAAATGCTACGCCATGGGAAATGTTAGGTTATGCAAATCAGCCAGACTGGTGGGTAACTCGTTATGGTCCTGCCCCGTATACAAGTGATAACTTAGTATTATGGGGAGATTTAGCAGCCGGAGAAGATTGGGGAACTATTGATCCAGTTACTGGCCGCGGAGTTGTTTTGCCAAAATATGTACGTAATGGATTATTAAATGTTTTACCGGTTGATAGTCGCGGTAATTTAGTTTCCCCGATTAATTCTATCGTAGGTAATTACGATGATAATACTTTCAGAAATGATTGGCAAGTGGGTGATGTTGCCCCAACAGAATTTAGCTATCGTAGAAGTAGTTCATGGCCATTTGATTTGATGCGTATATTAGCATTAACCAAGCCTGCAGAATTTTATAATTTGGGAGTAGATGTAGACAACTACAAATATAATTTTGAATTCGATCAATATCTAGTTAACAATAGAAGTCATTTAGTAGTTAGTGATATTCCAATATATGGATCTGGAACTCCTGCAACTAGCTATATCAACTGGATTGTTGATTTTGAGAAACAAGTTGGAGTTGATGCAACTACAAATATTACTAAATTATTAGATAATTTAGATGTTCGTTTAGTATATCGTTTAGCTGGATTTAGTGATAAAACTTTATTGAAATTTTATGTCGAAAAAAGTTCAGCAAATAGCAACAACAGTTCACTATTAATTCCTGACGAAAGCTATAGTGTATTATTATATGATAATCAACCGTTTGACAGAATTGTTTATAGTGGAGTAGTAATACAAATTGCTGCAATTGATAACAATCCTTTAAAAGGAACATGCTTTAAAGTATTTGGCAATTCACAAACTAATGCATATTTTAAAATATTAACTCCAAAATTTGGAGGTCAAACCGAAACAATCACAGTTGAGGGAGTAACTGTAAAAGTTACTAACGATTATTCTGATAACGTTACAGTAGTTCCATATGGCACTTTGTTGTATTCAATACAGGAAGTTTCACAATTCTTAGTTAGTTACGGAAAATATTTAGAAAGTCAAGGGGTAAAGTTTGATCAAATAGAAAACGGTGTTCCCGTTAATTGGCCTCAAATGGTTGCCGAGTTCCTATATTGGTCTCAAACTGGTTGGGAAATTGGAAGCATTACCACAATAAATCCAGCTGCTAATACATTTGCTATTGATAAAGATAGCCATATAGTACAACCATTAACATTTAGACAATTGAATTTTGTTTTAAATCAAGAATTATATCCAATTCAAGCAGTGGATTTAACAGTAATTCGTGATGGGACGTTGTTTACTGCTACTCCAATGAACGTTGGTGATACTATTGCGTACGGACAATTCAATATCAGTAATATCGAGCATGGAATTGTATTTGATAATGTAACATTATTTAATGATATTATCTATAACTTAGTTACCGGGTTACGTCAAAATAGAATTTATGTTCGAGGAACAAAAACTGCTGATTGGAACGGCACACTAGATGCGTATGGGTTTATCTTAAACCAAGATAATATTGCTGAATGGACAAGAGAAATAAAATATACTAAGGGTTCAATAGTAAAATACAAAAACAAATATTGGACAGCATTAACTATTATTCAAGCAAAAGAAATATTTGATGAACGTGATTGGAAACAAACCGATTACAATCAAATACAAAAAGGTTTATTGCCTAATAGTCAAACACGTTCATATGAAAGTACATTATACTATGATGTAAATAATGCAAATTTAGAAAATGATGCAGATTTATTAAGTTTTGGCTTAATTGGATATCGTCCAAGAGATTATATGGCATTAGCCGATCTTACCGATATAACTCAAGTTAATGTATATCAAAATTTAATTAAAGAAAAAGGTACCAAAAATGCTGCAAGTGCATTTAAAGGAGCAACACTGGCCCAAGGCGGAATTGATTACGATCTTTACGAAAATTGGGCTATCAAGTCAGGTGAGTTTGGTGGCGTACTAAATGATAATTTCGTTGAATTTCAGTTAAAAGAAAGTATACTAACCGGAAACCCAACTATAGTTGGTCTAACCAATGGCGCATCTATTTATGGTGTACAACAAGAAGTACCTGTATATCAAATTACTAATTACGGTAGACCAATAACTAATGCTGAAGTATTGCCTACTATTTCACCTACTCAACCATCTACCTTATTACCTACTGCCGGGTATGTTAATTTTAACGATGTTAAGATGGCAAGTTATTTTTATTCAGGGCTATCATCTGGTATAAATTCAACTGGTACTGTTATCCCTATCAATCAATTTTATGTACGTGATTATACATGGGTAGCAAATTATCTATCAGAATGGAAAGTATTTACTCCGGCTAGTTTGGGAGGAGTTATTGCTGCTAGAAATAATTTAAATGGCACGGTAACTATAACTTTTAACCAGGCACATAAACTAAGTCGTTATGATTTGTTTGCTATTGTTAATTTTAATATCAATATTAATAATTATTATCTTGTGGCAGCAGTAGTAGATCCGTTTAATGTTATTATCAATCTAGCATTACCTACTCAAATAACTAGTATCACTGGATTGGGTATTGGCTTTAGAATGCAAAACCAACGTGTAGCAACTGCACCTGAAATTGGTGACTTGCCATTATTAGACAACGAATTTAACAAACTTAAAGTTTGGGTAGATACAAATAATGACGGTAGCTGGGCAGTATTCCGTAAGAGTTTAAACTATCAGTATGATAAAGAAATACTAAGAGCAAACAGCCAATCATTTGGTAGCGCAGTAGCATATACAACTGATATGGGCTATCTAATTGGTGATGCTGATGCAGGTGAAGTTTACAGATACAAATATAATACTTTTACTGATTCGTATGAATTAAATCAAACCATTAGTCATGGCGCATCGTTTGGTTCTACTATTTCATATACAGATGATTTCTTTATTATATCAGAGCCAACTAGTGCTAAAAATGTTTATGTGTATCAATTGATTACTACATTGTTAGTTAACCGTGTTGATTTATATCAAACCATTTCTGCTCCGGTAGGAGTTACAAACTGGGGTAGTTCTACTACATTGTCAGGTGATAAGAATTGGTTGTACATATCTGACATTGATAACGATAGTGTTCATGTTTATTTCAAGTCGGCAGTTACTGATTTATATGAGCCGGCATACATCATTGATGGTGATGCATTGAGTTTAACTTCCGCCGGAGATCAGTTTGGTTACTCAATATCTACTGATTATTATGGTGATACTGTAGTTGTTGGAGCACCATATCAAAATTATGATAGTGCAACTGAGAATTATGGTTATACTTACGTATTTGATAGAACAGTTCAAAACTTTGAAGCACAAAACTCTGGACAATCTTATATCCCGTTACAGTTTCAATTAGCATGGACCCCAACTACTGATTCACAAACAGCAACTGCGACAGCAGCATCCACTGATAGAATCACGGTTGGTAGTAGTTCTGGATTTAATATTGGTGATCCTGTAGTATTCTCTGGAACATTATTATCATCTGGTGCCATTCAAGCAAACACAGTATATTACGTATTTGATAAACCAACTGCTACTACATTTAGAATTGCTAAAACATTAACTGATTTAACTCCGGTTGATTTAGTAACTAGTTCAGGCAGTATGTCAGTTACAGTACAAACAATGCCGTTGTTTGTTTCTGTTAACGGAACACTAATTGATAATAGCAACTATGCTGTTATAGATTCTACTTTATACCTTTACAACTATGCCACTTCAATAATAAATGCAGGTGACATAATTAATGTAAGTGGAATGAATTTTGTATTAGCACAAACGTTAGACAATGGCCAAACTCCAGCAATTGGTGTTGAATTTGGAACAAGTGTAGATACTAATAAGTTTGCAAATGAAATATTAATTGGTGCACCGTTTGAATTGAACAGTAAGAATTATGAAGGCGCAGTACACAGATTTACAAACGGTGGAGAAAGCTATGGCATAATTATTGGAACTGTAGATTGTAATATAACTACAGATAGAACAATTTTATTAAATGGTTATAGCGTTACACTACCAGCCGGTGATGCAGTTTCCGCAGCTAGCACCATTAATTTAGCAAACATTACTAATATTAGTGCAACTAGTTTAGACGGCAAATTAATTATAAAATTAATCAATGTTGATTTAAGCACCCCAAATAATAAATTATCATTAACTGCGACAGAAACAGTAGCATTTGCAGAGATGGGTATAACTGTCTTTACCGAGACGCAAGTAATAACTTGCCCACATCCAACTGGTAGAACACAATTTGGTACAACAATAAAATTTGATAAATCTAATTCAGGTTCATTTATAGCAAGCGCACCAGTTGGAGCAAGATTTGCTGCTACTACGTTCGACTTCACAGATGATGAGTTAGACAATGATACAGTATTTGACAACAACGCAACACAATGGGTCGATACTTTCCGTAATGCAGGCGCAGTATATATGTTTGATTACTTATCTACATATAATGAAAGTTTATCTGCACCTGGCAAATTTGTATATGCACAAAGCACAAATGCACATGATTTAGATTATGGTTCACAGCCATACTATGGTACTGCATTAGATTTCAACAGCAATCGTGTTACAGTGGGAACCCCTAACTTTGCTCCAACCCAAATGGCTAACGACACTAATGGACAAGTGGTAACATATGTAAGTTTAAGTAGTGAGCCTGATTGGTCAGTATATAGAAGTACAAGTGCTATTGTTGATGTTAATAGTTTGGGCCCAATGCAATTGTATAGTGCAAGCACAAATGAAACCTTAGAAAACTTAGATTATTTTGATCCATGGCAAGGCAAACTATTAGGTGCAGTTCAACAGAACATAGATGTTATTTCCAATGTTGATCCAGCTGGATATAATGATCCAAGCTATACTCAAGGTAATGTAGTTTGGGGATCAGAAAAATTAGGTACAATTTGGTTTGACACCACCAACACTCGTTTTATGAATTATCATCAAAATGATGTAACATACAATAGCCAATGGTGGGGCAGAGTGTTCCCGGGAAGTAATGTGTCTGTTTATACTTGGGTTACTAGTAATGTTCCTCCAGGGCAATATCCTGGACCCGGTATCCCGTACAGTAACAATTACAGCGTACATGGCGTAATTAATGCTGAGGGGTTAGTAGTGCCTGTATATTATTTCTGGGCAAGAAATACTAATGTTATAGTTGAGAAAAGAGATAAAACTCTAGCGGACAGCACGTTACAATTATATATTGCTAATCCAGTGGGTACCGGTATCAGTTATCTTGCACCGTTGTTACCAAATGTATTTGGTTTGTATAATTGTTCTTCTTATATAAATGCAAACGATACAACATTGCATATTGGATACCAAACTGGAACAAACGATGACGTAGTGCATAATCAGTATAGTTTAATTAGAGCAGATTATGCTGATGACTTCTTGCCGGGTCTTCCAGGCACCGGCGCAGCATATCAATATCATGGCGCAGTAGGAATAAGAGAACCAGCCGGACTATACAATAGAATGCTAGACAGTATGTGCGGTGTTGACAATTATGGTGCAGTTGTTCCTAACCCATTGTTGCCAAAACTAGTTCAAACTGGTGTGTTAGCAACCCCAAGACAAGGTTTCTTCTACAATAGATTTGGGGCGCTAAAGAATTATTTACAATTTGCTAACCAAGTATTAGCACAGTATCCTATAACTGAAATAAGAAATGCTGTATTATTGAATGCAGCAAATCCCACACTATATGCTACTATAGCAGCGGGTAATTTTGTTATTAATACTGAATATACAATTACCACATTAGGAACAACTGATTTTACTTTAATAGGCGCCGCGTCAAATACAGTAGGTTTAGTATTTGTTGCTACGGGTAGTGGAACAGGCACAGGCACTGCAACAACATTAACATTCTTACCTGGTAAAAAATATGACACTAAAAATTATTGGAATTATATAAATTGGTGGGCTACTGGTTATAATGACAATACTAAATCATCATTGCAAGTTCCTATCTATGCCGACTTGTCTACTTTAACTGTTCCGGCTGGAACTATTGTAACCGTTGCATCAAACAGTGCAGGCAATAGTGAAACATATGTACGCAACGTTGATGGTAATTGGACACGCATTGGATTAACAAACGGTACAATAGAGTTCAGTAGCTATCTTTGGGATTATGCAAGTGCTAGATTAGGATTTGGTAATAACTTTTTTGACACCACTCCATACGATGAATATCCAAGTGAAGAAACAAGAAATATAGTTCGTTCATTGAATGAAGAAATTTATACTAACGAATTATTAATCTATAGAAATGAAAGTTTAATATTATTATTTGAATATATTCAAAGTGAAACAGTTGAAAATCAAAATTACTTACCATGGCTAAACAAAACGTCATTAATGGATGTTTCCCACACAATTAGAGAATTGTTGCCATTAGAAGTATTTCGTTCGGACAATCAATTGTTCTTAGAAGGATACTTGAATGAAGTTAAACCATATCACGTAGTGATTAAAGAATTCTTATTTAAGTATACTCGTACTGATGTATTTGAAGGAGACATTACTGATTTTGATGTACCATCAGAATATAATTCTTCATTACAACAATTTATATCACCGGAATTAGTGTATAATAGCCCAAGCGGCGACAATCAATACTTGCCCACTGATCCAATCTGGCAAACTGCACCATACACTCAATGGTTTAATAATTACGGATTGAGCATTGGTTACAGAATAGAAAATAAAATAGTAGGGGAAACTAACTACCCTATTACTAAGTTAGCATCATACATGTCATTGAGTTCTAATTCATTGTATGTAGATAATGTCTCTGGTTTCCCTGTAACAGGAGAAATACTAATTGGTAGTGAAATCATATCTTATAGTTCAAGAGATTTATCTACTAATCAATTGTTGGGATTAGCTAGGGGCGCCAGAAGTACTACAATAGAACAACATATTCCCGGAGAACAAATCTTTATTGACTTGCCTGCGGTTATAGTATTAGATTCTGGAAGAGGGTATACCGAGCCCCCTAGGGTCACCGCATACATTGATACTACTATATATCCTGCACCAAGAGTAGCGGCACAATTACAACCTATTATGGCATTGGATTCTGTTATAGGAGTTACTGTCATAAACCCAGGCGAAGGATATGCAGTTTTACCAACAATAAAAATTGATCCTGCGTTTGTAGTAACATTTGACGGGGCTAGTGTTGATATACTTAATAATACAATTAATTTAGATGCTCCATTATTGCAGACTGGTGATACAGTAATATATTATCCGGCTGCAGGTTCTACTGGTGTTGGTGGATTAATTGCTGGACAAAAATATTATGTAGGTGTGCTAGAAACGTCACCATCAACTATAATTGCATTGTACACTACATATGTTACATTGTTAAATGACCATGATAGAGTACTATTGACTAGCGTAGGATCTGGAATACAGAAACTTAATGTAAGTGCAATCGCATCTTGCATTACTACTTCTACCCCAACTAGAGAAAACACTATAAAATTACGCTATGATAGAACATCATATACTACTCAAGTAATTGATTGGGTTCCGTCTGGATTTTATGGTTCATTTTATGCTGGATCATATAATGATAGCATAAATGCTGCATCGTCATCTATTTTATTACCGTATGATCAAGCTAATGCATCTCCCCCAGTGAGTACAATGCTAGCTAGTAATAAGGGTGTTATTTTTTCAATATTGGATGTAGAAAATAACCAAACACTAACCTGGTCATCACGTACTAGAAATACAATTCAAACATATGGCCCTGCAACATCTTACCCTAATGCAATAAGAATTAACCCAAGTACAGGTGGTTCATCTGTTGATTTATTATTAGGGTCAACATTAGGTTTCTACATTGGAATGCCAGTTAAGTTTGTAGGAAGTGGTGTTCCTTCAGGTAGTCCAATAGTTCCTTCAACTCCTGATAATGTTACTCCTCCCTCTACTACAATATATTATGTAGAATCATTGGTTAAATTGCCTAAACTAATAAATGCGGGTTCTTTTGTTACTGGAATTGTTTATACGATTGTCTCAGTGGGCAATACTAATTTTGTGGCAATAGGTGCTAGTTCTAATACAGCGGGTGTTGTTTTTACTGCAACTGGGGTAGGGTCTGGTTCGGGCACAGCATCTGATGCTAGATTTTTAGAAGATACTGGCTTTACTATGTGTACAACAGTTGACACAAATGGAGTCCCTGTCCCAGGTAATACCGTGGTGATGAATACTGCAACTGTTGGCACAGCAGGTCTTACTTTATATGTAGGACAGTTGAATAACACTGCAATAATGACAGTTAACTACGATGGCATTAGAACAGTAACAGCAACTACCACTGCTACTAATGCAATTACTGTCCCGTTAAATATCACTGGTGAAGATGGAACAAATGCATTCTATCCCGGACTTCCTATATTCTTTACCGGAAATGTTTTTGGCGGTGTCATAGAAAACGACAATTATTATGTAACGACAGTTATTGACTTAGAGCATTTCACAATGTCTACAAGTAATACTCCAGTGACTGCAATAGTAACCGCAACAAATAACTCAGGATATGTTACATCTGATAGCACAGATGGATTATTGGTTAATACACCAATCATATTCACAGGAGCAACGTTTGGTAATATAGTTGCAGGAACTACTTACTACGTAAGAGAAGTATTATCAGGGACAACTTTTTCTATCTCTACTTCAATTAATGGAAATCTGTTTACATTAACTACACAGACTGGTTCATGTACAGTTACAAGTCAAGCTGGCACAGTAAAATTAACTACAGGCACTGGGTCAATGACATTGAATATGGGACTACCAGTAAGCCCAGGTCAAATTAATGGTCAACAATTTACATTGTACAAAACGTCCGGCGAAAAAACTGCGGTGTCAGGAACTGTTTCTAATCTAATAGAAAGAGATATTACTGCAACACTAGCTACAGTTAACCGAGTATGTTTAACAACACAAAGCGGTGGAGTTACTAATATCTACACTAACATGCAATTTAACGTTGGTACTAATATTGGTGGGTTAACAACATCCGGCGGTCCATACACTGTCACCGGCGCGGACACAACTTCAATTACAGTTACCTCTACTCTTGCGGGGAATAAACTTAGATGTGCTGCTACTAATGTATTATATTCAGGCATGCCATTGTACTTTAGTGGCACTTCACTAGGTGGAGTAGAATTAGGCATTGTATATTATGTAAAAACAATATCCAACTCTACAGACTTTACAATATCGGAGTCAGCCGGAGGAAGTGTATTTACTGTTACCGCTGACAGCGGAACAATGATTGGCACCGGCGAAGCATACGTAACAGTAGCAGATACATTATCTGCTGCAACCGGACTAGTAACATTAACTCAAGCAGTTGGTACTACCCCAACGTTTAATGTAAGTTATTTATTGGGTGGATACTCAGCTACAGTAAAAACTGCTGGAAGTGGATATGCGGTAACAAATCTTATAACTATACCAGGACTTAGCGTAGGTGGAACTACTCCGACTAATAATTTAACATTACAAGTATTAACCATAGATTCAACAGGCGGGATAGCAACAACAATTGCGAGTGGAACACCAGCTGGGATAACTGAACAGTACTATGTTAAAGTCTATTCTGAAAATCAATTAGAATTATATGAAAATTCTAATTTAACCGTAGCAGTTAGTGGATTAAATTTCCCATACACGGGAGCAACATCAACCACAGTCACTGGTCTTTCGGGTACTGCTGTTACTGTTAATAATGTTAGTGAATTTGCTTTATATGATCCTGTTGTATTCACCGGTACTGTAACAGGTAACATTGTATTGGGACAAACATATTATATTAAAACTCTACCTGCTCTTACTATTAGTGAAACGCCAAACGGTAGTGCATTCACGGTTTATAGTGGTACTCTTACTGAATTAAGTTTTAATATGGCTAAGCAAGGTGATTATGCATTGTTGCCAGAACCATTCTTCTTTAATTCTAGCATTGTAAAATACAACAATCGCTTATATCAATGTATTGTCAGCAACAATGATCCTGACTTCATTTTTGGTAAGTGGGAATTATTAGATGCAGGAAGTTATAAATTAAATGCGTTAGATAGAATAACAGGATACTATCAACCGACGGTTAACATGCCGGGTGTGGATTTAACTCAATTAGTTAACGGGATAACTTATCCTAACTCAACTTACTTAGGTAATCCATTTGCCCCGGCGGATGAGTTTACCCTTGATACTATACTAACTGATAGACCATTCTATGCTACTGGATTAGATTTAAAGGCTATTGTTTGGAATGGGCTAACTTATCTAAGCGCAGCAGATACCAGTGATTATTCCTCAATCAATGCAAGTTCAGACAGTGAAACTTGGGCCATTGCACAGTTATCAAACTCAACTATCAATATTACTGATATGTTGTATACTGGAACAAAGTATGTCATAACCTGTAATAATAGTGCAACTCCTGTATTGACAAGTTCAGATGGATTTAATTGGAGCACAATTACTACATATACCCCATTGGGTCTAACAAGCACAATAATACCGTTGTCATTAAATAGTGTTGCATTCAACGTAGTTTATGTTGCGGTAGGTAATAGCATTATTACATCTGCTTTAGATTTGTCTGTTTGGGAAGAAACATATAGATTACCAACTACAACTACATTTAACGGCAATCCAGTTGCAGTAAGTAATATACTCAATGGTGTTACCTATGCAAGTACAACTGGATATTCTGGATTTGTCGCAGTTGGTCTAGGACAAACAACGTCGGGATCTAATTTAGTTAATGTAGCATTAATATATACTAGCCGTGATGGGTATAATTGGACTCAAGTAAACTTTACTGCTACTGTATACGGATTTAATTCAATTGCAAGTAACGGTCAAACAATAGCAGCAGTTGGTGATAACGGTATCATCTATACAAGTACAAATACTAATACATGGTTTGCACAAGCATCTGGTGTTACGGATAACTTAAATAATATCATTTGGGATAGTATTAATAGTGTGTTTGTTGCAGTAGGTGATAATGGAGTTATTTTAACTTCTGATATATTTGGTATTACTTGGACTGCCCGTACATCAGGCACTGTTAAAACATTAGAAAGTACTGTTTATAACGATGACAGCGGCGAATATGTTATTGTTGGGTTAAACAATACTGTATTACAAAGTAGTAATTTAACAACCTGGACATCAACATCTAATTTTGTAACACCAGAATCTGTGTATGATGTTCAAGGTGATACATTCACTGCTGGTTATGGTCCAGAAGAAATGGTTCCGGGCGTAGTTACTGATACTATTACTATGATTACTAACACTCGCCCGGGTACAAATTGGGATGAAACCATATACCAACATGTTGGGTATAATGTAGTTTCTTTAGAATTGACCCCAACAGCCGGCGAGCAGACTGAATATAGTTTTGATAACGCAACAATTATACCTACTCAGATAAGTGTATTTGTAATTGATTATGCTACTGGGTTAAGCACTACTATATATGATGGTTCAGGATATACTGTAGATTGGATTAACAAAGTAGTAACACTAACTACTCCGTTGAATTTTATCTCTCCGGGGACAGACACATTACGTATTGATATATATGAAGTTGGTAACGGCGACCAGTTAGTAAAATCTAACACACAAACTGATCCAATTAGAATAAATTCAACAACAGGATTCCAAGAGATATATGTGGATGCAAATTATACAGCAAGCATCTTTCAAGGATCGGGGCTAATTAGACCAACTACTGAACCCTTACAAGCTATTGCAGTTTCAACTAATTCAACCACAGACGCTATTACATGTGACAGTGTAAAGAATTTTATATTGAATAGTCCTATCACATTTAGTGGCGCTGTTTTTGGTAACATTGTAGAAGATCAAGTTTATTATGTAAAATCTATCAGTGGTTCAACAAAAAGAATTACTATATCATTAGCGGTTAATGGTGAAACGTTTGCATTATCAGATGACACTGGTTACATGACTGCTATTATAGAAGTTGGATCAGGTGTAGCATGGACTCCCCCTGCAATGTATTACAACGGTTCACCTTTAATACTTGGTACCACCAATGTAGTTACTAGAACAAAAGCAGTAATTAATACTATAACAACCAATTCAACCGGAACGATGGTTCCAAATCAACCAATTGCATTCAGTAATACTATATTTGGTGATGTAATTGTACCACATCAGGTATATTATGTAAAAACAATATATGATCCTAATGAATTTACTATATCTGAGACACAAGGTGGAGATACAGTAGAATTAACTGACGCCACCGGCGGAGCAATGTTTATTACTAATGATTATGCAATTGGATTAGCATCTAACGGAATTACTGCATCAATATTACTTTCAGCATCCTATGACAATTCAGTTGATTATTTGGCCTATACGTTGATGGGTGAAACACTACCGATACAATATGGATATACATTACCAACAATACAAACATTTACGGGTAATGGAGCAGCATCGTCATTTACATTAACAAACTATACTAGTGGAGATAATCCAACTAATGCTATTGTAGAAATTAATGGGGTTAGACAAAATTATTCGGCATATACCATAAGTGACGTAACTAATACAATTCTATTCAATAGCCCGCCAGCAAATGGTGATGCTATTGCAGTAACTACATATAACTTAACTGAGCGTCAATATTTTAATACGCAATATAATATTACTGGTTCTGGTGAAGGCACTGCAAGTATTACTATTAGTAACACCACTCATTTAGTAAGTAGTTTTGACCAAGATACCCCAACTGTTGCAACATTTGATGAAGATAGTCCTGCAGTAGTTTTATATGACCAAACATTAAATTATTTGACATTGGCTTCTGGATCAACTAGTAGTTTAATTGTTAATAGTGCTATTGTATTTGAAAATGTAATAGGTGGAATAGTTGCTGGACAAACATATTATATAACAGAAATATTGAATTCTACTGACTTTGTTATCTCAAGTCAAGTAGGTGGTCTTCCATTAGAAGTTACTACCGCTAGCGGCGCAATGACTAGCGTTGTGCGTGGATTAACAGTGGCCAACATTGTTGGCATTGACAATTCTATTAGTAACCCAGCAGCAATCACAGTTTCTGGAACAATAGCTGCCAGCGATTCAGTAATATGTAATTCTACTAGTGGACTAACACCAGGACAAGATATAATATTTAAAGCAGCTATAACATCTGCCGGCGACTTTGTTCTTACTTACCAGTATGAGATTATATCAATAGGTACTACTGATTTTACATTAATTGGTGCGGCATCTAACAC
>Ga0208613_1000178_pt1 | contig 21997 bp, 19 predicted proteins | sample CryBogmetaGMA6M_FD_184543 | JGI IMG/M metagenome (GOLD analysis project Ga0208613, IMG submission 184543) | Freshwater microbial communities from Crystal Bog, Wisconsin, USA - MA6M (SPAdes) | ecosystem: Environmental > Aquatic > Freshwater > Lake | place: Crystal Bog, Wisconsin, USA | collected... | reverse complement strand
CGCCAGTCCCACCCAGTGACCCCAAGGCGCACTGATGGAGGCTCGGACCATTCGCTGTTCTGGCTGCGGGGCGGGGGTACCTGCGGACGCCCCCCAATGTCCCTACTGCCGGGCTCAGCTGGCCACGGTGGCCTGCCCGGCCTGCTTTGCCCTGGCACCTCTGGGGGCGGCCCACTGTCCCGGCTGCGGCGCCGCCCTGGCGCCCCGGACTTCCGTCGTGCCCGATGGTGCGCCCTGTCCGGCCTGCACCAAGCCCCTGGGGGCCAGCCAGGTGGGGGACCTGCGGGTACAGGCCTGCCTGGCCTGCGGCGGCCTCTGGCTGGACCGGGACGTCTTCGAGGAGCTGGGTGTCAGCCGGGAGCGCCAAGGCACCGTCCTGGGGGTCCTGCCGACCCCGGTGGGGACGCCGGTGGTGGCGGCCCAGACCGTGCAGTACCGGCCCTGTCCCGCCTGCGCCAGGCTCATGAACCGCACCAACTACGCCAAGCGCTCAGGGGTGGTGCTGGACGTGTGCAAGGAGCACGGTCTCTGGTTTGATCGGGACGAGCTGCGCCGGGTGCTTGCCTTCATCGGCGGCGGCGGCCTGGACCGGGCCCGGGAGCGGGAGCTGGAGGACCTCAAGGAGGCCCGTCGCGCCCTGGAGCGCCCCGGACAGGCCCCGGATCCCGCCTTCGCCATGCCCACCCAGCCCGCTCACCCGGCCCTCGAGCTCACCGCAGCAGGCCTCCTGGGCCTCGCCGCCGAAGTCGCCGACGCATTCATGCACAGGCACTAGAAAAAAACTCTCCACGAAGGACACGAAGAAAGAATCTTTTCTTATTCGTGTCCTTCGTGGAGAGCCTTTCCTCTTTGCCGAAGCTCAGCCCGCCTGTTTGATGAGCTCGCCGAACTTGTGGGAGTCGAGGCTGGCGCCGCCCACGAGGCCGCCGGCCACGTCGGGGATGCCCAGCAGCTCGGGGAAGCTCTCGGGGGTCACGCTCCCGCCGTAGAGGATGGGCACCTCATAGTCGGCACAGGCCCCATGCCGGATGAGCTCGGCGCGGATAAAGGCGTGGGCCTCCAGCACCTGGGGGGCCTCGGCGCGGCGGCCGGTGCCGATGGCCCAGACCGGCTCGTAGGCCACCCACAGCGGGCCGGGGCCGGTCTCCGCGAGGATCGACAGCTGGCGGCCCAGCACGTCCAGGGTGGCGCCGCTGTCCCGCTCGGCCAGGCTCTCGCCGATGCAGAGGAGGGGGAGCAGATCCCACTTCCAGGCGGCCTTGATCTTCTTGGTCAGAGCCGCGTCGGTCTCCCCGAAGAACTGGCGGCGCTCGCTGTGGCCCAGCAGGACACCGGAGCAGCCCACATCCCGCAGCTGGGCCATGGAGACCTCGCCGGTGAAAGCACCCTTGTCCTCGGCATGGGCGTTCTGCCCAAACACCTGGAGGCCCCGGGGGCGCACCAGGCCGCTCACCAGGGAGAGCAGGGTGAAAGGGGGGGCGATGCCCACTTCGGCACTCCCGCCCTCGGGCAGGCGCAGGAGCAGGTCCTCGCAGAAGGCCTGGGCCTCCCCGGAACGGAGGTTCATCTTCCAGTTGGCGACGACGCAGCGCATGGGGGGCCTCACTTCGAAAGGGCGGCCACGCCCGGAAGCTCAAGGCCGCTGAGGAACTCCAGGCTGGCACCGCCACCCGTGGAGACATGGGACATCCGGGCGGCGACCCCGGCCTTGTTCACGGCGGCGACGCTGTCGCCCCCGCCCACCAGTACGAAGGCCCCGCGGGTGGTGGCTTCCGCCAGCTCCTCGGCCATGGTCAGGGTGCCGCTGGCGAAGGGCGCCATCTCGAAGACGCCCATGGGGCCGTTCCAGAGCAGGGTCCGGGCAGCGCGGATCTCCTCGGCGTAGGCGGCCACGGTCTCGGGCCCGATGTCCAGGGCCATGCGTGCCGCCGGGATGTTCTGGTCCAGGGTGATGGCGCAGTCGGCATCCTCGCTGAAGGCGTCCGCGGCCACATGGTCCAGGGGCAGCAGCAGGCGGGTGCCCTTGGCCTCGGCCTGCTTGAGCAGCTCCAGGGACATCTCCAGCTTGTCCTCCTCGCAGAGGCTCTTGCCGATCTCGTAGCCCTGGGCCTTGAGGAAGGTGTAGCTCATGGCGCCGCCGATGAGGATGGCGTCAGCCTTGCCCAGGAAGTTCTGGATGAGCTCGATCTTGTCGCTCACCTTGGCGCCGCCGAAGATCACCACCAGGGGCTTGTCCGGGCTCTCGGTGACCTTGGTGAGGGCCTTCAGCTCCTTTTCCATGAGGAAGCCAGCGGCCACGCGGTCCTTGGGGAAGTCAGCCACCATGCCGCTCACGGAGGCGTGGGCGCGGTGGGCCGAGCCAAAGGCGTCGTTGACGTAGGTGTCGGCCAGGCGGGCCAGGCTGGCGGCGAACGCTTCCTTGTTCTTGGTCTCGCCCTTCTCGAAGCGGAGGTTCTCCAGCAGGAGGATCTGGCCGGGCTGCAGCGCAGCGGCCTCGGCCTCCACGGCCTCGCCGTTCACATAGCTGGCCAGGCGGCAGTCGAAGCCCTGCTCCCGCAGCCAGGCGGCCACAGGGGCGGCGCTGTAGGCGGCCTCGAAGCCCTTGCCCTCAGGCCGGCCCAGGTGCGAGGCCAGCACCACGGAGGCGCCGCCCTCCAGGAGGCACTTCAGGGTGGGCAGGGTCTCCTTGATGCGGGTGGCATCGGTGATCTTGCCTTCCTTCAGCGGCACATTCAGGTCGGCCCGGAGAAAGACCCGGCTGCCCTGGACGTTGAGGTCGCGCACCGACTGGAAGGCCATGGCTGCTCCTTGTGCTGAGACATCGATTTTGACTGAAGAACCCGCCCCGTGCCGGGCGAAAAATCTGCCTGGCGGCTAAGCCCGCTCGAAGATGCCGATCCACCGCGGACTGTCGGTGGTGAAGGGGTCCCCTGTGTAGTCGCCCAGCACGGTGCGGGGCTTCAGGCCGGCGGTGTGGGCCAGGGCCAGCAGCTCGTCGGGGCGGTAGAGGCGGACGCTCTCCAAGGCCTCCCGGACCTCGCCCGTGGCCAGGCGGGTGAGGGTCATGCGCTTCACCAGACGGTCTCCCTCCAGGGTGCGGCGGCTGAGCACCCGCACGCCCTGGCGCTCCACGGTGTCTGCCGGCACCAGGGTGCGGGCCGCCCCCTCGGCGTTCAGGTAGTCCAGCAGCAGCACCCCAGCGGGGCGCAGGGCCTGCGAAAGGGCCTGCAGCAGGGCCAGGTTCTGGGCATCGTCGAAGTAGCCGAAGGGGGTGAACCACAGGCAGGCACCGGCCAGGGTCCCCGCCTGCAGGGGCAGGGTCCGCATGTCTCCCCGGAGCAGATGCGGCCTGAGCTCCGCTGGGGCCAGCGCCAGCAGGGCCCGGGAGAGGTCCATGCCAAAGGCCTGGGGGTTGGTCTGGCGCAGGACCTCCAGGTGGCGACCCGAGCCGCAGCCCAGGTCCAGCACCGGGCCCGCCGCCAGCTCAGGCGCAGCCACCAGGGCCGTGGCCACGGCGGTGCGGGCCTCGCCCGCGTCCCGGTGGGCATAGAGCAGGGCGTAGTCGCCGTCGAACCAGTCCTCGAACCACTCCCCCAAGGCGTGCCTCCTATCCCCCAGGGTAGCCACGCCCGGCGGGGCCGGGGGCGGTGTCGGCTACACTGGTCCCTGCAAAGGATGACCATGCAGCGCCCCGAACGACTTGAAGACCAGATCCATTTCCTGCTGTCGAGCCTCATCCAGCGGGAGCTGCGGGACCCCGAGCTGGGGTTCCTCACCCTCACGGCGGTGCGCATCACGGGAGACCGGAGCATCGCCCGGGTCTACTTCACCGTCCTGCCCCCCCTGGGCGGCGACCAGGAGGCCCAGAACGGCTTCACCCGCAAGGCCCTGGGCCGGGCGGCGGGCTTCCTCCGCACCCAGCTGGCCATGCGCCTGAAGATGAAGCGGGTCCCCGAGCTGCAGTTCTTCCCGGACGGCACGCTGGAGGAGGGCAACCACCTGGAGACCCTGCTGGCGGAGCTGGAGAAAGAGCGGGCCTCCCGCCCCCCAGAGCCCGAGGTCCCCGAGGCTCCCGAGGCCGCTGGAAAGCCGGACGCCTGAATGGTCGAGTCTGGGATCCACCTCGTCCACAAGGCCGTGGGCCGCAGCAGCTTTGACGCCGTGCGCGACTTCAAGCGCCGGGCCTTCGAGGCCGGCCAGAAGAAGCTGGCCCTGGGTCACGGTGGGACCCTGGATCCCTTTGCCGAGGGCCTCCTGCTGGTGCTGGCGGGCCAGGCCACACGGCTGATGGACCTCCTGCATCCGCTGCCCAAGACCTACGTGGCCGAGGTCCGCTGGGGCCTGGAGACGGATACCTGCGACCTGCAGGGCCTGCCGGTGCTGACTGGCGACGCCTCGCATCTCACCTCCGAGGTCCTGGCTGCGGCGCTGGCACCGCTCCTGGGCTGGACCGAGCAGGTTCCCCCCGCCACCAGTGCCAAGAAGATCGATGGCGAGGCGGCCTACAAGAAGGCCCACCGCGGCGAAGTGGTGGTCATGAAGCCCTGCCGTGTCTTCCTGCTCTCGGCCCGCTGGCTGGCCCACGACCTGCCTCGCGCCAGCACCCTGGAGCTCACCTGTCGGGGTGGCTACTACGTGCGCAGCCTGGCCCGGGACTTGGGCCAGACCCTGGGCTGCGGTGCCCACCTGGCGGCCCTGCGCCGCACGGCCATCGGTCCCTGGGCTGATCCCGGCGAGGGTGCGGAAGGCCTGGTGACTGGTACGGACCTGGTGCCCTGGTGTCCCTCCCGGGACCTCACGGACGGCGAGGCCGAGCACCTCAACCACGGCCGGGCCATTCCCCTGGGTGAGGTCCTGCCAGCCACCTGGGCCCTGCCCGAGGGCTTCCCCGATCCCGGCGCCCCCATTCGTGCTCTGCACCAGGGTCGCCTCCTGGCCCTGCTCAAGCCCACCGAAGACGGCCTCCGCACCTTCGCCAACCTGCGGGGCGGGCTCTAGGGGGAAGGGCCGCTCTGGGTTGAGCGAACTGACTACTTGAGCACGGCCGGGTTGACGCAGGTCAGGGGCGGCCCCCCCTGCAGCACGCTCAGGACATTGTCGACGGCGATCCGGGCCATCGCCAGGCGGGTCTGGATGGTCGCCGAAGCGGTGTGGGGGACGACCACGACGTTGTCGAGCTCAGCCAGGCCCGGCTCCAGGAGCGGCTCGTTTTCGAACACATCCAGCCCGGCGCCCCAGATGACCTTGTTCCGCAGGGCCTGGACCAGGGCGGCCTCATCGACGATGGGGCCGCGCGCCGCATTGATCAGGACGGCCGTCGGCTTCATGGCCGCCAGCTCCTGGGCGCCGATGTAGTGGCGGGTCTCGGGCAGCAGGGGCAGGTGCAGGGAGAGGAAGTCCGATTCGCGCAGCAGGGTGGCCTTGTCGACGAAGGTGGCCCCGCACTGGCGCTCGAACTCCGGCAGGCGGGCCACATCGGTGTAGATCACCTGCATGTCGAAGGCCGCCGCCTTGCGCGCGAAGTTGGAGCCGATGCGTCCCCCTCCCGCGATGCCCAGGGTCTTGTGGTCCACATCCAGGCCGAGGAAGGCCAGGGGGCCCCAGCCGAGCCAGTGGCCGGCGCGCACATAGCGGTCGGTCTCCGTGATGCGGCGGGCGGTGGCCAGGAGCAGGGCCCAGGCATGGGTGGCGGTGGCCTCATCGAGCACCCCGGGGGTGTTGGTCAGAATGACGCAGCGCTGGGTGGCCGCCTGCAGGTCGAAGTTGTTGAAGCCGACCGCGCAGTTCGCAACGATCCGGCACTGTGGACCCGCGGCGTCGAGCAGGGCCCCATCGATGCCATCGGTGAGCATGGAGATGACGGCGTCGCGGCCGCGTACCTGCTGGAGGAGCTCGGCGCGGGTCAGCGCCCGGTCATGGGGGCTGACTTCGACGTCGTGGCAGGCGCGCAGGGTGTCGAGCATCTCCTGCTGGATCATCCGGGTGATGTAGATGTTGGCTCTCGGCATCGGGAGGTTCCTGTCGCGTCAGTGGTCGTGGGCCCGGGCGGAGCTGGCCCAGGGGCCTGTGCAGTATGTCAGCGCCGCCGGGCGCCGCTTGCGGTGGCAGCGCCTAGCGGCGCACTTCCACCTGGGCCATCTTCTCGTAGTAGCGCACCAGGCTGCAGTGGTCCGCATCACCCTGGCCGTCCACCTTGAGGGCCTGCAGCATCTCCATGACCGAGGCCGTGAGGGGCAGGGGCACCCCCAGCTCGTGGGAGGTGTCCAGGGCGTTGGCCAGATCCTTGATGTGCAGGTTGATGCGGAAGCCGGGGTTGAACTTCCGGTCCAGCACCAGGGGGGCCTTGGCCTCCAGCACCGTACTGCCGGCCAGGCCGCCCCGGATGGCCTGGAAGACCAGCTCGGGCTCCACGCCGGCCTTGGTGGCCAGCACGAGGGCTTCAGCCATGGCGGCGATGTTGAGGGCCACGATGACCTGGTTGGCCAGCTTGGTGATGTTGCCGGCGCCGATGTCGCCCGTGCGGACCACGGAGCCAGCCATGGCCTTCATGATCGGGTAGCAGCGGTCGAACACCTCCTGGGCGCCGCCCACCATGACCGAGAGGGTGCCCTCGATGGCCTTGGGCTGGCCGCCGCTCACCGGCGCATCCAGCATCTCCACGCCATTGGCGGCGAGCCTCCCGGCCACCTCGCGGCTCACCAGGGGGGCGATGGAGCTCATGTCGATGACCACTGCGCCAGAGCGCGCTCCTTCGATGACTCCCTGCTCACCCAGGACCACCTGCTTCACCTGCGGTGAGTTGGGCAGCATGGTGATGATGATGTCGGCCTGCTCCGCGACCGCCCGGGGGGTGGGTGCCGCCTCAGCCCCGGCGACGACCAGCTCGGCCACGGCAGGTGCGAAGACGTCCATCACCACCAGCTGGTAGCCGGCCTTGAGCAGGTTCAGGCTCATGGGCTTGCCCATGATCCCCAGTCCGATGAATCCGATCTTCATGAGAGCTCCCCTGGTTGATCGCTGGCTAGTAGCCCATGGCCTGGATCCAGCCGAAGGAGGATCGGCTGTCTGGGCTGGGAATGTACTCGAGGCCCACGTGGCCCGCATAGCCAAGCCGGTCCAGCTCCTGGAACAGGAAGGGGAAGTTGATCTCCCCGGTGCCGGGCTGGTGGCGCCCTGGATTGTCCGCGATCTGGATGTGGCCGATCCGGGGCAGGTGCTGGCGCAGGGTGGCCACCAGCTCCCCCTCCTCGCGCTGGGCGTGGTAGACGTCGTACTGCAGGAAGATGTTGGGCGCTCCGGCGGCCTCGATCACCTCTAGGGCCTGGTCGGTCCTGTTGAGCAGGAAACCCGGAATGTCGAAGTGGTTGCAGGCTTCCACCAGGAGGCGCAGGCCCCTGGCTTCGAGCAGGCCGGCGGCATACCGCAGGTTGGCCGCCAGGGTCTCCCGCTGGAGCGCCTCCTCGACCCCCGCCACCCGCTTGCCCGCCAGGCAGTTCAGGTTGCTGACGCCGAGGAGCAAGGCATAGTCCACCGCTCTGGGGACCCCCGCGCGGAACTCATTGATCCGGGCTGGATCGGCGGCGATGCCGCGATCGCCCTGGCCCCAGTTCCCGCTGGGCAGGTTGAATAGGACCTGCCGCAGACCCTGCTGGTCCAGCTGTCGGCGCAGCTCCACCGGCTCGAAGTCGTAGGGGAACAGGTACTCCACAAACTGGAAGCCGGCCTCCTTCGCCAGGGCAAACCTATCCAGGAAGGGGACCTCGGTGAACAACATGGTGAGATTGGCGGCGAAGGCGGGCATGGCTGTCCTTTCCCGGATATTCGTTTGTCCTCACCGTCAACTATCCCTCTCAAGGGCGTTCGGGACCACCTGATGTTTGGTGATCCTAGGCATCGGAATAACCGATGGTGAAAGGGCAGGAGGCTGGCCGCAGGGCTGAAAGTGTTGCTACCATCAGCGGCGAGCCGGGTGGCGGACTGCCGCAGCCGGCCCCTAGGGGGTGTCCATGTTCAAGACCCTGCGCTTTTTCCCCCTGGCTGTGTGCCTCGTGGCCATGGCTCCCATGGCTCAGGCCGACGACGCTGCCACCGCCGCCAAGATGGTGGGTACCTGGGAGGGCAAGTGGCTGTTCGCCGACATGGGCGGCAAGCTGGTGGTGAAGATCGACGCCGCCACCGGCAATGTCCTGAAGGGCAGCTCCGTCTGGTACGGCACCGCCGTGGGCGACTTCTCGGACACCTTCACCAAGGCCAAGGTCAAGGGCCAGAAGATCGAGTTCCCCGAGCCCACCATGGACTTCGAGGCCACCCTCTCCGAGGACGGCACCGCCATGGAGGGCACCTGGACCTCCCCCATCGCCACAGGCCGCCTGCAGCTTCAGCGCAAGCCGAACTGACAACCTCGAGGTTTCTGCTTACCGTGCGTATCGGCAGAGCCGATGCAGAGCCTAGCCCCGTGCGGTGTGGGTCGAGGCCCCTTCGTGGTCTTAGTGGTCTTCGTGGTGAGACTTTTTCGTTTCAACCCGTAGCTCGGGTCAGGGGCGGAGCGCCTCGACGGACTTGATGCCCCAGGCGAAGGCTTCTTCGTTGAGGGGAATCAGGGCGCACTTGTCCTTGAGGGCCACCCGGATGGCCGTGAGGAAGGTCTCCTTGGGGAAGATGCCGGTGGCGGCCTGGAGGGCGCCCAGGGCCACGATGTTCTTCACCACGGCCTTGCCCAGGTCCGTGGCGATGCCTGTGAAGGGCACCGGGAAGACCTGGATGCTGGGATCCAGCAGGGGGGCTTCCGAAACCACGGTGCTGTCGTAGATGACGACGCCGCCCTTGCGCACGGTGGGGCCGAACTTGGCCAGGCTCGGAGCATTGAAGGCGATGAGCACCTGGGGATTCGGGGAGCCGGGGTTGAGGACTTCCTCGGCCGCCACGTGCACATCGGCGTAGGAGGTGCCGCCGCGGCTCTCAGGACCGTAGCTGGGGATGTGGGTGGCGTCGAAGCCCTCGTTGATGGCGGACCGGGCAATGAGCATGGCGGCGGTCTGCGCGCCGTCGCCGCCGGAGCCCGCCAGCTTCAGGGAGATGTCGTGGGGGGCGAGGTGCGTGGGGAACCCCTCGCAGTGGCGGACCGGGTGCTCATAGGTGGCGCCGGTCAGGCTGAGGATCAGGTTGCCGTCGAAGCTGGGCGGGTTCCGCTTGAACCACGGATCCACGGTCATGTCCTTCAGCACGCCCAGGGGGAAGACGGGCTGCATGAAGTCCCGCACCCACATCTCGGTCTCCTCGGGGCTCATCTTCAGGTGGGTGGGGCACTCCGCCAGCACCTCGATGAAGCTGTAGCCGCGACCTTCCACCTGCAGGCGGAGGGCCTTGTGGATGGCCTTCTTGGCCCGGATGCGCTGCTTGGCGTCGTAGAGCGCCACGCGCTCCACGTAGATGGGGCCGTCGAGACCGGCAATGATCTCGGCCATCTTCATGGGCTGGCCGTTGGAGATGTTCCGACCACTGGGGCTGGTGGAGCTGTTCTGGCCCATGAGGGTGGTGGGGGCCATCTGACCACCGGTCATGCCGTAGATGGCGTTGTTGATGAAGATGACCGTGATGGGCGCACCCAGCTGGGCGGTGGCGATGGTCTCCGCCAGGCCGATGGAGGCGAGGTCGCCATCGCCCTGGTAGCTCACCACCACACTGTCGGGGTTGGCGAACTTGTGGCCCAGAGCCACCACGGCGGCGCGACCGTGGGCCGCCTGGGTGTTGCCCACATCGAAGTAGTAGTAGAGGAACACCGAGCAGCCCACCGGGCTCACAGCCACGGTGCGGTCCTGCACGCCCAGCTCGTCGATGGCCTCGGCCAGGAACTTGTGGGCCAGCCCATGGCCGCAGCCGGGGCAGTAGTGGGTGGCGTGGCCCTTGAGGCCCTGCGCATGGGAGTGGCGATCGAACTTGTCGTAGATGACGCTGGCCTTGCTCATGCGAGCACCCCCTTCCGACCCAGGACCCGGGTGGTGATCTCGTCCTGCTGGGGCAGGATGCCGCCCATGCGGCGCACGGACTCGATCTCCGGGTAGTCCCGCACGCCGGCCCGGCTCAGGGCGAGGCGGACCTCGTCCTCCAGCTGGCCGGCGCTGGCTTCCACCACCACCAGGCGGGTGGCGCCCTCCAGAGCTGCCCGCAGCGCCTCGATGGGGAAGGGCCAGAGGGTGATGGGGCGGAAGAGACCCGCCTTCACGCCCTGGTGCCGCAGCTCCTGCACGGCGCCCTTGGCGGTGCGGGCCGGGGTGTTGCAGGCCACCAGCACCACGTCGGCATCGTCGCAGAGGTAGGCCTCGGCACGGACCTCACTGCCCATGGCCTCGTACTTGCTGTTGAGGTGGACGTTGTGGGCCTCGAGATCGCTCTCCGTGAGGTAGATGGAGGAGATGACATTCCGGCGGTGCTCGGCGTCGCCGTAGACCGCCCACTTGGGTATGCCTGGCTTCTGCAGGGTGTCCGGCAGCTTGACCTTGCCGGTCATCTGGCCCAGGTAGCCGTCGCTGAGGATGACCACCGGGTTGCGGTACTTGAAGCTGAGGTCGAAGGCCAGGATGGTGAGGTCCAGCATCTCCTGGGGCGTGGAGGGTGCCAGGACGATGGCCTGGGTGTTGCCGTGGCCGAGGCCGTGGCAGGCCAGCTTGATGTCGGACTGCTCGGGGGCGATGTTGCCCAGGCCGGGGCCGCCGCGCATGACGTCCACGAAGACGCCCGGCAGCTCCGAGCCGATCATATAGGAGACGCCTTCCAGCATCAGGCTGAAGCCCGGTGAGGAGGTGAAGGTCATGGTGGGCAGGCCCGCTCCGGCGGTGCCGTACATCATGTTCACGGCGGCCACTTCGCTGACGGCCTGGATGAAGGTGCCGTCCAGCTTGGGCAGGAACTTGGCCATGAGCTCGGCGCCCTCGGTGGAGGGAGTGATGGGGTAGCCATAGACGTGGCGGCAGCCGGCCAGGATGGCGCCGATCGCCGAGGCGTAGGTGCCCTTGATGACCAGGGGCTCGGTGGCGGGCAGGGGGAGCACCTGGGCGGGCACGTCCACTGGATCCGGGGCATCGCTGGGGCGCACCCCGAAGAGCTTGGCCGGATCTTCCAGCTCAAACTTCTGGTGGGGCCCCTCCTGGGCCGGGCGCAGGCCATAGGGCTCCGGGCAGGCATCCATGCACAGACCGCAGGCATTGCAGTTGGTCAGGTCCAGCACCACGGGCACCAGGCCCGTCAGGGAATTCACCTGGTCGCTGAGGGAGATGCAGTCCTTGGCGCAGGCATCAATGCAGCGGCCGCAGCCTTTGCAATATTCCGGCAGGAGAAATGGCTTGGGCCGTTCTTTGAGGGCCATGCAACCTCCGCGGCGGGGACCTGTCCCCTCCTGCCCAGAAGTGTCGTTCCCGGCCCGTGTGCCTGGGATCACAAGCGGTTGATATCGCAGACCACCGCCGACCAATGGGCGCAGAAGTGATCCCTGGGTGGGCAGTCTGTGGGGGTCTACCGATCTCCCCAGTGCAGCTTCTGCTGGAGGAGGGCGAAGAAGTCCAGGCCGGGGCGCTGCAGGAGGGTGATCTGCGCCGCTCCCTGGGAGAGGCGCACCTCGTCGCCGGGCAGCACCCGGAACCCCACCTGGCCGTCCAGGGTGAGGTGGGCATCCTCGGCGTCCTCCAGGACGATGCTGATGGGCCAGCGGGCGGGCACCACGGAGGGCCGCAGGGTGAGGGTGTGCGGGCAGATGGGAGCGATGACGAAGGCATCCAGGCTGGGGTGCATGATGGGCCCGCCGGCGGAAAGGGCGTAGGCCGTGGAGCCCGTGGGGGTGGCGACGATGAGGCCGTCGGCCTTGATGGAGCCGGCGTCCTGGGCGCCCACCCGGAGGTGCATGTCCATGATGCGGGCCAGCGCCCCCTTGGCCAGGACGGCATCGTTGAGCACGGTCTGCTGGGCGAGGAGGCCGCCCTGTCGCCACAGCTCCGCCTGCAGGGTGGGGCGCTGGTCCGGCACCAGGGTGCCGGCGAAGAAGGCCTCCACGGCCGCCACGGCCCCGGACACGGGATGGGCCGTGAGGAAGCCCAGGGAGCCCAGGTTGATGCCCAGGATCGGCGTGCCCCGCAGGCCCACCAGGCGGGCGGCATGGAGCAGGGTGCCATCCCCGCCCAGGACGAGGCAGAGGTCCGGCACCGGACCCGCAGCACCCAGCTCGGGGTCGATCTCCAGGCGCGCCGGGTCGAGGCCGGCCTGGGCCCAGGGCTCCTGCAGGGCCGGCTCGGCGCTGACCTGCCAGCCCCGGCTCAGAAACAGAGGCAAGACGTCCCGGAGGGTCGAGCCCAGGTGCGGGGATTTGACCTTGGCCACGAGGATCAGTCGCTGGAGCATGCCCACACTCTAGCCGCATCCAACGCTATCCTTGATCACATGGTTCCCAAGCTGGCTTCCCTCTCTACACCGGCCCGTCGCTGGTTGCGCCGCGGCCTCATCGCCGTGATCGCCCTCAGCGGGGTCGGCGCCCTCACGCTGGGCGTCTCCTGGTCGCTCCTCTCCCGGGACGCCGACAGCTTCCTCACCCTCTTCGCGCTGCGGGTTCCGAAGACCATCACCAAGGTGCTGGACCAGAACGGCAACGTCATCGGCATCTTCGCCGAAGAGCACCGCGTGGTGATCCCCTACGGCGACATCCCCAAGGCCTTTGTCAGCGCCCTGGTGGCCACGGAGGACGCGGACTTCTGGGAGCACAACGGCGTGTCCCCCCGGGGCCTGGTGCGCGGCGTGTGGAACACCGTGAGCAGCCTGGGCCGGCGGCGGGAGGGCGGCAGCACCCTCACCATGCAGCTGGTGCGCACTGTCACCGCCAAGCGCCAGAAGCGGCTGGATCGCAAGCTGAAGGAGATCATCCTGGCCCGCAAGCTGGAGAAGGCCTACTCCAAGAAGCAGATCTTCGAGATGTACGCCAACGAGGTGTACTTCGGCGGCGGCCGCTACGGCATCGAGGCGGCGGCGGAGTTCTACTTTGGCAAGAGCGCGCCGCAGCTGCTGCCGGAGGAGTGCGCCCTGCTGGCCGGGCTGGTGCAGAATCCCAACTGGTACAACCCCTACAACCCGGATCCCCGGGCCCGGGCTGCCGCCAGGGCTCGCCGCAACCATGTGCTCATCCGCATGACCAAGGAGGCCTACCTCAAGGCTGCCGAGGCCAGCATGCTCATGGACAAGCCCATCCGCCTCGCCCGGGAGAACGCCCGGGAGGAGTCCATCGCCCCCTATGTGGTGGAGGAGGTCCGCAAGTACCTCTATGAGAAGTACGGCCGGGAGCAGGTGCTCAACGGCGGGCTGGAGGTCACCACCACTGTGGACAGCTTCTGGCAGGAGTCCGCCAACAAGGCCGTGCGGGCGGGCCTCAAGGTCGTGGACCGGCGCCGGGGCTTCCGCAAGGAGGCCGTGCAGTTCGTGCAGGACCCCGAGACCACCCAGCTGAACGGCTGGAAGCGCTACTTCGAGCTGGGTGACAGCGTGCGGGGCGTGATCCTCGGCTGGAAGGGCGGGCGGGCCCAGGTCCGCATCGGCAAGACTCAGCTGGAGGTTTCGGAGGCGGCCTTTGCCTGGGCTGGCAAGGACATCCAGAAGCTGCTCCCGCGCGGCGCAGCGCCCCTCTTCACGGTGAAGAAGGCTGAGGAGGGCACCCCCCGGGAGCTGGAGCTGGACCAGGATCCCCAGGTGGAAGGCGCCCTCATGGCCGTGGATCCCAGGTCTGGCGAGATCCGCGCCATGGTGGGCGGCTACGACTTCAACCGCTCCAAGTTCAACCGCTCCACCCAGGCCCTGCGCCAGGTGGGCTCCACCATGAAGGCCTACGTCTATGGTGCGGCCTTCACCAGTGGGCGGACCCCGGCCACCCTGGTCCAGGATGTGCCCTCCCGCTTCCTGGACACGGTGGACTTCCTGACGGTCACCCATCCGGATGGCAGCTCGGAGTTCAAGCCCCTGCGGGGCGGCGTGAAGCCCTACGAGCCCCGCAACTACGAGCGGGACTTCTGGGGGCCCATCGTCATGTGGGAAGCCCTGCGGGACTCCCGCAACGTGCCAGCCGTGCGCACCCTCGAGGAAGTCGGCGTCATGAACGTCATCGACTTCGCCCGGAAGTGCGGGCTCACTGGGACGCTGCCGCCCTATCCCAGCATGGCCCTGGGGTCGGCAGACCTCACCCTCAAGGACATGGTGCGGGGCTACAGCACCATCGCCAACGGCGGCCTGCAGTCGCCGCCCCCCTACTTCATCAAGAAGGTGGCGGACCGCAACGGCAAGGTGCTGGAGAGCCATGGCGGAGCTGCCACCGAGCAGGTGCTGGACCCCCAGAGCACCTACCAGCTCATCCAGTGCCTCCAGGGCGTGGCCACCAGCGGCACCGGTGCCCGCAGCAACGAGCTGGAGTGGCCGGTGGCTGGCAAGACGGGCACCACGGACGACCACACGGATGGCTGGTTCATCGGCTTCTCCACCAAGATCGTCTGCGGCGTCTGGGTGGGTCTCGACGAGAAGAAGATGATCTTCAAGGGCGCCGATGGCGCCAAGGTGGCCCTGCCCATCTGGATCGACTTCATGAAGGCGGCCCTGCCCACCACCGGTGAGAAGGAGGACTTCAAAGCGCCGGAGGGCATGGAGTGGGCAGATGTGGACCGCTTAACAGGTCTGCTGGCCACCTCGGCCACCACGGACAAGGTGCTGCGCCTGGCCTTCAAGCCCGGCACCGCCCCCCGCTCCGGCAGTGATGCCGAGGCCATCCGCAAGATCCGCGAGGCCCGGGAGAAGGCCAATGCCCAGCCCATAGAGAACCGCCCCTGGGGCCGTCCGCCCCAGCCGGAGGCCCCCAAGCCCCTGGACCTCATGGGAAATGATCCCAACGGGTGAACTTCAAGAAGCAAGGGCGCCTGATGGCGCCCTTGCTTCTTGAAGCTAGGGAAGGGGACTTTTTCTGCGGGGGTCAGCGATCCAGGGCTGGGCCGAGGTTGACCACGTTCAGGGTGCCCAGCCCGGAAGCAGGGTTGTAGTGCGACCCCGCCTGCCAGTAGAGGTTGGTGCCGGTGCTGACTGCGCGGAAGGGGCTCTTGGAGCCGTAGCCGTATTTCTGGAAGGCGCGGTAGAGCTGCGGGTTCAGGAAGCCAAGCCGCCCTTCATTGGCCTGGGTGAGCAGGGCCGCGATGCCATTGAGCTGGGGTGCCACGAAACTGGTACCCCCCCAGCCGGCGTAGAAGGTACCTGCAAAGTAGGTGAGGTAGCCCGTGAAGGGATCCGCATTCAGGGAGACATCTGGGACGTTGCGGCCCACGTAGCCAGGCGGCAGAACGGCCCAGATCTCCGCTCCGGATTGGTCCGGGTTGCCCGGTCCATAGTTGGGGTAGTAGTAGAGGGTGTCGAAGTTGGCTGGCGTGGCCTGGGTGCCGGCCAGCCGGCCCTGCCAGGAGGGCATCGGGAAGGCTGAACTCACTCCGCCCCCACCGCCGACGGGGAAATAGTTGTAGTCGTAGAAGAACTGGCCGTAGTTGGTCACCAGGTAGTTCTCCAGGTAGTCCCAGCCCCAGGGGCGTTCCTTGGGCACCACGACGGTGCCGTGTGCCAGATTGAGGGTGAACGGCAAGGTGGTCCCACCGGCCGCCGTTACGAAGGGGTCGCTGGCCGGATGATCGACCGAGTTGGTGGGCGAGAAGAACGGCGTGGGGAAGCTGCGGTTGAGATCGAAGGCGCCAGAATCCCCTGAGGAGGCGAACACGGGAATGCCCTGGACTGCCGCCTGGAGAAAGACCTGGTGGTAGGCGGCCAGCGTGGCGTCGTCATAGAAGGCTTCGGCTAGGCCCCAGCTCACCGACAGGGTGTCCACTATGTTGTCCGAGACGGCTCGGCTGAACAGGTCCAGGAAGCCGGCATCCGTGTTGGGGGCCTGGTAGACCATGATCTTGGCGCCATAGGCCACACCTCCAGACTGCTGCACATCCAGGGTGGTCTCCTCCGCACCGTCGGTCCCAGACCCTCCATCCACCAGGACCTGGGTGATGCGGTTGGGATCCACCGTCAGGCCCACCGCACTCCAGTAGGCAAAGGCGTCTGCAGGGTTGAATGAGGCCAGGGTGGCGATGCCCAGGGTGCGACCCCTGCCGGTGATGCGGCGGCTGTAGAGAGGGTTGATGTTGTAGAGATTGGCCACGTCACCGACGGTGTAGCTGCCGGGAACACCCGTGGCCACAGCTCCGGCAGAGGGAAGCACCACTGCCGGAACGCTTTCCCCCGCCACGCCGTTGGGGGTTCGCTGGGCCCTGACAGTGTGGGGACGGAAGGCTGCCTTGGTGTTCAGGCCCACTGCGGCGAGTACATGGCTCGAAAGACTGGTCGGGACCTGGGGAACGCGAGAGGGCATCTGGTAGGTGCGGCCCTGTTCATCGGTGCGTTGCACGACCTGGGTATTGAGCAGGGCGTTGAACTGGGCGGTGGTGCCCGAGGCCCGAATCACCAGGTGATTGGCGTGAATCGCTTCGACCTTGATGCCCTGGCTCCCCAGAAGCTCTGTCACGGTGCGCAAGTCGGCGGGCGAAGGGCCAAAGGTGGCGGCAAAAGCTTCCGTGTTCATGAACTTGCGGTATGAGCTACTGGAAGGATCGACGGTCTCGGCAATGTAGGCTTCCAGGGCTGGTCGATTCCTCAGCTTCATCACCAGGGAGATGGTCTGGGCCTGGTCTGCTGCGACAACCCCAGGGGCTGCAGCCTGACCAGGGCTACCTGCGGCAAGCCCAAGAAGGAAGGTTAGGGCCAGGGCGGAATGCCCCAAGCCAGCAAGGGTCGGATGGTGCATGGATACCCTCCACGAGCGGATGAGTGCAAGAAAAAAACGGCATGCCAGACGGCATGGGTGGGGTGAGATAGTTGCAAATATAGCGACTCAGTCTCTAGGTAACCATTCTTTTTCAAATCTATTTCTATGGACCTCCGGCCCAACCCGAAATGCGAACAGCCCCGGCCTGGTGGGGCCGGGGCTGTGGGTGGTGCGGTCCTGGTTGGTGCTACTTCTTCTTCCAGGGCCGCGGTGGCCGGTCATCGGCGAACTTGGAGGCGGGCTTGGTGGGCTTCTTCCAGGGCCTCGGCGTGTCACTGGGGGCGGGCTTGGCGGCCGGCTTGGCGGTGCTGCGGTCTTCCCAGGCCTTGCGCACAGGCCGGTCGGGGGTCTCGGTCCGGGGCTTGGCATAGGGGGCGCGCGGCCGGTCATCGAAGTCGCTGCGCGGGCGGAAGCTGCCATCAGGGCGGGTCTTCGAGGCGGTGCCGGGGCCTTCCGGGCGGGTGGCGGCGCGCTCAGCGTAGGTGCGCTGGGGGCGGGACCCGCCCTCCTTGCGCTCGCGCGGGTTGTCGTAGCGGGGCTTGGTGGTCTTGTTGGCGTCAGCCGCCGGGACATCGAAGCCCCCGGACTGCTCGGCCAGGATCAGGCCCAGCAGGCCGGCCACCAGGCGCTCAGGGTCGGTGCCCTGGAGCATCTGCCGGGCCTGGGCCAGGGTGGCGGCGCTGGCCGAGGCGCTGATGCCGGTGAGCAGGCGGGTGCCCTGGGCCTCGCGGATCTCCGTCTGGGAGGGAATGGGGCGCCAGTCCAGGGTCAGGCCGCCGCGGCGGCTCCAGGCCAGCAGGATGCGGCTCTCTTTCCAGTTCACCAGGGCGAGGCTGGTGCCCTTGGCCCCGGCGCGGCCGGTGCGGCCGCTGCGGTGGATGTAGCTCTCCAGCTGAGTGGGGATGCCGATATGCACCACCAGGGGCAGGCCCTCGATGTCGAGACCGCGAGCGGCCACGTCGGTGGCCACGAGGTAGCGCAGCTTGCCGTCCTTGAACTGCCCCAGGATGCGGGTGCGGGTGGCCTGGGCCAGGTCACCGTGGAGGAAGGCTGCGGGCAGGCCGGAGACAGTCAGCTCCTCGGCCACCTCCTCGCTCTGGGCCTTGGTCTTGGTGAAGATCAGGGCGCTGCTGGGGTCATCCTTCAGGAGCAGGTTGACCAGGGCGCGCACCTGGTGGTGATCCGGCACCAGCACCGGCGTGTGGGCGATGTCGGCGTGGACGGCATGCTCACCGGCCTCGGCCAGCTGGATCTGCACGGGGTCCTTGAGGAAGCGCTTCGCCAGCTTGGCGATGGGGGCGGGCAGGGTGGCGGAGAAGAGATAGGTCTGCGGCCCGGCGGGGATCTTGGCGAGGATGGTCTCCACGTCCTCGAGGAAGCCCATGTTCAGCATCTCGTCGCACTCGTCGAGGACAACCATGGTGACGCGGCTGAGGTCCAGGGTGCCTCGGTTCAGGTGGTCCATCACCCGGCCCGGCGTGCCTACCACCACGGGTGAGCCCATGGAGAGGGCGCGCAGCTGGGGTGCGTAGCCGAGGCCACCCACCAGCGAGGCGATGGGCAGCTTGGGTACGAGGCTGTGGAGCTCGGCACCCACCTGCTGGGCCAGCTCCCGCGTGGGGGCGAGGATCAGGGCCTGGGTGTGGCGCTCGTCGGCCAGGCGGTGGAGCAGGGGCAGGCCAAAGGCCAGCGTCTTGCCGGAGCCGGTGCGGCTCTGGACCAGCAGGTCGCGGCCTTCCAGACCGGGCTTGAAGGTCTGGGCCTGGACGGCCATGGGGGTCTCAAAGCCGCGCTTGGCCAGGGCGGCCAGCAGGGCTTCGCTGCAGCCAAGGGCTGCGAATGTCAGGTCGTTCAAGGTAGCTCCCGGGGCTTTCCCTGCGCGGATCGCCGCATGGCGATCTCTATTTGGCGAAAAGCGCCAGCCGGGAGGGGCCCAAACAGTAATCATCCCCTTAAAAGCATTGAAATACAAGGAGAAATCACAGTTGAAGCGCATTCGGAATAGCAGGACGCTAGGATGGAGGCATGGCCACGCTCCTGCTCATTCGTCATGGCATCCCCGAGGAATACAGTGCGGGGGTTGCGGACATGGACCGGGCCTTGACTCCAGAGGGTTGGGTGCAGGCCCATGCGGTGATGCAGGGCCTGGTGGGACGCGGCCTGCGGCCGCATCAGGGCTTCCAGAGCCCCTTCCGGCGGGCGATGGAGACCATGGCCTGCCTGCATGAGGCTGCCGGGGGCTTTCCCCTGGAGACCTCCCCGGACCTGGAGCCCCTCTGCCCAGCGGAGCCGGCCTTCCTATGGCTGCAGAGCCTCCTTGCGGACGCCCCGCCCAACCACATCGTGGCCGTGGTGAGCCACGAACCCTTCCTGGGCTGCCTGGTCCATCGCTTCACCCATAAGCCGGTCGACATGGGCCGCGCCAGCTGCTCAGTCCTGCGCCATGACCAGGGCCGCTGGCAGCTGGTGGAGCACCTCCGTCCCGCTGACCTGGGCGCCTGAGGTGCCGGCCCGGGCCAACCTGGCCACGCTGCCCTCTGGGGTCCGCCTCCACCACCGCATCCAGGGCAATCCGGCGGGGCCCTGGCTGGTGCTCCTCAACGGCCTCCTGTCCGATACCACGATGTGGGCTGGGGTTCTGCCGGCGCTGACCGAGCGCTTCCGCGTCCTGACCTTCGACAGCCGGGGCCAGGGCCGGTCCGATGCTCCGCTGGAGGGCCCCTACGCCACCGCCACGCTGGCCGGCGACGCCTGGGACCTGCTGCAGGTGCTAGGCATCACCCGGCCCTGGCTGGTGGGCCTGTCCAACGGCAGCGCCCTCAGCCTGGAGCTGCTCACCACCCACCCGGGCGCCTTCGCCGGGGCGGTGCTCACCAGCTCGCTGGCTCACGTGGACACCGCCATGGCCCTCAAGGCCGAACACTGGGCCCACTGTCTGGAGGTGGGGGGCCCCCTGATGCAGTTTGACGCCGCCGCCCCCTTCCTGTGGGGGGACCGCTTCCTGGAGGCCCGCCATGGGGTCCTGCGGGCCTACCACCGGGCTGTGACGGGCGGGGAGCGGCCAGCCCATGGCAACCTGCACCAGATCCGCGGCATCTTCGGGTGGGACATCCGGGACCGCCTGGCGCAGGTCCAGGGCCCGATCCTCCTGCTGTGCGGGGCCGAGGACCTGCTGACCCCGCCTTGGAAGTGCCTGGAGACGGCCCGTCTCATCCCGGGGAGCCGCTTTGAGGTTGTTCCGGGCATCGGCCATGCCTTCCCGGTGGAGGATCCCCGAGGTTTTGCCGACCGGGTGGTGGCTTTTACTGGCCAGGGTTTGGCCGATTCGGGGATCTGACCTATCCTGGAGCAATCCCCGAGCCACTCCCGACTCGCTTTCCCGAGGTGACCCATGGCCACCCAACCCCAGCCCCCGGCTGCCCTGAGCTTGCAGGAGCTCAAGGAACTGTCGATCGGCAAGCTGGCCGAGCTCTCCAAGGCACTGGACATCGAAAGCCCCCTCTCCATGCGCAAGCAGGAGCTGGTCTTCCGGGTGCTCCAGGCCCAGGCCGAGCGGGAAGGGCAGTTCTTCGCCGAGGGTGTGCTGGAGGTGCTGCCGGAGGGCTTCGGCTTCCTGCGCAGCCCTGACCAGAACTACCTGGCGGGCTCCGATGACATCTACATCTCCCCCAGCCAGATCCGGAAGTTCAACCTGCGCACCGGCGACACCCTGTCTGGGATGATCCGTCCCCCCAAGGAGGGCGAGAAGTTCTTCGCCATGCTGCGGGTGGATGCGGTGAACTTCGATCCCCCCGGCCAGGCCCGGGAGCGGATCCACTTCGACGACCTGGTGCCGCTCTACCCCACCCACCACCTGCGCATGGAGCGGGACTCCCAGGAGCTGAGCACCCGGGTCATGGACCTCATGACGCCCCTGGGCAAGGGCCAGCGCGCCCTCATCGTGGCCCCGCCCCGCACGGGCAAGACGGTCCTCCTGCAGAACATCGCCAACTCCATCACCGCCAACCACCCGGAGGTCTTCCTCATTGTGCTGCTCATCGACGAGCGCCCCGAGGAGGTCACGGACATGGAGCGCAGCGTGAAGGGCGAGGTGGTCTCCAGCACCTTCGATGAGCCCGCCACCCGCCACGTCCAGGTGGCCGAGATGGTCATCGAGAAGGCCAAGCGCCTCGTGGAGCACAAGAAGGATGTGGTCATCCTGCTGGACTCCATCACCCGCCTGGGCCGGGCCTACAACACCGTGGTGCCGCCCAGCGGCAAGGTGCTCTCCGGCGGCGTGGACAGCAACGCCCTCCAGCGGCCCAAGCGCTTCTTCGGTGCGGCCCGCAACATCGAGGGCGGGGGCAGCCTCACCATCGTGGCCACAGCGCTCATCGAGACCGGCAGCCGCATGGACGATGTGATCTTCGAGGAGTTCAAGGGTACGGGCAACAGCGAGATCGTGCTGGACCGCAAGCTCAGCGACAAGCGCATCTTCCCCGCCATGGACATCCAGAAGTCCGGCACCCGCAAAGAGGACCTGCTGCTGGATGCCGCCAAGCTCGCCAAGATCTGGGTGCTGCGCAAGATCCTCAGCGCCAGCGGCCCCAGCGAGAGCATGGAGCTGCTCGTGGACCGCCTGGGCAAGGCCAAGACGAACGATGAGTTTTTAGCCAATTTGCAAGAGCCGCCGCCGCGCAGGTAGCGGCTCTGCTCTGAATCCGGCTGCGCCGAATTCAGAGCTAGGAAACGCTGCGCGTTTCCGAAGTGCTTGGAGCTGGCTGGGCCAGATTCTGAGATTGCATCAGTTTTTGGGCGGCGCCAGCCGCCCCATCTCCGAAATTGGCCGCAGGCCAATTTCGGAGCAGAGGGTAAACTGTTGGGTCGTATGAAAGCCAACCCGTGACCTTCCCCCACAGCCCCTTCCACATCGGACCCGTCGAGGTGCCTAACCGCCTCGTGATGGCGCCGCTGCACGAGATCACCGACCAGCCCTTCCGGAAGTTCATCCGCGAGGTGGGTGGTGTGGGGCTCGTGGTCTCAGAGATGATCAGCAGCGAGGCCCTGGTGCGCCACGCGGTGAAGGCCGAGAAGATGATGGCCGCCACGGGCGAGCGGCCCCTGTCCATGCAGGTCTCCGGCGGTCGTCCCGAG
>Ga0208613_1000177_pt1 | contig 22021 bp, 37 predicted proteins | sample CryBogmetaGMA6M_FD_184543 | JGI IMG/M metagenome (GOLD analysis project Ga0208613, IMG submission 184543) | Freshwater microbial communities from Crystal Bog, Wisconsin, USA - MA6M (SPAdes) | ecosystem: Environmental > Aquatic > Freshwater > Lake | place: Crystal Bog, Wisconsin, USA | collected... | reverse complement strand
CACGTCCGACAGTTTGCGAACTGCCGGTTGCACGGTGATGAAGTTACGCAGTGGTCGAATCATTTCTGATAGCTAACCCGGTCGTGCGTGTAGCAGGTGCCTTTGGTGACGCCAGTGTTGTACTGGCTGTCTTTACCGGCCATGTCAGCTTCGCCCATGCCGATGCCGTTGACCATGCGCTCGGAGCGCGTTCCGCTCTTGTCCTGGCCAGCAACGCCAGCGGGAACCTTGGCGTTTGAACCGTAGCCATAGCCCTTGGGCTGCTTGGTGTCGTTGTCTTTCATTTTCATGATTTGCCTTACTTGAGATATTTAAGTTTGTAAAGGGTGGTGTCGAGAAGCTGAGCAATCTCATCAATGAGATTCTGGATTTCCGTATCGTCCGGCATATATTCTCGCGCATCTTGCACAAAGTACTTGATGCCCTCTAAATATTCCGCTGGATCATCGGTCGGCAAGTAGTAATCGTCGGGAAAGCTCTTGAACTGCCCAAAGCGCCCCATGATCGCTTCCGCAAGCTGATCAACCAACTCAGGAATTTGCTGATAGTACTCGCCAAGCGCGACGTGATGGGCATAGCTGTTGGTGGTCCAATGCAGCAAATGCGCGTTTGTCCCGGAATGCAATAGCACCGTGACAAATGTGCTGGCTTCATTATCCATAAGCACCACCGAAAAAAATGGGCAACCCCTCGTTGCCCGATTGGGCAATTGTGTGGCGAGGAGTGCGCCCGGACCCAATCATGCGCGTTTTAACACGTCTTGCAGATGTACGTCAAACGCTTTCTTGCGTCGCTCAATTTCCCGATCCAGATACCACCTGGCTTTCTCAAGGTCTTGCATACCGGCTTTGAGATCTGCTCGCCAAATGTACTTGATCGCGTTGCCCAGGTTAAAGCACATATGCTCGGTGATCTGGATGCACTCGATTCCCGAAGGATGCTGAGTGTAGTGCTGTGGATGGTTTACGGGGTCGTGTTCAGTCATGAAAGGGTATCCGGTGAGTATTCGCCGCACCAATGGTCATCGTCCACTGGTGGCCAGGCAGGAGTTTCGTTGCCGCTCTCGTCTACCAGCAGCTCTGGTGATCGGCGTCGACATTCGCCCATATACGATGTTTCCCCATCTCCTCCAAGAAGCTCGAAATATCGACAGGATCCGCAAGTAGGTCGCATAGCCACTCCTCCATAAATAGGTCGGACGTTTGTTCGTCTATCATCGGTTTCATGCTTTTCTTCCCATTCATTTATTAACGCTATTGCATCGCCATGTATTTGCTTTGCAAGGGTTAATACAGTTTCCAATTCAACATTGAATCCAGCGCATTGTTTTTGCAGCTCGCTAACATTTAGCTGAATGCTGGTAATTGATTCTCCGACTTGTAGGGTCATGCAATAAGAGCCTCCTTCAGTTGCGATTCTTTCATCGAAAAAATATCTTTAGAACCAAAGATCTTCTCAATCCAAGGTCGAACCCAAAGATAACTCGTTCCGGCTTGCGCGTTTCGCTCAATCAGATTCTTGGTTGTGAGCATCTTGTTGCCAAATGATACCCAGACGTGCGGCAGAACGTAGTGCGGCACGAACATCGCGCCGGACAAGAAGAAGACCGGCTGGACGTCGGGAAAGCTGATTTCAGCATCGTCAGCTTTGTAAACAAACTTCCCATTAGTGAATTCCAATTTCTGTCTCCTGATGCTTTCCAAGGGTTCTGAGAATGGTGCAATGCTCTGGCTCTTTATTGCTGGACCTGCCATTCGCATCGAAATAAACGTAGCTCGGTCGATTGGTGCGTGACTCCTCGTCAATGCGACGCGATAGCTTGCCAACGCGAAATGCCTGGCGCAATTTATCGTCCACATTCTTTTGCGTCAGCGCTGGCAATAACTGAGCACATTGACGCGACGTCATTGGCCCATTCTCAGCAATGAATTGAATTGGGTCTGGCAAATTATCCATTTTCATCTCAAAAAGGCACGTCTTCGTCCAAATCCTCAAAACCCGATGCGCGGGGCTGTGGCGCGTTTTTGACTCGGGTTGGTAGGGTAGCCTCAGTCACGCTCTGGAAACCGCTTCTGTGGCCGTCTGGATGCCTTTTGGGGCCATGATCGACCGCGATGGTCGGTTCGCAAGCGTTTCCAATCGAAATTGCAGCGTACTGCATCCCGCTGGCAGCGGTTTTGATCGTCACGTCCAGCCAGTGCATCGAACCGTCCGGCAAGCAGATCCGTCCTTTGTAATCGGCGTGCCAATCCTCGACCTTTTTGTCATTCGGAAATGCTGCGCCTTTTCCGGGTTTCTGCTCGTAAGTGCCTTTGGCTGCGATTGGTTTATTCATTTGATTCACTTTAGATTGTTTCTCAGGATTTGGTCAGTCACAACTTCGGATAAAAGCTCCTCCATTGTTTCGACCTCGGGTTGTTTGGCATCAATTCGGCGTCTGATTACCGATTCGATGCCGGTTTGCAATTGCGCTGACGTCATGTCCAGAGCAATCAATTCGTTTACCAGCTTGCTACTTATTTGGGCACCTTTTATTTTTTTCAAACCTCCTCTTATTTCTTTAGTAAAATTAAATATGGAGTCTTTCATCTTAGTCACAGATCTTCTCCTTCGATCTTAGTCTTAGCTCTCTTAGTCTTAGATCTTAGTCTTAGATCTTAGTCTTAGATCTCTACGCGCACGCGTATATGAAGAAAAGTTATCCACAGGGTTATCCACAGGGTTATCCACAGCTTTCAGGGTAGTTATCCACAGGTTATCCACAGGCTATGACTGGTTGTTTTTGAGGCTGCTTTCGTACTCTCTTTTGATTTCTTTTACGATCTCCTTTTCGGTTTTTGTATAATCTCTGACGGGTTTTCCGTTAATGTCCATCAGTCTGTAGGGCATCCGTTCCAGTCGTCTTTTTGCTTCGGTATTTGCCTTTTTGCTCATTTGAGATTCTCCGACAACCAGACCGTGACCGATCCCTCTTGGGCATATTTTTTATTGACTTTCAAATGCGTGACCTGGGCATCGTCCTCGTAAACCACGCCGTTCATCCCATCCAAAACGGTCTTGGCAATGTTGTCGACGTCTGGCCGCGATGGATATACATCACCATCTAACGCCGCCTGGCGCTTTGTTTTCGACCAGCTCAGCGGAATGCTCATGGTCGCCTCGATCATGACTCTCAACGGCGTCTTGAGTGGTTCTCTGCCGGCCATTGCTTCAGCAGCTCGCGCTGCTATCAGTGCTTCGTACTCTCGCGTGACAGCCGGCGTGTAGCTGCGGGGCTTGCCGCCCTGCGTGCTGAACCGTGGTCTGCCCTTGCCGACGGGTGGCCCAGGGATGGTGAACTGCAACGTCATCATTTAGGTAGGTTCCTTGCTGTTTCCCGTTCGGGTTGTTTTTGAGCCGGCGCTCTGTTTGAACCGTTGAAATGTCCCGACAGGGAAACTCTTGAGAACGAACGGCAGATGATGCCCGAAGTCGATGGGCTTGTGGAAAAAATTTGTACTAGGGTTTGTCCCTAGAAAAATATTTGTTCTGACCCCTTGTCAACGGTTGTCAACCTCTGTACAGTACGACTCATGCGCTGCACGTCGTGGCGCACAACAGGAGCAACAAAATGAACGGCAACCAACTTTCTCTCGGTCGCAACCATCTCACCGCTGACTCAGTCAGCATGACCGACTTCGGAGATTGTTTCCGAGTCAACATTCGTTGGAATGACGGGGCTTATGTCTACGTCATTTATGACACCAAAGCCGAGGCAATTGCCCATGCGGCAAAACTCGGATGGGCGTAAGCCCTAACTCAACCACGGGGCTTCGGCCCCAATCAAGGAGCTATTATGAAAATTACATTTAACAAAAAAGAAATAGAAAAAATCATTCTTGATTATGTTCATCGAGAAGTTATTGAGGTGTATTACGAATTCAAAAATCTTGAATTTCAAATTTACCGCGAAGAAGAATTTGTCACTTTGACGTCAGTACAAAACGAGGAGCCGAGCGATGAGACCTGAAGACCAACACGATTCCAATCTGACAATCATCCTGGCGTCGATCGCAGTCGGCGCAATGTCCGCAATCTGTTTGTTTCTTGCTCTCTCTGGAGGTTTGTAATGGTCGGCAAAGTAACCCCTAACACAATGCTCAGCGCAAGCCGCGTCCCGGCCCTTCTGGGCCACTCAAAGTATGAGACGCCCAACGATGTACTCAAGAGCGTGTTGAACGCGCTACAGGACGTTGAAACGCCTTTTAAGACCAACGAAGCAATGCACTGGGGCAATCTGCTCGAGGTTCCGCTTCTGCTGGAAGCGTCGGGACGTTTAGCATTGTCTAATCTAGTGCTCGACCATCCAAAAGCATATTTCCATCCTGACGCACCGATCGCCTGTTCGCTAGACGGCAACGGTGACGGCAACGGTCTGGTCGTGACCAACAACCCAGATGCCGGCGTATACGTGATCGGCCAGGACAGCATCACGCTCGACGGCGTTGGCGTGCTCGAAGCCAAGCTCACCAGCTCATATCCCGAAGATTGTCCAGCAATGAGCCGTGGTCCTCTACAGCTCCAAGCGCAGATGGACATCACCGGCGCCAAGTGGGGAGCCGTTTGTGTTCTGTATCAAGGCATCGAGCTGCGGATATTCCTGTTCGCTCCTCATGAAGAGACGCAAGCGCTAATCCGCAAGAAAGCGTTTGAGTTTGAGTCCAAGATTTTGCATTGGACGGAGACCGGCGAAGTTGAGTGGTACGACCCTGCCACTCCCGAGGAGTACGGCACCAAGTGGCCTGGCGATCCAAACCTTGACTCTGTTGATCTTGGCGATTGGGGAGCCACGCTGGCCGAGCGGATTGTCAAAGCCAAGCAGGAAATCAAGGTTCTTGAGGCAAGCATTGCAGACAACGAAACCGAGCTGAAAGAAATGCTTGGCAACGCCACGCTGGCGCACGCTGAAGAATTCCGTATCTCCTGGCCGATCCGTAACTATGCAGCGCAGCCGGAGAAGATCGTTCCTGCCAAACCAGCGCACTCTATGCGCCAGTCCACCATCACCATCAAGGTGTCGAAATGAAAATTGCAGCAGCATTTGTCGCAGCCAAGCGTGCGTTTGCACCAGCGCTCAAGACCAACACAAACTCTCACTTCAAGAATAAGTACGTCGACCTTGCGAGCTGCTTGGAAGCAGTCAATGACGCTCTGCTTGAGAACGGCATCGCTGTTTACCAGGAGACGTTTGATGTCCAAGACGGCGTAACTGTGGAGACGTGTTTCTTGCACGAGTCGGGTGAAACGCTACGCATGGGCAAGCTGCACGTGCCAGCAGCAAAGCACGACCCGCAAGGGTATGGCTCGGCATTGACTTACGCTCGGCGCTATTCGCTGATGGCTGCGTGCGGTATTGCTGCCGAGGATGATGACGGCAATGCTGCCAGCAGGAAGCCGCCTCAGAAGCCCGAGGTAAAGCCGGCAAACCCTCTAGATGCGGTAGCACCCAAAGCGCTGCCGAAGCCCACTGAGCCGCCGCCAGACGTGATTGAATTTGAGGATGGAGCTGGTGGCACTTGGGCATTGCGCGTCCCTAACGAAGCCAAGCCACGCTCAATGTCTACCGATGAAGCTGCATGGGTTATCGAGTTCAATGCGCTGGCCGATGCCGTGATGAAAGCCGGCAAAGTGCCGCCGATTGATCGTATTGCCAAGCTCAAGCTGCTGCGTACTGCTAACGACGCTGAAGTGAACCGGCTGTCGATGGTTGAACGTGCCAGGTTCCTTCAGACGTTCTCAGCTCGAATCGGCGCTCTTGATGCGCTGATGAAAGCAGCGGCATGAGAATGGCTCAGATCCGGTTATTGGACGCAATCGGTGGTCTGGAGAAGTCACTAGGCCGGTTGCCGTCTATGAATGAAATAGCCAGGGTTCTGGGTTGCAGCCCCCAGAACGTCCACAAGATGATCAAAAGAATGAGGAGCAAGAATGAAACGGTGTCCTCCCTGCCACGGGAATTGCAATCAGGGCCGAAACTGTCCAAGGAGAAACAGCAATGACTGACCGCGAACTATTGAAACAAGCGCTGGATGTTTTGGAATATTCAGCAGATCAAACAAAACCAGAAAATTTGCACGGATGCGATTGTGAGATTTGCACAACTATTCTGGCGTTGCGCGATAGGTTGGCGCAACCAAAACAAGAATGGGTTGGTCTGACATATCAAGAAGTTGTTGAAATTATGGGTTCTCGTGATTGGACTACGTGCTGGTCAGACGTAACGTATACCCGAGCCGTTGAAGCCAAACTCAAGGAGAAAAACACGTGATCGTCAAAGGCAAGATCGTCAAAGATTGGGACAAGTCCCAGATCTCAACTGCTTACCAGCGCCCCAACCAGTTCAAAGTCATCACTTGGGACATGGGACGCATTCAGAGCTGGCTGCTTGGCAAGCAACCGCTGGCTCGCAACCTGATTGAGAAGGTGATTCGATGAATAAAGATGACATTATCCGCATGGCGTGGAAGGCAAATCTACCGTCGTGCCATATAACGCACCCCAAAGCGCTGGAACGTTTTGCCGCTGTTGTTGCCGCGCATGAGAGGGAGGAGTGCGCCAAAATTTGCGATTCTCTAGCCGTGAATCCAGAGTACCTATCCCAAATAACCAAACTAGCAGCAATGGCTATTAGAGACAGGGGAGAGAAATGAAAGTCTGGGTTGATCCACCCGAGGGTTGGCGCTACGGTTTTCCCAAAATCTGGGATACCGACCTGCACGACAATCTATTTCATTGGTTAGATGATCGTGGTTACCCGCCAGATCTGCGTCACCAGTACGGTGAATATTTTCACGTTCGACAATGGTCGGTGCGTGATGAGCCAAGCGATTTATAAAGCGCTGACGTCGACCAGCTCGCCACGGAAATCAAGCATTCCCTCAGAGTGCTTGATTGCTAATTCGGGAAGCAACAAGCGGGAATCTCGGAATGTAAGCACGGCAAATCCGGAACGCCAGTTAACCGGATTGTCTTCCAAATAGTCGTTGAACTGTTTGCCATCAATGTCTGCCAGCGTCCCGGTGTCAATGCCGTAGCGCGTGCCGCGATAGTCCGTATACGGCGTGACCTTAAGCGAGTGTAGATGGCCGGTACAAATCGAAGTGCCGCTCCCCATGGTGTTCGTATGCGTCGCGTGCACGCCATTCTTATATCTATGCTTGACCACCACGTCATCGGTCAACCAGCAGCTCCAGCACGGATGCCAGGCTTGGAAATGGTCTTTCAGGGTAAAGCCGGCAACACCCTCATAACCTGGCGCGTTCGCTGCTAGAAAATTCTCAAAACGACTGTCATGGTTGCCCAACGGCCAGATCAATTGCACGTTGTGCCGCGCTGCTTTAGCTACCGCTTCAATCTCTGCCAGAGCCTCTTGGCACGCATTCAGCTCCTCTTTGACGCTAGGCTGCTGAGTCCAGCCAATGCGCGGAAACCGGCTGATTGAAGCCCCGTCAAATGCGTCGCCGTTGTTGATTACGGCATAAGGTTTGAGCTTGCTGATTGCCCAGAGCAATCCCTTAAACGCCGTGGTTCGCAGTCCTGGCCAGAAGTGCGCGTCCGAGAATACAATCACCACCCCATCGGTGATGCCAGTATGGTGCCGAGCTTTGGTCAGATGATGGGTTTGCAGATGCTCGAACGCTTTTGCCGTATCTGCTTTGGCAACAAGCTGGATTTTCAGTTTCGCTTCCAACCGACGCCGATTTTGATGCGCCCATCGGTCTGTGCAACCAAAAAACTGAGCGACTTTGGCTGCGCTCTTTAATCGGGTCCAGGCTCCGAGAAAATCTTCATCGGAGACCTTTTGTTTTCCCTTCATTTTTTAGCACCATTTGTTGCGTTGGTGCTAAATAACACGCCCAGATTACGGTGTCTAGTGCCAAACGCTTGTTTTATATATTTTTTTTCGCGTAGTCTTCAACAGCGTTAACTCGACGGGTCCAGCCCTTGCCGAAGACCGGATAAGCCTTTAGTTTCTCAAGAAATCTCAGCCTGAGATCGCTGTAGTCCTCAATCAAATCTGACGGTTTCTCGCGCTTGACTGCTGCGATTGTGATCGGACCAATGACCCCATCATCATCAACGCCCAGGATGCGCTGCAAGAATACAATTGCCTGTTTGGGTCCACTGTTGACCGCGCAATCAAAGACGCAGTAGTCCAGACCTGCCGGCAGATCGTCGCCCCAAACCTTATTCCAAAAGCGCCCACGATAGAGCGGCACTACGTCAGAGACGGACAAATCGCGCATACATTGCTCGTCGACACTCTCGCCCGTCCAGTCCTCCCACGTGCGCTTAGTGACGCCGTGGTTAGTCATACCGCCTGGGTCTGATGGGTGGTTGCAGTACCCGCCCTCAAAGCCTAGCGTCAGATCCAGCGCTTTCTGAAAGTTGTCTTTCATTTAGATGCAACGCCCTGAACTTTCTCAAAGGTCCGTAGACCGCCAAGCCCGAGCATACCAAACATCAGCTCCCACAAGCTCGCGTCCAACGTCGGCATATCGCCAACCTCAATCCCGTTCAGTCTTGCAACGTAAGAGCCAATTGGTCGCAGAACGTACTGATACGCAAGCGCCGTGGCGCAGACCCATCCAATCGCCGGACGCCAGCCGGCAACAAACAAGCTGCCCGATGCTGCTTCGGCTTTATTAATTTCGAGCTGGCCAACGATCTTGGCAAGCTCGCCTGATTGCTGGAGCTTTAGCAGCTCAAGCTGAGCGCTGGCCTGTTGTGCTGGATCTGGCCAGACCCGCTTGATGATTTCACCACCAAGCCCGAGGATCGCATCGATGCCGATCATTTGGACCAGTGGCTGATGATCCAACCGGCAGCGGTGCTGATGCCGCTGATGACTGCCATCCCGAACCAAAAGCCACCCTTGCTTTGATTAGCAAGCTCCAACAGTTTCTTTATGTCGGCTTGCATATCAGCCACTTGCTTTTCCAGCAGATCGACTTTGGCAATTAGCTGACCATATTTGACGGGATCAATATCTGACATGATCAACTCACGGTTTGTAATTCAAGAAATCTTTGAGTTTGGTTTGGTCACGTGAAATTTTACGGTTTTCGCGCACAACATTTAACAGCTTTCCACCACCGTATGCAAGCAAACCATACCCAGGTTCATCAGCAAAAATGCGACCAGCACCCTCAATACCCAATCCCCCCAAAACCCCAAGGATTGTCTCACCGCTGCCAGACGTGCTTACAACATCTTTGGGAATGGTTTGGATATCTGCAACAACGTCATTAAGCGTGCGGTAATGGTCAGCCCATTCAGGACCAAACACCAGATCCAACTTGCCGCTCTTGTCAAGATTGGTAACCAACTTGTTTAATTCTGCTGTCGACACATAACGCCGACCTTTGGTGTCAACTTGGGCTGACTTGGTTGTGTTTTCCAAGATATGCTCACCAAATCGACCTTTAATGTCACGCAACAACTGCTGACCTTCTGGCCCAGAATTGTCTAGCAGATCAAAAACCCTGCGTACTTGGTCACCAGAACTTCTAAGGAAAATCTGATCGAATATTTTTTCGGTCGGGACGCTTTGCTCGGTCGTTCCCTTTTTAATTTGATTGATTGATCTGACCGTGCTTTGATTCTCAAAGTCGTTGGACCATTGTGCTCGCTGCCGCCTGGCTTGCTTGTAAATGTCGCCGCCAGCGTTCTCAGTAATATTGTCAATAAGTCGTTTGGTTTTGGCTGACAGCGCAGCTTGACGTTTGTCTGTCCAGTCGGTTTCATCATTGATCATCTGCCTAATATCTTCAAGCTGGCGCACGCCGATTGACCGCGTGCCGCTTGGATCGTTAGCTGCAAATTCTTCCTCAATGATTCCATACAACGGATTTTGAGATTTCCGAGTTGGGCGATTTGCCGTTGACTTGTTGATAAAGTCTAGTACCGGCTGGTAGGAAACTGGTTGCGCCAGCTCACCTGCCGCTTCTGCCGCTGCGTACTGGTTGCGAATGTCGGCCATGCGAGCATCTTTGATGTCTTGCACGTAGGTCTTGATGCGCTGCCCAAAGTCGGTTGGTGAAACGCCTTGAGATTGCGTGCCAGTTGCTTCAATACCGGCTTGCATATTTTGTTGTACTTGAGCGTTTTGCTCAGCGTTACGCTCAAACACTTGCTCGGCCAAATTTGGATTTTTAGCGGCAACTGCAAAATATTTTACGTCATTCGGGTTTTTAGTGGCTTGCGCTTTGTGTAACGTAATCGGAATAGGTAAGTTTGCCGCTCGCTCCACCCGCACACGTGGCGTATCAACCGCTGCCGCACCAACGCTGCCCGGTGTAGCACCCGCCGCACGCGCTTGAGCTGCTTGCAAGCTAGGAGCGTTGTCAAGATTTTGGAATGCTTGCTCTTGTGCCGCTTTTAATTCACGTTGCGTTGGCGCGTTTGCGTTTTCTGTAAACGCCGCTTCCTTGGCTGCTTTTTGCTCAGCTAATTGACGCTGAACGTCAGCGTAAACAACGCGAGGTTTTGGTTGCCCCGGTGCCGGCGTTGCTGGAGCTGGTGCTCCGATGCCTGGCTCAACCCGTGGTTCCGGTGCCTTGGCTGCAAACTGGTCGCGCAACGCTTGCTCTGCGCCATAAGTAACTGCGCCAACTTTCTGACCAGCCTTGGCAACGCCAGGAATTGGCAGCAGTCCTAGCGAACCAACCATATTCTCAACGTCACCGAGCGGAATGCCGGTCTTTTCAGAAATCCAAGCCGTTCCTTTGCCGATGTTTTCGCTAATGAAGTTGGTCAGTCGACGAGTGGCTTCGGCTTTGTACGCTGGATCGTTAGAGATACCCAAAGCTCGGCCAAATGGGTCCGTGCGCTTTTCAACAAATTCAGCAACAGACTTTCGAGCTTCTGGTTCAGAAACGCCCATTGCACGTTGTATCGCATAGCTTCCTTGACCAACAAGACCGGTAAGATTTCCGGCAGCAACGTCAGCCAGAGAGACGATGCCTTTCCCGAGATCGGCCACGCTGCCGATCTTATATTCCGTCTTAGGCGTCGCTGGCTGCGGTGCGACTGTCGTAGTAGGGATCTGATCCGCTGTCGCTGCTGGAGCCGTTTGAGCCGGCTTTGGAGCCAATCTGTCCTGCATAATCTTGCGGACCAAATTGCCCTCGGGTAAGCCAGATGACGTGAACGCCGGTGGCTTAAGTGGCGCCGGCTTAGCCGGCTCCTCGGCTTTCTCTGTGCCGAGAATCAACGCACTAATCTCGTCAGCCGGTGCCGCTGGCATCTTGGACTTGACCTTGCTGATATAGCCAGATGGATTCTTGGTAACAAAACCACCGTACTGCGCCAGCGCTTTATCAACGTTGCCGTTGTTTTTGTCTAGCAGGGTTTGCAAGTACCCACGAGCTGCTTCCCGCGCTTGTGGCTCGTTGAATGGATCAAACTTGACGCCTTGGTTCTGCAAAGCCTTGACCGTGCTAGGCATAAACTGATATGCACCCATCGCGCCAGACTCTTTGTTGACAGCGCGAGGGTTGCCGCCGCTCTCAACCGCTTTTACAGCGTCGAGCAATTGGTCGGTGACAACGGTCTTGGATGGCTTTCCAAGAATCAGCTCTGAGACTTCATCCATTACAGCGATCCAGTTTGCTCAAGACGCAGAATGTTTTGGTATTTGCGATTGAATTCTTCGCGCTCTTTCGGCGAAGCATTCTTCAAGATCTCGTTTGCAGCCTTGATCCGCTCAGCTTTGTCTTGAATGAGCTTCGGCAGAGCCATGATTTCAAAGATGCGAGAATCAGCATTCTTGGACCACAATTGCTTAAATGTGTTGTGGTTAGCATCGCCATATCTTTGAGCAAATGTCGCCGCCGCCCTGCCTTCAAGCTCGGTTGCGATCACGTCGCCATAAGCGCGTTGAGCAACAGATTTCAATACTTTGGGAGAATAGGTTTCATCACCGTTTGAAATCCTGACAAGCTCTTGACCGCCAACGGTGTCCAGCGACCCGCCTTTGGCTTGGATTGTAGCAATCCGAGCGTTAGCCAAATCTTTGGAGAGCTTTTGATAGTCTACATCTCCAAGCGCTGATTTTATTTTTCGCTCTGCTGCACCCATGACGCCAGCAGAGTCAAATACCGCTGCCTTTTCAATCTTGTCGGCCATGCTAATGACTTCCTCAAGATCACGTCGAGCCTTGGTCATGACAGGTTGAGCGGCAATCAAACCGTTTCTATATTTCTGACCCACCAATCGATCTTCTTCTTCGCCTTGAACCGGCAAGAAAGCCTGACCAGGCGTCCGCTGCGGATAGCGCATCGACATTTGAGTAGCGGTAACGCCTTGTGGCTGCGTTGGTGCCTCCGGTTGCATCAACGGAACGCCCGGACCCTGCTTTGCTGCCGGCCCTGTTTCGAGCGGACCCGCAGCATAAGAAGGCTTTACGATTGCGCCAGTTTGTGCGCCTTCCTGCGGCATCTCTGGTGTTGTCGGACGCGGACCCACTTGGAATGATTGAAATGTATTTCCGCCAGGCCCTAAAACCGGATAACCCGGAACCCCACCAGCGCTGACAGATGGCGCTTCACCCGGAGCAAGCAATTTCTGTTGTGTTCCTGGTGGTAGCTGACCAACCAAATTATTGAACATCCAGCTTCCCAGAAGCTCCGGATTGTTTGCTCTTTTGGCATCGGCAAGAACCGCATACATTGACGCTTTGTATGCTTCAGCCCGATCAACAGGAACGCCACCTGCAATAGCTCGATCTGTGCTCAGCCGAATATCATTGATTGCTTGTTGTGGATTTTTAACCGCATTCGCAATCCACTCTGGTCTGTACAAAGGATTAAGCGTCTGACGTAATGCGCCTTCAATTTGACTGGCTTGGTTAAATTCAGCAACATCCGCGCCGGTAACCGCTTGACGACTCAATGCTTTTTGTCGTTCAATCTCGGCTTGTTGCGTTTTTTGAGCCGTCCCAAGCTCAAGCGCAGCTTTTTGCTGTTGAATCGGGTTCATTGCCTGTTCTTGCTCAAGCGCTTGTGCGCCCCGAGCCAAGTTCAGCAAATTTCCAGCAGAACCAAGAAAATCAATCGGCTTGACGCCCAGCGGAATGGTTGGATCAAGTGCCATGATTTAAGCCGCGTGATAATTGAAATCGCCTTGCATACTCTGCTGTTGGGCACCGGCGCCAATTAACGCCGGCGAAGAAGGCCCAATCTGAATCGGTGCGGGAGCTTGCTGCTGGTTAGGGTTCCGCAAACCTTGCAAGTAGCTGTACCCACCGATGTTGCCCAACGCTCCACCATAAGCGTTTGCTGCTGCAACCTGGCCAGCACCTTGAACCGCCGCCGAGCCAGTTGCCAAGCTCGACAGGTTTGTGCCGAGCGCTTGGTTTGCTGCGTTAACTGCCGATTGTCCCGTCTGACCAATTCCAGCAATGCCGGCCAACGTGTTGTAAATGTCCTTGCGCTGGTTTGAAAAATTTTGAAAAGCGTTCTGATAAGCGTTGCTGGCGTAGTCTTCGGCAAATCTAGTGATGCCACGGTCAATATCGCTGCCACCGCTGCCGCCAGCATTTAACCGTTGACGTGCCGCCCTCTGCCCTTCTTTGAGCATAAACTCATAATTTGGAGCCAGGTTCGTCTTGAGATCCTCTGGACCAAACTGCTTTGTCAAATAACCGGAACCAGTCTGCATCATTGGCTGACCGTTGGCGTCCAGCATGGGCTTGCCCTGCGAGTCAAACATTGGCGTCTGACCGCCGAGCATCCCGCCGATCTGACTCAATGACGTATAGCCGATGCCGCGATACGGCGCTTGCTGCTGGTTGATTAGATCAAATTGACGTTGCTGAAGATCGGCAGCATATCGTGCCGCTGCTGCTTGAGTATCTGCCGAAGATTGAGCCGCATTAGCTCCAAAAACACCGCCAAGCAAACTAAGACCGCCGCCAATGACTGCTGGACTGGTAAGTAGACCTAAAGGCATGATCAAATTCCTTTGCTGATTAACACAGCATCAATTGCATCTTCGTCTGTTTCGTCCGTTGCATGGATGCAAAACCATACGCAATCCTGCAACGCTTCAATCTTGTGGTGAGTGCCGGCTTTGATCTCAATGCACGCTGGAGCGTTGTAACTTTCGACAGAATCATCAGTCGAAACAATCACTTGACCCGATGCCAGTATACTCAAATGGGAATAAGTATGCTTGTGGGTCGCAGCAACGTATCCCTTCGGGATAAACATTTGCTTGGCATAGATGCCGCCTGAAAAATGATGTTTTACCTGTGGGTCAACATCAAATCGACCAGCAAAATGCTTGAATAATTCGTTGGCTTGCATCAATTGTACAGCGGCAAGTAATAAGTTGTACCGTCACAAACAACCGGCAACCATTTTGCAATCACCGTATGAGTGCCGGATGCTGCTAAGTTATTGACTGTCACGGTGCTGGACGTTGTGAGCGTGGTTGCGCTGACTGACGTGCCGGCAACCGATCCACCCGTGATTGCTACGCTGCTGGCATTCTGCGTCGCCATCGTGCCAGCGCCAGAGACGTCCGCAATTGGAATTGTTGCGCTCGCCGTGAGCGGTGTTGTGCCGGCGCCCTTGACGTAGCCTGTTAGCGTATTGGCGCCAGTGCCGCCGGATGCCGTGTTGAGCGTTCCGCCCAACGTAACCGCGCCAGACGTTGCCGCCGCTGGCGTCAAACCCGTCGTGCCACCGTTGACGCTATTGACCAGCCCAACGCCAACCGTAATCGTCTGCACGTTAGGGTTTTGCAACCAAATCAACCATTCCCGCGCTGGCCGACTGGTGACCGGATCAAGAAATGGCGATTGTGGGTATCGCAGATAGGTCGTTGCCATCAGTTATCACCCACGCTTGCCTTGAGGTTTGCCGAGATGATTGCTGCCTTGACCGGATCGCTGATTGACACTTCCCAGACCCGATCTCTGGCCATGCCGAGCCGACGCCAAATTGCTCTGTTTTGGTATTTGCCTATGCGCCCGATGCCGGTCCAATGCTCATTCGACCAAGTGCTGCCGCCATCGTTTGACCAGCGCAGCATCGCTTGTGGGTTTTGTCCCTGTCCGGTACTTGTGCCGACGCCAGGCTGAAATTGGATTTGCAGCTCGTCGAAGTATTCGCGCTGGAAATCAGAAACCAAGTGAGGAGTGCGACGCAGACGCCGAATCGGGTTGCCGCCCTCGGTGAACACCTCGGTATCTACAATGTAGATCTTGCCGTTCTGGTAGTCGCCAACCAAGTTGTACGTGTTAAAAAACGTCGCACAATTGCCGCGATTGCGCTGGAAGTTGTTCAACAGATCCAAGCTCATCCACTTGAACCAGAGCTTTGTCGTGGAGTCATAGACCCACGTCAGATTGGCTTGTGGAAATGTGACGATGTACCACTCATGCCCTGTGATCTGCATGGAGTAGGCAATTGCATCCGAGACGTCGTAACCAATCAGCGAGTTCTCAACCGCATGGGTTGATAGTCTAATAAATTGGTAACCATTAATGGTGCCGATGGTCGCGTGACCCAATAGATCCCGCGTGACAAACATAAACGATTCGGACCATCGAGCGACAGAAAATGGCGCGTTGATGCCGTGCTGAATAAATGTTCCGCTGATCGGCGCAAATGGAAAGCTGGCAATCGTCGGGTCGGTGCCTGGTGATTCAACCCAGACCTCAGTCGTGTATTCGCCAAACAAGAATAGCTGCTGGTGATCAAAAAACAACGAGACCAGATTGTCCGACCCGCCATCTTTGCGACCATAGAGCGTGCTGGTCGTATAGGCTGAGCCAGGATCGGTTGACGTGAATAGCTGGCTGTTTGGCTTGTTGTAAACCACGTAGCCGTTGGCATAGTCACAAACCGTTGCATCGGCCCACGGTCCATCGCTGGATAGTTGGGCAAACGTGCTGGTTGTCAGATTGTAAATATATCGCGCAGACCCATCGACGATATACGCCACAACGCCGTTAGAAGCCCCGTCATCGGTCGTTTGGATCTCGGTGATGCTAACGGGTCCGCTCGACGTAATAAGCGTCCCAACCTCGGTATACGACCAGTCTGCAAGGATCACGTACAACTTGTTAGCTGCGACCGCGACCATCTGCCCAAATGGGTTGATCGCTCTCATTCCGCGCACGGGACCGTTTGGCAGCGTGACAATCGTTTGGTAACCGGGAGTCGGCAGCAACGCGATAACGCCGCGCGATCCATCGGGCTTTACCGGATCAATCTCGGGATACCAGTTGATGCACTCTTGGGCATCTTGGTAGATGGTCGGAGCTTCGTAAGACGCTCCAACAAACCCAAAGTCAGCCATTACACAAACCCGCCGGTCAAGATCCAGCTCGCGTCCTTGGCTTTGCCGGAGAACAGAACGTCAGGGAATTGTGCCGTTAGGCTCGGTCGCATATTGGTACGCTTGAGCGTGGCTTTAGCTTGCGCTGCGTAAGCGTTGATCATAGCGAGCTGCGTCTGCGAATTTTTTCCGTACATTGGGCATAGACGCTCGGCCAAACACCAACGCAGAGCCATTAGATAGCCCTGCGGCAGAGCAATCGACTCGTAGAGATTGCTATAGCGCCGAAACATCGTGTCGGCAAAAATGTGCATTTCGCCCTGCGCCGGAGCTGGCCAGAGATAGATCGTGCCAAGCAGCTCAGCCGGTTGATAGTAGAGCGCTTTCGGCCAGGGTCCGTTGAGACTCTTGAGACCAATCAGCTCGTACTGATCCAATCCAATGACTGCAACAGGATAATCCAGCGAGTTCTGAGATTGGCCACCACCACCAGACTGGTTGATCACGCGCACAAACGCGCTGTTGATGCTGACCGGACGCTGATAGCTCGCCGTGATTGTGGTGCTGGCAACCGTCTGGCTTGTGCTGACAATATACGTGCCGAATTCGTTGACATTGCCGCCAGCGCCGGTGACAAACTGCACAATCGTCGTGCCAGTTGCGATACCTGTTCCAACCAAAGTCTGACCGAGTTGCACCGATCCGCTTGTTAGCGCCGTGACCGTTAGCGTCGTGCCGGAGATGGAGCCGGTAAATACTGCTCCGACTTGACCACCAGGTCCGATTGTGTACTGAACCTGATTGGTTGACGTCGGAAAGATAATTTCAGTCTGATAACTGATCATCATCCGTTCGTTTGACCATTGGTCCAATATGTCGTTCAACATATCGAACGCATCCTGGGCTGCGTCGGTCGTTGGCGTTTCGCCAGCCTCGAGCGCCCCAATGTCTTTCAGAGACCGCGAAATGATTTCAATTGGCGCAGTCATGGTCAATACTCAATGATCACGTAGCCATTGAGCGTCGGAGGAGACGCCCCATCGTATAGCGCTTGAACCGGCACAATGTTGGTTGTTCCTCGGCATTGGTTTGCCAGTGCCCCGTCAAATGTCTTGGTGATGTAGTTTGCTGAGCCAATTGAAAATGTTGAATTCAACGCAGAACCACCCGCCGGCCCTGGCGTTGATCCGGTCGGACCTTGTGCCGTCAGATATGAGCCAATGCTTGTGTTGCCGGCAGCACCACCATTGGTGATCGCAATTGATGCGCCAGGCGTGACCGTGATGAAACCAGCGGCAACCGTGTAAATAACGGTCGTGCCGTTTGAGTAAACGCCGCTGCCGATTGTGGCTCGCAACCGAGTGACGCCAGACGGAACAGTAAACGTGTCTGATCCGCTGGTTACCTTGTAGTACAAGCTGAATTGCAAGACGCCGGTGCTGATCGTTGGCGTCGTGGCAACAGCGCTGATAATTTCGTTGTTGGTGCCGCCAATGGTGATCGTCGTTCCATCAGGTCGCAAGGCACCGATCTGAGCTGTCGTGGCAACCGGAAGCGCTGCACGCTTGATGATTGCGTCGTAATTAAGCGCTGACGATACCGAGTCACGGTACAAATAGCCACCACCGCTGCTAGGCAAAGATTGGCCGGTCGTGGATAGCGTGCTGCCAACGTAGCTCAACCCTGAACCAATTGTCACGTTGCCGATGCCGCCCGATCCATCGCCACGCAGAATCGACGATCCGCTTGTAATGCCCGTCAGATCATTGATGCCAGAGACGTTATCGTAAGTGCCAATCGTGACCGCCGCGCTAGTCTGGAGCACAAACTTATAAGACACTCCGACCGTCAGCCAAACCTCGTTAGCGGTGCGCCCTGCGGCATCCAGCACAATTGGATTGGCATTGGCAATGGTTCCCGTGTTGCTGGTATACGTCGCTTGTGGCGTCGTTGTTCCTGCGGTGTACGTATACAGCAGACCACCATTCAGCGGGATTCCGAGGTTATCGAAAAACTGCCAACCGGCGCCAGCTAACGGGGAAAGTCTAACGGCCATGATTAACCTTGGCTGATTTTGTAAGCTGCAACCAGTGCATCATAGTTAGATCCAATCTGCGCTTTCAGCACGTCACGCACCCGAATCGACTTATTCTGTTCAGCCTTTTCGGTGCGAACCAGAACGCGCAGACGATCACGATATTGATAATCGTTGATCTGAGCCACTTGACCATCGCTTAGATCGTGCGGCAAATCTTCGGTCTTAATCGTTCGAAATGCTTCCAAGTCTGCTGGCCATTCGCCAGCCGGAAGCGCGTCCAGCATTGCCGAGTAGTTGTCAATGTTGAGCTGGTAGCCGTAGATTTCCATTTCACGGTGGAAAGCATTCATGACTAAGCCGGCTTGCTTTTCTTGATCGGTGATCATGATTTACCTTGTCTGATTGCTAAATGATACACAATTGGGAACGCCTGGCGTTGTTGATGGGTTTGTATATTGAGACCCAACTCCACCAGACGTCCAAGGATATGCTCTGACGTATGGAATAACTGCTGATGTTGCGCCGGCAATTTCTGATCCCGTGCTAGACCAGTCAGCAGAATTGACTGTCGTGCTTATTGACGGTCCAGAATATAAAGAACCGAAACCAGCACCCCATTGATAGATCTTTAGCGCTGCCGGCGTTGAGTTGTTTCCAACAGCAAGCTGACCACCAGTAGGAGAGAATCTAACCGAATAAACCGTGCCACCAATTGCTGATGATGGGTTGGAATATTTAACGCCAAAACCCGCCGACGTTACCGGATAAGCAGCAATAAACGGTGATGCGGTGCTGCCAATCGCAACGTCATTCGTTGTTTGGTTGAACGATACGCTGCCAGGATTGTTGCCAAACGGAGGAATTGTCACCGGATTTGAGTATCGAGTGCCAAACCCGGTCGATGATGACCATGGATAAAGCGAAATTGCCGTTCCTGCGTTTTGACTGAATGCAACCTGAGTATTGTCACCGTTTAGCGTGATGCCAGTCGTTGCACCAACCGAGTTAATCGCTGAGCCGTTTGAATACTTAGATCCAAATCCGCTGGATTGGCTCCAAGCCCATGCTTGCGGATACGATACTGCCGTTGCGTTTGACGTCAGAATCGCGTCAACCGTCTTGGTCCAAGTAAACCCTGCCGGACCTCCGGTTGATGGGCTTAGAGAACTGCCAGGATTGGAATATTGCGTCCCAAAACCAAGACCAGACCATTGCCAGACGCTGAAATAAGGAGCGGCAACAAATGACGCTGAAAAAACAGAGTTGTCACGGACAAATGAAACCTGGCTGATGTTGTTTGGAATGCTTGGCGTCGTGAAAAGTGACCCGAATCCACTTGCAGAATCCCAACCATAAACCGAGATGCGCTTTGCTGCCGTTGTTCCACCAAATGCGATGTAGGTCGACGGCGTAACCGGAGGCAAACCACCAGAACCGCCGCTAGGGAACATCATCCCCAGAAAACCACTCATGTCACGCCGGTCCCGCTGACATACCACGTATTGACAGCGACCTTAAGCATCGTCGCAATACCGTTGCTGGCCAATGATCGAGTGCCGGCAGAACTAGAGTTGGCGAGCTGAAGCGTGACGCCAGACGCCGGAATGATGCTGAGCGCCGTGTTGTTGCTGACAATTGTGATCACTGTGCCAATGTCGAACCCAACCGTTGCATTGAGCGGAACCGTAACGCTGCCAGTGACGTAGTAATGCTTGGCGTTATCAGACAAAATCAGCGTGCCGCTCGTATTGGCCGACTGAGGCATTGTCCGATAGCCAAAAGCGTAGCTATTGCCATCGCTATCTTGAACCGTTGACGCGCTCGCTAAAGCCGTTACGGTCTTGTTGGTCAGCGTTTGAGTGCCGGTCAGCGTAACCACCGTTGAATCAATTGCAATCGTGCCGGAGCCGGTGATTGGCCCACCAGTCAGCCCTGTTCCCGTCGCTACGCTGGTGACCGTTCCAGCCACGCTGTAGTTGGGAATGTTAAGCACGTTTGAAGCAAACGTCGCTGCGCCAGTTGACCCGACCGTTGTCAGCGAGATCGGCGATTGAAAGTCCGTATTGGCAGTCGCCGCCGCAAGCGCTCCACCGCTGCCCTTGAGCATTCCGCTGATGCTGGTCGTAAGCGTGATTGCTGGCGTCGTGGTAGCCGATGCAACCGTACCAGCAAAACCGTTTGCGCTAACAACCGATGCGCTGGTGACCGTGCCAGTACCAGCGCCAGCAGCGTAATTTGGAATGTTAAGCACATTAGCGGCAAACGTCGCCGCTCCACTTGTGCCGACTGTTGTCAAACTGATCGGAGCTTGGAAATCCGTACCTGCTGACGCATTGGCAAGAGCGCCACCACCACCCGCTTTAAGCAGTGCTGAGCCGCTCGGTGGTGTCAGGTAGTCCGTATTTGCTACGGCAGCGCTGACGGTCGTGCCATCGCCTTTCAGAACGCCTGTGACGGTCGTGCTAAGCGTGATAGATGGTGACGTCGTTGCATTTGCAACCGTTCCAGCAAGGCCATTGGCAGAAGCAACGCTGACGGTCGTGACCGTGCCGCTGCCGCCGCCACCACCACCACCAGCAATTGCCCTGAGAGCCATTAGAGTCCTTCGCCTGGAGTAATTTCAAAGGCTCCAACTGCGTCAGCTTGGAACCAAGCGTTTGCAGGAATGCCGCCAAAGACCTCAACTGAGCTAGGCAAGAATCCAAGCGTCTGCCGCTTCGGGCTTCCGGCTGTCGGAGCTGCAACCGTAATCGTTGGGGTTGCATTGCCAGGAGCCGGTGCTACCCATGCAAGATACTGCGCCGAAGCGCTGGTATTGCGGACCCGATAGCTTGTAGGGTTGTCGTTGTTGTTGGTCGAAACCTGCACCGGAGACGTGCCAACAAGGTAGGTCGGGCCAAACGGCGTAAATGGTGAGTTATACATTGATCAACACCCAAGAAGTTGTTTCCTCGTTCCATTGATACCGCTCGCCGTCCGATGGATATGCAACAGGAGCATCCCATAAGCACGTTTTTTCGTTGAGCGTCCAGCTCAGGAAAGGTTGCGGAGGAATAAAAGCGTCGCGTTGGGGGTCGTACTTGTACCCGATACCTGCGTAATTTTTGCGAAATGGTGTGCCGCCAAGGACGTGAACACCACCAATTGTGTTGTAACTGGTTTGCTTATAAACATCGCCAGTCCTAGAAGTCAATTCATCTTCTTTGTCTTCGTCGCGACCAACAGTAACAAATACAACAAAATTGTTTTTGTCAAGTTTTGCAAAATGTGCCATTTGTATTCCTTAGCTGAACGTCACAGTTTCTGATCCTGTGGAAGTCGCTTTAACTGCATAGATGTTAAATCCAGAAATAGCAGTAGAAAGGCTAGATGTAACCCCACCAGAAAATGTTGCTGTGTAACCAGTTGGTATTCTAAGAATAATTACTCCCGAACCGCCGGTTGCTCCGGTTTGATTGGCAGAAATTGCATATCCACCACTAGCCCCACCGCCGGTGTTAGCGGTTCCAGCAATACCCGGACCTTGAGTGGTTTTTCTCCGAGTTGCACCGCCGCCCAATCCGCCAGTCCCGCCGCCATCCTCGTTGTTCCCACCGCCTCCGCCGCCGCCTGAGAAGTACACATTACTAGAGTTAACTTCGCCAACAACCAATG
>Ga0208613_1000176_pt1 | contig 22074 bp, 22 predicted proteins | sample CryBogmetaGMA6M_FD_184543 | JGI IMG/M metagenome (GOLD analysis project Ga0208613, IMG submission 184543) | Freshwater microbial communities from Crystal Bog, Wisconsin, USA - MA6M (SPAdes) | ecosystem: Environmental > Aquatic > Freshwater > Lake | place: Crystal Bog, Wisconsin, USA | collected... | reverse complement strand
CCAAGTGTAGATCAGCGCCAAGCCCAATCGCTATATCAACAACATTTACAAGACAACGCTGACATTGAGTCATTCAGCCTAAAAGCTAGGATTGGCGTGCAGACGGAGGGTAAGGGGTTTTCGGGTAGCCTGCATTGGCAACACCATGCTATCCAAGACGAAATTGCACTTTTCTCTCCACTTGGAGGGCAGGTTGCTAGCATGCAAAAGGATGTAGATGGCATCACACTGACCGATGCCAATGGCCACATACAGACGGCTGCCGACGCGGAAACCTTAACCCAAAATCTACTGGGTTGGCAGCTTCCATTACATGGCCTTGCTGACTGGGCATTGGGGCGACCTCACAGCATGCCGATTCAGGCCATCAGCTTAGATGACCGAGGCTTAATAACGAGCTTACAACAAGATGATTGGTTAATTAGTTATGACCACTATAGCGAGCAAAATGGACATCTGCTACCGAGTAAAATGGTACTACGCAGTAAAAAATTAACCCTCAAAATACTCTTCGACGAATGGCACATTCCTACTCATTAAAGTCAGCTACAATTCGCATTACGTTTCACCCTCTATAAAAGATTAAGGTCAGTCATGAATGCTTATGCCATGCGCGCATTAAAATATTTGCTAGGGTTTATGTTGCTAGCTTTATGCTTATTCGCATTTTATACCTGGGGCAGTTTGACTTGGGTGTACTCTTCAGGCGAGCGCGCGGGCTATGTGCAAAAATTCTCCAACAAGGGCTATCTATGCAAAACCTGGGAAGGCGAGCTTATCTTAGTCTCGATGCCAGGCACTCAAGCCGAGAAATTCCAATTCACAGTGCGTGATGACAACGTCGCAAAAAAAATAAACGCTTCTATGGGCAAACGCGTCAAGATAGACTACAAAGAACATAAAGGCATCCCTTCCACCTGCTTTGGCGAAACCGCTTACTTCGTTGAAAATATTCAGGTGCTACAAAATCAAAGTAATGATTAATTAATGCCAGTATCAAGCCATGGCTGATCAAAAAAACTACATTACGCCACAAGGACACGCCCGCATAGAAGCTGAATTCCAGCAGCTACTCAAAGTTGAGCGCCCAGAAGTGGTGCGCGTCGTTTCATGGGCTGCAGGCAACGGCGATCGAAGCGAAAATGGTGACTACATTTACGGTAAGAGGCGCTTACGCCAAATCGATGGGCGCTTACGATTTTTAATGCAACGTATGGATGCAGCGGTGATTGTGGACCCGGCAAGCCAACAAGGTTTAGAAAAAGTATTTTTCGGTGCTTGGGTTACTTTATTTGCGCTAAAAGACAATAGCGAGCACACCTACCGCATCGTCGGCCAAGATGAACTGGAACCCTCACTAGGTTATATCAGTTGGGTTTCGCCATTGGCACGTGCCCTGCTGGGCAAACAAATAGGTGATGTCATTAAGGTCATTGCGCCAGCAGGTGAGGATCAGTACGAAATCATCGAGGTGCAATATCAAGCACCCGATGCGCCAACCAAGCAAGCTAAGTGATGTCTAAAACCCATCACTGGGATGTTTTTTGTCGCGTGGTCGACAATTATGGGGACATAGGCATATGTTGGCGCTTAAGTCAGCAGTTAGCGCACGAGCATGGTTTGCATGTGCGCCTATTTATCGACGACATGGTTGCCGCGCGGCATCTCATTTCCACGCTAGACTTGAACCAAACCTCACAAATGGTCAATGGTGTGGATATTTGTCCTTGGCCTAAAGTAAGCATTACACCCGCGCAGGTGGTTGTTGCCACCTTTGGTTGCGAACTACCGGAAACCTACAGCCATCAGTTAGCGGCCCATGAGAGTGTTTGGATTAACCTAGAATATCTTTCTGCTGAAACCTGGGTGAGCGACTTTCATGCCCAAATTTCACCGCAACCCGCACTTGGCGTTAATAAGCACTTCTTCTTTCCAGGCTTTTTTCCTGATACTGGAGGCTTGTTACGTGAGCACCATCTACTTGCAACGCGCGATGCGTTTTTAGGCTCCGCAGATAAACAGACTACTTTTTGGCAACACTTGGGGTTAGGTCATCTAAACCTAGACAATACCCTCAAAATATCCTTATTTTGCTATCCACAAGCCAATATTCGCCACCTATGTGCATCTTTGGCTAGCATTAAGCAAACCATCCATGTCGTCATGCCATTTAATGGAGACATTAGCCAATGGTCCGCCGCGTTTGCTGACTTTACGCAAACGAAAATTGGTGCTAATCGCTGGCTATTGCAACAAGGTAATCTTAACGTTCATCTGCTCCCATTTTTAAGCCAAGCTGACTACGATCATTTACTGTGGGCGTGTGATTTTAATTTTGTACGTGGTGAAGATAGCTGGATACGTGCCATTTGGGCCGGAAAACCATTTATATGGCAGCCATACTGGCAAACCGATGCGGTACATATCAAAAAAATGCAGGCCTTTTTAGCGGTTTATGCTGAACACGCAAGTGTAGATATGCAGCATCTATTGAACCGCGCATCCCTCGCTTGGTCCGCTGGCGACCCCGACCTATACAGTATGACTAATCTAGATCAGACGTTATGGCCAAGCTTCATCAATCAACTGCCTACCTTGCTCACATATGCCCAGCATCGAGCCCACACCCTAGCGCAACAGTCTGACCTAGCAACTAAGCTGGTGATTTTTAGTGAAAATTTAAGGAATAGTCAGGTATAATGCGCGGCTTTAGCGTGCTTAATATGTTTATCAACACGCATGAAATTTAACTAACACTTAATTTAGCAAGGCAACCTATGAAAACAGCACAAGAACTACGCGTTGGTAACGTGATCATGATTGGTAGCGACCCGCTCGTTATCGTTAAAGCAGAATACAATAAATCAGGCCGTACTTCAGCTGTAGTTAAAATGAAGTTCAAAAACCTACTGACTGAAGCGCCTAGCGAAAGCATTTATAGCGCTGGCGATAAATTTGAATTAGTTGTGCTTGAGAAGAAAGAAGTGACTTACTCATACTTCGCTGACCCATCTTATGTCTTTATGGATGCTGACTACAATCAATTTGATGTTGACGGCGAATATATGACTGACGTACTTCCGTACCTTGAAGACGGTATGCCAGTGGACATCCGTTTTTACAATGAAAAGCCAATCTCTGTAGAATTAGCTAACTCTGTGATACGTGAAATTACTTATACTGAGCCAGCGGTTAAAGGCGACACCTCAGGTAAGGTAATGAAACCAGCTAAAATTGCTACTGGCTTTGAAATTCCAGTACCATTGTTTTGTAGCACAGGCGACAAAATTGAAATTGATACCCGTACTGGCGAATACAGAAATCGTGTATTGAAATAAGCTTACGACGCATCGTTGTCATTAAAAAAGAGCCTTAGGCTCTTTTTTTTCGACTAGATGGATGGGATGATAGTCAGCACAATATGTTAAAATTTAAGCCATGAAAGGCTTTCAATCATTCTTAGCTCCCGCAAAGATCAATCTTTTTTTGCACATCACAGGTCAACGTGCTGATGGTTACCATCTACTGCAAACCGTTTTCTGCCTACTAGATTTTTACGACACGATTCACCTCAAGCCAACTTCTAACAACCTGATTAAGCGCGTGAATGAAGTGACTGGTGTGCCTGAGGATCAGGATTTATGCATACGTGCAGCTAAGCTATTACAGCAATATACGAAGTGCACCATGGGGGTGGAAATTGCGGTTGAAAAGAATATCCCTATGGGTGGCGGGTTAGGCGGGGGTAGTTCAGATGCAGCTACAGTGTTATTAGCCTTAAACCGCTTGTGGCAGCTTAATTTAAGCCGTCGCGAACTATTGACGCTAGGCTTGCAATTAGGTGCTGATGTGCCCGTTTTTATCTTTGGCAAAAACGCTTGGGCTGAAGGTGTGGGAGAGCAATTGCAAAGCATAGCATTACATGAGGCTTACTATGTGGTGCTGACACCTGATGCTCACGTATCAACCCAGCAAATATTTGGCAATAAGCAATTGACAAAAAACTCGATTCCTAAGACAATGTCGGACTTTTCAGGGATGGCTAAATCAAGTTCTGGAAATACAGCCTTAGGTAATATCAATGCTGCATTTACAAACCAACTTGAACCAGTCGTTTGCAATGAATATCCTCCAGTTTTAGCCTGCTTGTCTTGGCTTAAGAAATTTGGTGATGCGCGTATGAGCGGTTCGGGTGCTTCAGTGTTTTTAGAAGTAGCGACTGCGAACATTGCAACTGAAATATGCGATCAAAAACCTAATGATGTACGGGGTTTTGTAGCAAAAGGGTTGAGTCAGCACCCTTTGTTTGAATACTGCAGTTAAATGTAAGATTTAAACTTGTTGATTATATATTGGGGAGTCGCCAAGTTGGTTAAGGCACTGGGTTTTGATCCCAGCATCCGAAGGTTCGAGTCCTTCCTCCTCAGCCAAATTTTTGTAAAAGCGTGTAGATTTTGAAGATTTACGCGCTTTTGTTTTTAGTAAGCTTTTATTGATAGTTTTAAGCAGGTACTACACCTCGCTTTATAGGGAATCAAATGGCGGCGTCTAACGGCAACTTGATGGTCTTTACGGGCAATGCTAACCCGGTGCTTGCGCAAGAAGTTGCCACTCACTTAGGCATTGAACTTGGCCGCGCACATGTGGGCAGATTTAGTGATGGCGAAATCACGGTAGAGTTACTTGAGAACGTACGCGGTCGCGACGTATTCGTGTTGCAATCAACCAGTCACCCTACCAACGACAGTCTAATGGAAGTGATGGTCATGGTAGATGCGCTTCGCCGCTCATCTGCTGGACGCATTACAGCTGCAATCCCCTACTTTGGTTACTCACGTCAAGATCGCCGTCCACGTTCTGCACGGGTTGCGATTACAGCAAAAGTAGTCGCTAACATGTTAACTGGCGTAGGTGTCAATCGTTTATTAACGATGGATTTGCACTCAGATCAAATTCAAGGCTTTTTTGATATTCCGGTAGATAACATCTATGCAACACCGATTTTGTTGGCTGACTTATTGCTACAAAATCATGAAAATTTAATGGTCGTTTCTCCTGATGTTGGCGGTGTAGTGCGAGCGCGTGCGTGTGCCAAACAACTGGGTTCGGATTTAGCGATTATCGATAAACGTCGTCCTAAGCCAAATGTGGCTAAAGTAATGAATATTATCGGCGATGTAGCTGGCCGCACTTGTGTGATTATGGATGACATGGTCGATACTGCAAACACACTATGTGAAGCAGCCGCAGCCTTAAAGAAACATGGCGCCAAAAAAGTAGTGGCCTATGCCACACACCCAGTGTTATCGGGTACCGCTTTTGAGCGCATTATGAACTCTGAATTAGATGAACTCGTCGTGACCAACACCATTGCACTTGGTCCTGATTCTGCTAAATGTAAAAAAATTCGCCAATTAAGTGCGGCTGAATTGTTAGCAGAAACAATACGTAGAATTAGCTGTGGCGATTCTGTTTCTTCATTGTTTATGGACTAAAACCAGATAACAAAGATTATGTTTTTAACCCTGCATACTGGTCGCGGTGTGCAGTCTTTAGTGTAGTAAATAAGTAGTAAATTTAGGAGTAGCAAATGTCTATCGAAATCAATGCAGTAATACGTGACTTAAAAGGTACGGGTGCGAGCCGCCGTCTACGTCGCGCGGGCACAGTTCCAGGTGTCGTTTATGGTGGTGGCAAAGAAGCCCTATCACTTGAAATTAACTATAAAGAGTTATTTCTACAGTTTCGCCATGAAGCTTTCCATGCTTCAGTATTAACCCTTGTTCTTGGTGGCAAGAAAGAAAACGTATTGTTACGTGACTTTCAAATGCACCCAGTTCGCAACACTATTCAACACATTGACTTTCAGCGTGTCAGTGCTACAGAAAAAATTCACGTTAAAGTGCCATTCCACTTTGTTAACGGCGATGTAGCCCCTGGCGTTAAAACTGGTGGCGGCATTGTAGCTCACGTGTTAACTGAAGCGGACGTAAGCTGTTTAGCTAAAGATTTGCCTGAGTTTATTGAAGTTGACCTTGCTTCATTAGAAATTGGTCAATCAGTGCACTTATCACAAATCAAATTGCCAAAAGGCGTTTCTTTTGTTCAACTAGCGCATAACAATGACACTGCGGTTGCATCTATTGCAAAAACCCGTGGTGGTGTTTCAGAAGCAGCTGATGAAGCAACTCCAGAAGCAACTCCAGAAGCTTAAGTTTTAGTTAATTTAGCTTTGTGAAAAATAACGCGCGCTTTATGATTAAGTGCGCGTTTTTTATTTACAGATAACTATATGAGCACAATCAATGTAAACGGCATCAAGTTACTGGTTGGCCTAGGCAACCCAGGTGACAAGTACACGAATACACGCCATAACGCTGGTTTTTGGTGGGTGGATCAACTGGTCGCGTCCACTAGTAGTAGGCTGGCAGTAGAGGCAAAGTTTCATGGTGTAGCCGGTAAATTAAATTGTGCAAGTTTGAATCCAAATGGCTTAGATTTAGGTGCCGAAACCTGGCTACTTAAACCCACGACCTTTATGAATGCAAGTGGCAAAGCCGTTGCAGCCGTGGCCAATTATTATAAAATTTTACCCGAGCAAATCATGGTCATACATGACGAACTCGATTTAGCGCCTGGCAATGTGAAGTTAAAAAAAGGTGGCGGCCATGGTGGACACAATGGTCTTAAAGACATTGCAGCAGCCCTTGGTACAAAAGAGTTTTGGCGCCTCCGCCTTGGCATAGGCCATCCTGGCGATCGTAATGAAGTCATTAACTATGTGCTAAAAGCCGCTTTAAAAGATGAGCAGACGCTTATTAATAGCTGTATTGATGACAGTATTAACATTGTGCCGCAACTGTTAAACGCGGACTTTGAATCTGCAATGTTAAAATTGCATACTAAAAAATGAATAGAGAATAAACATGAAGTGCGGAATTGTTGGTTTACCGAATGTAGGAAAATCTACCCTATTTAATGCCATTACTAAGGCAGGGATTGCGGCGGAGAACTACCCGTTCTGCACCATTGAACCTAACGTGGGCATTGTTGAAGTGCCAGATACGCGTATGCAGCCTTTAATTGATATTGTTAAACCGCAACGCGTACAGCCAGCGATTGTAGAATTTGTGGATATTGCTGGCCTAGTCGCCGGCGCATCTAAAGGTGAGGGTCTCGGCAATAAGTTCTTGGCCAATATTCGCGAAACTGACGCCATTGTGCACGTTGTGCGCTGCTTTGAAGATAGCAATGTAATCCATGTTGCCGGCAAAGTAGACCCTATGTCAGATATTGAAGTAATCAATACTGAGCTAGCGCTAGCCGACATGGAAACGGTCGATAAAACCATGCACCGTGAAAGCAAAAAAGCTAAAAGTGGTGACAAAGACGCCATTGCCCTCATGGCCGTGTTAGAAAAAGTATTGCCGTGCTTAGATCAAGCTAAAGCTGTGCGCACGCTAGGCCTCGACGATGACGAACTACAGATCATTAAACCACTATGCTTGATCACAGTTAAACCGGTGATGTATCTAGCGAATGTTGACGAAAACGGTTTTGAAAACAACCCATTACTGCAAAAACTTAATGAGCTTGGTATTAAAGAGCACGCACCTGTCGTCGCGGTATGTGCAAAAATTGAATCTGAAATCGCTGAATTAGAAGATGAAGATAAAGCACTATTCTTATCAGAACTAGGTTTAAGCGAACCTGGCCTAGACCGAGTAATTCGTGCCACTTACGACTTACTTGGCTTACAAACCTACTTTACCGCAGGCGTGCAGGAAGTGCGCGCATGGACCGTGAAAAAGGGCGCAACTGCACCACAAGCCGCTGGTGTCATTCACACCGACTTTGAGCGTGGATTTATTCGTGCCGAAGTGATTGCCTTTGAAGAATATGTAAAAAATAAAGGTGAGCAAGGGTCAAAAGAAGCGGGGAAAATGCGCTTAGAAGGTAAAGAATATATCGTGCAAGATGGCGATGTGATGCACTTTAGATTTAACGTTTAAGACCAGCACGTAAGAATCTTAGCTTAATTATAAACTCAGCAGCGCGCGCTGCAGTGTTAAGTCGCTAGGTAGAGAAACTACCTTTGACAACCTGCCCCTAAAACACTAGAATTGCGCCCTTGCTAAAAGATTACATGGTGATGTAGCTCAGCTGGTTAGAGCACAGGATTCATAATCCTGGGGTCGAGGGTTCAAGTCCCTCTTTCACCACCACTTACACGGACAGAGATGTCCAACGAAGTACACGAAACCCGCTTAATTGCGGGTTTTTTGTTGCCAAAACTATGCTTGGGTGGGGTTTGCCTTAAACGGAATGCGTTGCTCTAACTCGTTAGTATAGATGGTCATACCTTGTGACTCTCTAATGACAAAATCTTCAATGGCCGTAGCAAATTCTGTATGGGCAATTTTATGAAATGAGCAGGTCGGCCTAGGCTTAAACCCACGCGCTAATTTATGCTCTCCCTGAGCACCGCCTTCGAAAAACTGAATCTGTTCAGTGATGCAAAATTCCTGCGCTTGGTAATAACACAACTCAAAGTGTAAGTTCGGTACATATTGCATAGCACCCCAGTAGCGACCATATAATGCGGTTTTATCGTAAATGTTGAGTGCGCCCGCGATCAGCGTGTCATCCAGATAAGCCAGCACCAGTAAAATATTCTGCGGCATGCTTTGCGCAATTTCTTGAAAAAATTCCGGCGTTAAATAGGGTGTGGAGTGATGCTCCATATAGGTATGACAATAACACTCATAGAAGAAACGCCACTGTTCCTGGCTCACATCAGCACCCTTAATACGCTGACACTCTACGCCAGAGTTCGCTACTTTCTTGCGTTCTTGCCGTATTTTCTTACGCTTATCGTGACTTAACCTAGTTAAAAAATCTTCAAAATCTTTAAAATTTTCGTTCTCCCATCTAAACTGCACGCCATTGCGTTGCAACCAATCGGCATTTTTAAAAATGGCCGCTGAATTTTCATCAGAGAACAACACGTGCACTGATGAAAGTTGATGTTTGAGCATAAGGTGTGTGAGGGCATCTACCATTAAGGAATGAATTTGACTGGAATTTTCCACCTCTGCCACTAGCAACCGCTGGCTAGTGATGGGCGTAAACGGAATAGCAGACAGCAGTTTTGGGTAATAATTTAATCCACTACGCTGATATGCCTCGGCCCATGCCCAATCGAACACGTACTCCCCATACGAGTGTGATTTAAGGTAGAGCGGCATAGCGCCGACAAGTTGCCCACCCTCTCGCACCAACATAGGGTAAGGTTGCCAACCCGTTCCTGCTCCTACCGAATGTGAAGCCTCAAGGGCGCTTAAAAAGGCGTGGCTTAATAGCGGCATATTCGCCACCAAAGCATCCCAGCTTTTTGCATCTACTTGCAAAATACTATCGGAGATTTCTAGTGTTAGGCTCATGTTTTCAGGCAATAGCCATCAATGAAAGATTCCAAAATTATGGCATACATTGAATATTTTTAATGCGCGCATTAACAGGCATGTTATTGGCTAAAAATGGATGGGGATGTAAAACAAAGATGGAATTGCTAGAGAAAAATTAAACTAATGCTTGAAAGCGGTAGGCCTAAAGTGCACTTTTATGGGTGCTATTAACAGCTTGTTTGCTTTTACGTTTAGCAAGAGCTGCTGCATCGGCTTCTTGCTGCTTCTGCGCCTCAAGCAAAGCTTCTTCGATTTTTCTGTGCTCTAAAATACGGGACTGTGCGGCTTGCAACTCATCAAGAGTAATCACTTCGTCTTGATTAGTATCGACTTGGCTAAAATGCCTCGCCACTTGAGGCAAGCTTTCAGTCGCTTCTTGCCGATCAATTGAGCCATCATTATCTTTATCAATAGCTAAAAAGCGTGCTTCGATGCTTTCACGCATATTACGTTTGCGTTCTTCAATTTGCTTATGCTCAGGGTCTGTAGCACGCGAGTATTCATCAAGTGCTTTACGGATTTTGCTACGATTTTCTGGGCTGAAATTGAGATTCAGTGTTTGCTGCGTACCATCATTGGCCGCATCAACATCTGAGACATGCTTGCTAGCGTCTTCAGCACTCGCTGCATTGAAAGACAAAAATAATACCAATCCAAAGCCTAAACAAGCACTTATGGCAACTGAATTATATTTTTGTGGATGTAAATTCAAATGATCAACTTTACAGATGCAGTTAGTCTAATGACGGCTCATAATCATGAAGTACGATTGTTAATCAAATGTTTCATTTCAATGTGAAATTGTAATTATCTGTAAATACAGTTTTAAGACTATTAGTCAACAAACCTTACTTTAAGTTGCCTTTTGAAATTCATCAAAATTAGCATACACTCCACTTAGTTAAAATAGTATAAAAAAATTTGGTGCCTTTAAAGTATCAAACCTTTAGTTCATTCAACTGAAACCGCGAGCATAAACTAAATCATGACAGATCAAAACAAAAAAATATTGGTTGTAGATGATGACGTCCGTTTACGTGAGTTACTCCAACGCTACCTCACTGAACAAGGTTTTAACGTTAAAGTGGTGGCCGACTCTAAGGAAATGGATGACGCGCTTGCGACGGAAACCATAGATTTGATGGTGCTAGATCTCATGTTGCCAGGAGAAGATGGTTTATCTATTTGCCGTAGAATTCGCGGTTCAGGCACTATGCTTCCCATCGTGATGCTCACAGCGCGTGGCGATGATGTGGATAGGATTATTGGCTTAGAGATGGGGGCCGATGACTACTTACCTAAACCGTTTAACCCACGTGAGTTATTAGCACGGATTAATGCTGTTCTGCGTCGACATGAGCGCCTGCAACCAAGTGCACCTGCCATCACTAGCGACAACATTACTATTGGCGAATTTGTGTTTAACACTTCAACCCGGTCACTTAGCCGTGGTGGTGCCTCCATCCCCATTACTAGCGGGGAATTTGCACTACTTAAAGTATTTGTAGATCACCCACGCCAACCATTATCACGCGATCGATTAATGCAACTTGCACGTGGTCGTGAGCTTGATGTGTTTGACCGCAGCATTGATGTACAAGTCTCGCGTTTACGTAAACTGATTGAGCCAGACCCAGCACATCCGCGCTATCTGCAAACCATGTGGGGTTTTGGTTATGTATTTATTCCTGACGGCGAAACCGACAGATAAATTCCTTTGAAATTACGCCTACGCCTATTACCAAAAACTCTAATCGCTAGGGTGATGCTACTCATTGCCGTTTTGTTGGCAATTGGTCAGTTTGCATCATTGCAGATCTTTGAGTATTTTGAACGTGAACCACGCGCAGAAGCTGCTGCGTTACAAGCGGTCACCGTGGTTAACTACACCCGTGCGTCCCTCATTGCATCGCAAGACAACCTACGACTCGCCCTACTCTCCGAGCTTACGGGCAAAGAAGGCGTGCACGTCTATTATGCCGACTTTATGGAAGAGATTGAACCTCTGCCAGCAGATCCATTTATCAATATGGTTGCCGAAAAAATTCGTGAACGCTTGGGTGCGGAAACCATCATCACCGTCAACCACTATGGCGTACAAGGGCTATGGGTTAGCTTTAATATTGGGCAAGATGATTTCTGGGTAGTCATCCCAAAGGTGCATGTTGAGGTCCACTTCCCTTGGCAATGGCTAGGTTGGGGGGCTTTAGTGCTATTACTATCGCTTGGTGGAGGTTACCTGCTCGCGGCACGGATTAACCGTCCGCTAAACTTGCTGGTCAATGCTGCCAATAGATTGCGTAACGGTGAACAACCTGAAAAGCTCCCTGAAGAAAGCGTCACTGAGCTACGTGAAGTGAGTAGCACCTTCAATAAAATGGCAACGGCATTGGCTGAATTAGATGCGGAAAGAACATTAATTCTTGCTGGCGTTTCACACGACATTCGCACGCCTCTCGCACGATTGCGATTAGCGGTAGAAATGTTGCCCGATGAAAGTTGTGATAGTTTAAAAAATGGCATGATTGAAGATATTGCTGATATGGATAACATTATTCATCAGTTCTTAGATTTTGTACGTGGGGTAGAAGGCGAACCCACGCAACTGATTGATATCAACAGCCTCCTTCAAGGACTGCATGATCGACAGTCACGCGCCGGTCGAGATCTCGTCGTGCAAATGGCGGCTACTTACGCGATCCCTATTCGGCCATTAGCCATGCAACGGCTATTAGATAACCTAGTGGGTAACGCTTACGCTTATGGGCATGGTCAAGTTCGTGTCGCCAGCCAAATCTTAAATGATGCGATTGTGATTAGCGTCTTTGATAATGGCCCAGGCATCCCTGAGACTCATTTAGAAAAGCTACTGCGTCCGTTTGAACGATTGGACACCGCAAGAAGTAATGCAGGTGGCAGTGGTTTAGGTTTAGCCATTGCAGAACGCATTGCCAAACTGCATCACGGTAAATTGGAACTTATCAACAGACCTGAAGGCGGCCTAGAAGCGCGCCTCACCTTACCGATTGCTAACGCCTAGCTAAGGGTTGCCGGCTTACTTTCCGGTGGCAGGCTCAAACCAATTAAGCTGTTCGCGCAAACGCACTACTTCCCCGATAATCGTTAGGCATGGTGCTTTTAATTGTGCAGACGCTACCTTTTCTGCTAAATCCTGTAAGGTCGCCGTGACCACACGTTGGCGCTGGGTTGTGCCTTGCTCAACCACAGCTACAGGCATGCTAGGCGCAACGCCATGCTTTATCAACTGCTGGCATATTTCTGCCAAGCCAACCAAACCCATATACACCACCACGGTTTGTCGCGGTCGCGACATGGCGACCCAGTCCAAATCTAAAGTGCCATTTTTAAGATGCCCGGTAATAAATAAGCAAGCCTGAGCGTAATCGCGATGGGTCAGCGGAATGCCTGCATAGCTTGAAACCCCATTAGCGGCTGTAATCCCCGGCACCACTTGAAACGGCACACCGCGCGCCATTAAGGTTTCAATCTCCTCACCGCCACGCCCAAAGATAAACGGGTCACCGCCTTTTAAGCGCAACACGCGCTTCCCTTCTAAAGCCAGCTTAGCCAACAACTCATTGATTTCTTCCTGTGGCAAGGTGTGTTGATCACGCGCTTTGCCAACATAAATCAACTCGGCATCACGGCGTACTAACTCCATCACTTCTGGGCTGACCAGCTTATCGTAGACGCAAACATCGCATTGCTGCATGAGGCGCAAGGCTCTAAATGTCAACAGGTCTGGGTCACCCGGGCCACCACCGACTAGATAAACTTCACCGTGCTGTTGTGATGGCGTTGCTGATAAAGCATCCTCTAGTGCGGTTCGGGCAGCAGCTTCCTGCCCAGATAAAATGCGCTCGACAATTGGCCCTTGTAAGATGCCTTCCCAGAATATACGGCGTTGCTGCGTCGTTGGAAACTTGGCTTTAACCTTATCTCTAAACTCACCCGCAATATGTGCAATGCGGCCATAGCCTTCAGGTAGCATGGTTTCAATTTTGGTGCGGATATAACGCGCCAGAACCGGCGCGTTACCTTCACTTGAGATCGCAATCACGATTGGCGAACGCTCAACGATCGAGGCCATCGTAAAAGTACACAAGCTAGGGGAATCCACCACATTGACTGGAATATTTAAAGCCTTGGCATCATTTGACACGGCTGTATTGACGTCGTGATCGTCCGTCGCAGCAATGACTAAGCAGGCGCCTTGAAGCTGATCGGCTGCGCGATAGCGCGTGGCACTGTAATGGATTTTTTGTGCGTCAACCAAGACTTTTAACTCATGACAAATTTCAGGTGAAATTAAGGTCACTGTAGCATTCGCTTTTAACAAGGCGCCCACTTTACGCACAGCGACATCACCACCGCCGACAACCACGCAGAGACGATCGGTAATGTTAATAAAGATGGGGAGTGCTTGCATACATAGCGTACCTTGATTGTATCTAGTCTATTGATTTGACGTCATTTTACCTTGCTCTCATCAATTTTACGTTAAGCATCATGATCAAATGCGCTAAAATGCTGTTTTAGCCACTGTATGTTGATGCCTTGAATCCCACTGAAAATAATTTGACCCCTGACACAACTACTCTCACAGTTAATTTGGCTGCACCGAAAAAGATTTTCATTAAAACCTTTGGTTGCCAGATGAATGAGTACGACTCATCGCGCATGGCCGATATGTTAAAGGCATCAGACGGCATGATAGAAACCTCAACCCCTGAAGAGGCTGATGTGATATTGCTCAATACCTGCTCAGTGCGTGAAAAAGCAGAAGAAAAAGTATTTAGTCACTTAGGCCGTTTTATTCCACTGAAAAAAGCCAATCCAAATTTGGTGATTGCCGTTGGCGGTTGTGTCGCCTCACAAGAAGGCGAGAACATCATCACGCGCGCACCTTATGTTGATGTGGTGTTCGGCCCGCAAACCCTGCACCGTTTACCGCAAATGATTAAAAGTAGCCAAAGTAGTGGTCAATCGCAAGTGGATATTAGCTTTCCTGAAATTGAAAAGTTTGATCACCTGCCACCACCGCGCGTAGAAGGCGCTAGTGCTTTTTTAAGCATTATGGAAGGTTGCAGTAAATACTGTAGCTTCTGCGTGGTGCCGTTTACCCGTGGTGAAGAAGTGTCGCGCCCATTTTCTGACATTCTGACTGAAGCGGTTCAACTGGCAGCACAAGGCGTTAAAGAAATCACCTTGCTCGGGCAAAACGTGAATGCCTACCGTGTAGACTATGATGGTGTCGAGGCTGACCTAGCACTATTGATTGAGTTGATTGCAGAAATTCCACAAATTGAGCGCATACGCTTTACCACTAGCCACCCGAACGAAATGAATCAACGGCTGATTGATTGCTTTGCCAATACGCCGAAACTAGCGGTTCAGTTACACCTGCCAGTGCAAGCGGGTGCCGACCGCGTGCTAATGGCGATGAAGCGTAATTACACAGCCTTGCAATACAAATCAACCATAAGAAAACTACGCTCAGCCAACCCAAACTTAACCTTCACCTCTGACTTTATCGTTGGCTTCCCTGGTGAATCCGAGACCGAATTTGAAGCTACCGCAAAATTAATGCAAGATGTAGGTTTTGATTACAGCTTTAGTTTTTTATATAGTCCACGCCCCGGAACCCCGGCTTCTTATCTGACAGATGACACCTCACAAGAAGTTAAATTGGCGCGCCTAAGTCAACTGCAAGCCATTAATGAAGCGCAAGGTAAGGCCATTAGCAGCGCAATGTTAGGCTCAGTGCAACGCGTATTGATTGAAAGCGCCTCATGGAAAGATAAGAGTGAACTGGCTGGAAAAACGGATAATAACCGTATTGTTGACCTTGTAGGCCCGACCAACCTTATTAATCAATTTGTGAATGTGCTGATTACTGACGTAGCCAATCCACGCCGGTTACGTGGCGAAATTATTACTGACGCCTTATAGAGCCCTTATGGAAATCACCTTAAGTCCTGAAGACAATATTCGACTCGCCAACCTATGCGGCGCATTAGACGAAAATATTAAACAAATTGAAGCCGCACTTGAAGTGACTATCGCCCGTCGCGGTGTTCATTTCAAAATTACCGGCGAACTGCAGCACAGCCGGTTAGCGGCACAATTGCTGGAAAATTTTTATGCGCGCGCCAAGAAGCCGATTGATCTAGAAGAAATTCAACTTGGCCTTGTCGAAATCGACAAACTCAAACCAGAAGATGTTGCCACCTCTACAATGCCAGTGCTAATGACGCGCCGCAGTGAGTTTCATGGCCGCACCCCTCGCCAAGTCGCCTACCTGCAACAAATTCAAGATTTTGATATCACCTTTGGCATCGGCCCAGCTGGTACTGGTAAAACCTATTTAGCTGTCGCCAGTGCTGTCGATGCGATGGCGCGTGATCGGGTTAAACGTATTGTATTGGTGCGTCCTGCGGTAGAGGCCGGTGAACGACTAGGCTTTTTGCCTGGCGATTTAAACCAAAAAGTCGACCCCTACCTACGCCCACTCTATGATGCCCTTTATGATTTAGCTGGCTACGACACGGTGAATAAAATGTTTGAACGCGGTGCCATTGAAGTGGCTCCACTCGCTTATATGCGTGGTAGGACATTGAATCAAAGTTTTATTATTTTGGATGAAGCGCAAAACACCACCCCTGAACAAATGAAGATGTTTTTAACTCGCATCGGCTTTGGTACCAAGGCAGTGATTACTGGAGACGTGACGCAAATAGACTTGCAACGCCACCAAAAAAGTGGCTTGGTCGAAGCGCAAAAAGTACTGAAAGATATCAAGGGCATTGCAATGACGCACTTCTTGGCGGCTGATGTCGTGCGCCACCCCTTAGTGCAAAAAATTGTCAATGCATACGAAGATTACGAACTGAAAAACCAAAACACCTAAGCTATACCCTTTCACCTGCTGGTTAAAAGGTATAATCAATTTGCATTTAGACGACTGAAGGAAGTGTTATGACCCCGAATAAATTTAGCCGATTAACCCAAGTTAGCCTTGGCATGGTTGGGCAAGGCGTACTAATCATTATTGCCATCGCCACTATTTTTGCCATCTTTCAGGCCATTAACCACATATGGCTCGCACGCGCGATTAGTGTTGGCGATCTGCTACTGCTATTTTTATACCTAGAAGTGATGTCCATGCTTGACCACTACCTAGGTTCAGGTAATTTACCCGTACGCTATCCGCTTTATATCGGCATTATTGCGTTGGCGCGCTATCTTGTCCTAGATATTGCCGAGATTGACGCTTTCCGTATGTTTGCACTTTCAGGTTCTATCTTTTTAATTGCGATGGCGATTTTGGTGGTGCGCTATGGCCATGTTCGCTTCCCTTACACCGACTGCCCGACACAATCGAAATAATGACAAGCGACGCGACTAAGACGACTATCGGTCGCGTAGCTAAGCTCTATGCCTAAACTCAACCTCACCTTACAAATTGCTAGCGACCAAGCGCAAATCCCCAGCGCTAAGCAATTTAGGCAATGGGCTAAAGCTAGTCTACGCGTAGATACTGAAGTCACTTTGCGAATTGTGGATAAAGCAGAAGGTCGCGCCCTTAATCTAGCCTATCGCGCTAAAGATTACGCCACCAATGTCCTTACTTTTCCGCTAAGCGATGAGCCACATTTAATGGGTGACATTATTATCTGTGCGCCAGTGGTCGCGACTGAGGCCCTTGCTCAAGGCAAATCATTGACAGCACACTACGCGCATTTGACCGTGCATGGCATTTTGCATTTACATGGTTATGATCACGAAATAGAAGCACAAGCCGAACTAATGGAAGGCTTAGAAACAGCAATTATGAGTAAATTAGGGTATGCTGATCCCTATCTCATTACAGAGGGCGCCAACTAATGGCTACCGAGTCGGAAAAACCTAGTTTATTAGAACGTTTAAGTCATTTTTTACTGCGTGAACCTGAAGATCGTGAACAACTGGTCGAGCTGTTACACGGCGCTTATGAAAATAGCTTAATGGATTCAGACTCGCTCGCCATGATTGAAGGCGTGCTCCAAGTAAGTGAAATGCAAGTGCGCGACATCATGATTCCGCGCTCACAAATGGATGTCATTGACATCACCCATCCGCCAGAAACTTTCATCCCCCATGTGATAGAAACCGCTCACTCGCGCTTTCCGGTGATTGAAGACAATAAAAACGACGTTATTGGTATCTTGCTGGCTAAAGACTTGCTTCGTTACTATGCTGGTGAAGACTTTGAAGTGCGTGATATGTTGCGCCCTGCTATCTTTATTCCAGAAGCCAAGCGCCTCAATGTCTTACTCAAAGAATTTCGTAGCAATCGCAACCATATTGCCATCGTGGTGGATGAGTACGGCGGTATCGCCGGCATGGTCACGATTGAAGATGTGTTGGAGCAAATTGTCGGCGACATTGAAGATGAATACGACTACGACGAAGACGAAGACAATATCATCCAGAGTGCTGACGGCCAATTTAGAGTCAAAGCCCTCACTGAAATCGCCGACTTTAATGAAATTGTAGGCACCGACCTCAGTGACGAAGAATTCTCTACCATAGGCGGTTTGGTGGTCAATAAATTTGGGCACCTACCAAAACGTAATGATGAGATTAGCTTTGATGGCTTACATGTCAAAGTATTGCGTGCTGATAGTCGCCGTCTGCACAGCATCTCGGTAGAAGTCCTGAACGAAGATACCGCGACCACCCCTTAAAAAGGCATTCCTCCTAATGACCGGTGGAACTAAATTGCGAGAAGTCATCTCATAAGAAGAAGTAAATACTTTTTGAACCTAGATTATTTCTCCTTATGTTAGGGCGGTGAACCATGAAATACTTAGCTGTAGTTGTTGCGTTGCTTGGTCAGTTTTCTTTTTCAAACTGGGCATTTGCCGATGCAACATCCCAAGAAGTCACTGCAATTCCCACCGTTGAGAAAGATTTTATTGATGCCATCAATGGCTTTGATAAAGCTCAAATCATTGCGCAATTTGGCGAACCTGCCAAAGCTGATGACGTCAAAATTAAAGGGACTGGCAAGATTGTAGCTTCTATTTGGCAGTACCACTTCATCAACACCTCTTCCGATGGCAGTTATTATGAAACCACCGAATTGGATTTTATTGACGACAAAGTGGTAACCGTGGTGTTCCTTAATAACGATGGCTCTGATATTGACAATAGCGCTGAAAAATTTGAAGTGCCAACGGCTAAGCCAAAATCTTAAGGTCGCCTATTGGTAAAGTGCATACAAAAAGGGCTAATCGCCCTTTTTTGCATTTGTGCGTATTCGTATAAAAAAGCCCCTGCCGAAGCGTATAACATTGCAGTATCAAGCTACAATTTGGTCATGCGCTCATTATTCCATTATCCAGCCTTTAAACCATTGACATTATTGCTTCTGGGCGCCCTTGGCGTGCTCGGCTTTGCACCATTTTATTGGTATTTAGCCAGCGTTCTGTCTTTGATTGGCTTATTCTATTTCTGGCACCTAAGTCAATCACCCAAACAGGCGGCACTCGCAGGCTTTATTTATGGACTCGGGTTGTTTGGTGCAGGCATTTACTGGATCTATATCAGCCTGCATGAGTTTGGTGGTATGCCAAGTCTAATGGCGGGTCTACTCACATTCCTCTTGTGTGCCTTTTTGGCACTGTTTCCTGCTGTGGTTGGTGCACTCAGCGTTTGGGCCTCGGGGGTTAGCCTCACCTCGAAACAAACACACACGATGCTGTTAACGATTCCCGTGTCTTGGGCGCTTACTGACTGGGTTAGAAGCTGGATTTTTACCGGATTTCCGTGGCTCAGCATTGGTTATAGTCAGGTTCCTAGCAGCCCACTTGCTGGCTATATGCCTATCATTGGCGTCTACGGCGTTTCGCTACTGACTGTCTTTAGCGCCAGTTTGCTCGGCTTTTGGTTAGCCAAACACTTTATTCACAAAGAGAATACCCTTCGCTGGCAACGCAATGCCATTGCTCTGCTATTCTTTATTTGGGGTACTGGTGGCATATTGAAATTGGTCGAGTGGACCACACCTAACGGCAAACCCATTAGTGTTGCTCTTCTGCAGGGTAATATCGCGCAAAATTTAAAATGGATACCGGAAATTGCAGAGCAAACGCTAGTCTTGTATTTAAAGATGGCGGAATCTAGTTCAGCGCAACTGATTGTGATGCCGGAAACTGCACTACCAGTGTTATCTAGCGAGATCCCACTTGCGCTAAAGGCGCGCTTGCAGATTCATGCAAAAAAAAACCAAGGAGATATTTTAGTTGGCCTAGTGGAGCTTGAAAATGGAGAATATTTTAATAGTGTATTGAGTCTAGGCACTGCGCCGTCTGAGATTTACCGCAAGTCACATCTAGTACCATTTGGCGAATTTATTCCATTAAAGTCGGCCTTAGGCTGGGTTTATCGCGACCTGCTAGATATGCCTTTAAGTGATTTATCTCGCGGGGCCACTCATCAGCAACCGATGTCGATTGCGGGTCAGCAAGTGGCACTAAATATCTGTTATGAAGACGTATTTGGTGAAGAGGTTATTCGCCAACTGCCACAGGCCACCCTACTGGTCAACGTTAGCAATGACGCTTGGTACGGCGAGTCGATTGCCGCCGATCAACACCTACAATTTTCTCAGGCGCGCGCTTTGGAAACCGGACGCATGGTGTTGCGCGCAACCAATACGGGTGCTACCGCCATCATTGACCCCCATGGCAATCTCATCGCGCAAGCGCCACACTTCACTCAATTTACACTGAATGGCATGGCGCAAGGATATCGCGGCACCACACCCTATGTGCGTTGGGGTAACTGGCTGTTTTTGGGGATCTGCCTGATCATCATACTATTTTTAGTAAGAACCAAACTCAGGACCCTTACTAAGTCACCACCTAAAGGCTTGGTCAGCAAGCACAAAACAAAGTAAAATCTGCCTTTTCGCTTAAATAGATTTGAAATATGGCTTTAACTTTTCAGCAAATCATCCTTACCTTACAAAATTACTGGTCTGAGCGCGGTTGCGCCCTACTACAATCATACGATATGGAAGTCGGCGCTGGCACTAGCCATACTGCGACGTTCTTACGCTCACTTGGACCTGAACCATGGAAAGCCGCATATGTGCAACCTAGCCGCCGTCCTAAAGATGGCCGTTATGGTGAAAATCCAAATCGGTTACAGCACTACTACCAATTTCAAGTCGTACTTAAACCTGCCCCTGCGGATATTCTTGAACTGTATCTTGGTTCATTAGAAGCCTTGGGCTTTGACCTAAAAAAGAATGATATTCGCTTTGTTGAGGATGACTGGGAAAATCCAACTTTAGGGGCTTGGGGCTTAGGTTGGGAAGTCTGGTTAAATGGTATGGAAGTCACGCAGTTCACCTATTTTCAGCAAGTGGGTGGCATTAACTGCAAACCCATCACTGGCGAAATTACCTATGGTTTAGAACGATTGGCCATGTACCTTCAAGGGGTAGACAATGTCTACGACCTGACTTGGACTGAAGGTTTAAGTTATGGTGATGTTTACCTGCAAAATGAAAAAGAACAAAGTGCTTATAACTTTGAGCATTCTGATGCTGAGTTTTTGTTTACCGCTTTTAATGCCCATGAAAAACAAGCCAAGCACTTAATGGAAAGTGAACTGGCGTTGCCCGCCTATGAGCAAATTCTAAAAGCAGCGCATACCTTTAACTTGCTCGATGCCCGTGGAGCGATTTCAGTCACTGAGCGTGCAGGCTATATCGGTCGCATTCGTAATTTAGCGCGTTCTGTCGCCGCTAGTTATCTAGAAAGTCGCGCACGCTTGGGCTTTCCCATGGCCAATAAAGCCCATGCCGGCGAAGTACTAGAACTGTTAGCTAAAAAAGTCGCTTAACTGGCTATGACGGACACGAACGAGAAAATAATGAGTACACAAAATTTATTAGTAGAACTATTTGTAGAAGAGCTGCCGCCTAAAGTATTAAATAAATTAGGCGATGCCTTTGCCAATGTATTGGCAGAATCACTAGTGGCACAGGGCTTGGCTGATGCAACTGCCGCAGTAACGCCTTACGCCTCACCACGTCGTTTGGCAGTACATATTACGCAAGTGTTAGCGACTTCAGCAGATAAAGCGATTACACAAAAACTCATGCCTGTGAGCGTAGGCTTAGATGTCGACGGCAAGGCTACCCCTGCCTTAATTAAACGTCTTAATGGCATGGGCTTAGATGAAAGCGAAGTCACCAATCTAACGCAGCAGATGGATGGCAAGAATGCCGCTTTATTTTTAGATGTGGTGCAAGCAGGTGTCGCGTTAAAAGAGGGCCTGCAAATCGCTTTGCATGAAGCGATTAGTAAATTACCTATCCCAAAAGTGATGACTTACCAATTAGCTGACGGCTGGACTGGTGTGAACTTTGTACGCCCAGCACATGGCCTAGTGGCTTTGCATGGTAGCGAAGTAGTCGCTGTGACTGCGCTAGGTTTAAGCGCAGGCAAGCAAACTCAGGGCCACCGCTTCGAAGCTAAAGTGTCACCGCTTGTTTTAAAACATGCGGATCATTATGCAGAACAACTTA
>Ga0208613_1000175_pt1 | contig 22195 bp, 47 predicted proteins | sample CryBogmetaGMA6M_FD_184543 | JGI IMG/M metagenome (GOLD analysis project Ga0208613, IMG submission 184543) | Freshwater microbial communities from Crystal Bog, Wisconsin, USA - MA6M (SPAdes) | ecosystem: Environmental > Aquatic > Freshwater > Lake | place: Crystal Bog, Wisconsin, USA | collected... | reverse complement strand
CGATTTAAATGGTGCTTATAATATCCTTAAAAAAGTAGCTCCTGAATTTAAAGGAGTAGAGGGTGTTGCAGTATACCCAGTGGTTTTCACCATAAAAAAATAAAACACTATGTTTTATCTAACTGTTAATCATGAATTGCTTTTCATGATGGAATTAAGATACCAGATTCCCCAAAAACTGCAAGGAAATTATCATCTATATAATAATATTTTTGATAAATAAAAACCCCTCTAAGATTTTACTCCTAGAGGGTTTTGTTTTACAAATGTTTAAAGGTTATACTTCGGAATTTTGCATATCTTTTTCAATACGAGCCAAGCAAATTTGAACTCCCCGACGCTTGTTATATGAATCCTTTTCGGAGCACAAAGTATTCGCTTCATAATGCCTACCATCCGTAAGGTCAATCACAATTTTAGTTTCTCCACCCTTGCTTTGAAGCTCTGGAAGAACGGGTTTATATTCAATAGGCGAAAGAACCTCCGAAATTTTCTTGCTTTTAGGAACATTTGCAAGAATAATAACAGATTCAATTGCAGGAGTTTTGTATCGGCGTGAATGACAAACGAGAACTTTCGCCTTCATAGTTTGACGCAAATATTTTACAGTTAGTTTTGGTGCTTTATTTTTCATAGTGCTTTTCTATATTATTTGTTGTTGTTTGTCAATTAAAATTAATAGGAAGTAATCAAATATAATTCATATTCGCCATCTTTATATTTACCATCTTCCAAAAAATATTCAAAATTATCTGGAGTTATTCCTTGTTCTTTGAGAATATTTTTAAATAAATCCTCTGCTCCTTTAAAATCTTCTTCTGTGAATGAACTGATTGATAAGTTGCCAATACCATTATATTCAATTACATTAATCGTATCAATTTTCATAGTTATAAATTATTTTTTAAACAGATTCTTGAGTGTTGCTTTTGTTTTAAGTTCTTCAATACTATCTTCCATTCCCATATAATGATGATACTTGTGCATGGGTTTAAGTATCATAATCTTAAGACAAATGTATCCTAAAAGTTTCATGATGAATGGTTTTGGTTGTGCTGTTGTGTTTTGCATAATGTGTAAGGTATATTAAATTTTAAGAATTGTCAATACTAATCAACCATTTTATATTCAAATAATTCCCAATAATCTTTAGTTTGACTTGCACGATTCAAAATCCAACTACCACTATTAACTAAAAATTGACAAAAATCATAACAACATCCACGTTTGAGTTGTCCCTTGAAAGATCGACGTTGTTGCCGTGTCATTTCAAAATAGATAGTTTTAAATACAAGTTTCGCCAGATTATTCTTGCTAACATCATCTCGAAACTCTCTCACAATTTGTAATCTCATGGTTATAATCTATATGAAATTTTAAGAAATGTCAAATAATACTTGGAAAAATTTGATGTTGAATTTCGCTGTATAACTGTTTAAGTGTTTCCATGTAAAAGAGAGTAGTTTATTTTTGTATAGATTGCAAGATAATTCCAAATATATTTTCCTATGCGGCACGTTCCATTGCTTCCAAAATTGCATCCTCCGCACGTTACTTTTCTTCCTGATCCTTTCGTGAATAGAAATTATAGTATTCCTGCTCTTTCAGTGAATACTCTTCCTGCTCCCATTTTGACCAATATGGATGAGCGGTTTTATATGCTGCCTCTTCATCGTATTCAGCCTTTATACGATTGCTCATACGATCCAAATCCGCTTGCAGTTCCTCAGTAGTTGAGTTTACCAACCCCTGCCATGAGGGTTTATAGCCATACATACTACGGGTGGTTTCATATACTGCAATCTCCAAATGTTTACGTTCCATTACTGCTACCGAAGTATATCCCATTGACCGGATATGTTCCAAGGTGTAAATTTCAGTTGCACACCAGCGGGTTTCTGGAGCTTCGTTAGCCCATGCAATTGACTTGTCAGCCATCGCCTTCAAGTGGTTCATTACTTCAACTTCGTTTTCGGTAGGGGTCAAGTTCGTTGTCATGTAAGGAGAATAGTTTATTTTAATATAGATTGCAACAAAAATCGTAAAATATTTTCAACATTAAAAATCCGCATAGGAGTTTTATTTCCTATGCGGATTGTTTAAACAACTGTTAGTTAGCCATTGATGCCAACTTGATAGCTTCGCGCCCCATGATAAGAGCGTTTGCCCGTCGATCATCACTTGCCAACATTGACACAAACGCTTGCTTGTGATCGCTTGCAGTTCCAAACTCAGACTTATACAATCGACTCCCAATATCCGTATTTTTCTTTCCAACACCCTCACCAGAAGTAAAATATTGTGTTGCTGCGTTTACCAAGTCATAGAGATTTTCACCATGACAAGCAATCCCCCGACTAAACAAACCATGAATTGCATTTGCTTGATTCATTGAACGAGAAGAAATTTCAATGGTTCCAGTGGTTTCTGCAAAATAACCCGTAGCCATTGCCAACGCATCATTGTTATCCACCTTGCAAGTTGCCAGAAATTCCAAGATTTCCTTCATTTCAACCCGACCCTTGATGATTGCAGTCAGCAACTCAGGAAGGTTTTTCACCGCCATATCACTGTTTTTTGTGTGATAAACCTTGAACTTTACTTCCCCTGCCACTTGCATTGACATCTTCAAAGAATTCATACAAATGATGCGGATAGCGGAATCTTGGACGTTGAATGCCATAGTTCCATCATGGCTTGTGATAAAGTTCAAGTAAAACTTGAAGTCATCCTTATTGATTACCATATCAGAATCACCGATATTAGTGGAAAGGAAAAACTTCTTTCCATTCTCCAAAGTTCCTGCCGAAGTGACTTTTGCGCCAACATCTTTCAATGCGGAGTTCATCATATTCCAAACGTCACGGTTAGGAATAGGGTTGTAACTTGCCTTTGGAATATGCAAAGGAACGATAGGCGATTCCATTTCTGGACGAACAGTGCGATAATCAGCGCAAAGCACCTTGTGATTATCCAGTTCGATTTTGTTGCCATCGACTTCCACCAAGCAAGGCGATTCGATGATGTCAAACAGAATCGGTGTTACCACTTCCTCTGTGATTTCCTCATGAAACTTCGCCAATCCATGCCATTCCACTCCGTTATCACTGAATACCATATCGTTCTCTTCAATTGCGTGTGCCATAATATTTTTTTCTTTTTACTGCTTTTTTGTTGTTTGAGTTGTGTTTCGTTTAACTTCCATCACTTTAGACTAATTGGATTAAAATGCAAGAAAATAATTCAAATAGTTTTTAATACCACTGAAAAACTTTTTTGCCAAAGGCATAAACAGATTTTGTGCCATAGATCGAATTATATTGATAGGTCACAAACATAATCCGAATAAAAACTTTTCCGTATTTTTTTAACATAATGTAATTCCTATTTCGTTTAACTTCAATCACTTTAGACTAATTGGATTTAATTACAAGCGAAAAATGAAATAAAAAGGAATTATTTTTAGGGTCGGAATTTGATGTTCACTTGTGTTACAAATCATTTGTTTTACATGGTGTTATATATAAGGGTGTTCCATGGTCCCCTACCCTCGGACTTTTATATCCTGTTCGCCCTGTTTTGTAGATCGAGGCTCACCTTATTTTTTACTATTCCTGATATTACCATATAGATTATAAATATGCAAGAAAAATCCTAGCAGTTCCTCTTTTTCTGCTAGGATTTATTTTGTGTCTCAGCCCTGCCTCGGATGTTTAAAATTGTTTTACAAGTGGATTACCAATTACATAGAATCGAATATATCCATCATTCCCATTTTGCCAGATATCAACTATCTGATTATATCTATATTTGGTTTCTTTCCATTCGTTGATTGCTTCATTGACAAATTCAAAAGGTGCATCTACTGGAATTAGCCCAAATGTTGCAAGTTCTCCTTCAATGATTTCAGTTCTTTGATAATCAATTGACATATCATCAACATCAAGTTTACATTTATCTATTGACGATGCGAAAACATTAAGATCGAATGCAACACGATTTTCCCATTTTTCATGAGCAATCAACTGTTCTCTGGTATATTGGAAAAGGCATATTGTTATTTTGGTGAAACTGCGTATAATAAATCTCCCAATATAGCCAGCGGAGTTTGTGTCATGATCTTCTGGTTTGTTCTTGCGCAATGAATCCAGAAATGATTTCCTACCAATTTCTTTACTGATGTTGGATATCCCAAATCTTTCAGAAATCTTTGTTTGATTTTAATTGCATCCTGTTGCGTCGTTTTCATGGTTAAAAGATATACCAAATAGATTTAAATTGCAAGGATTAAAACATGGAGTGCGAAGTTTTCCTCTTTATCTTCGCACTCCATTAGCCTTAAATCAATCCCATTAATCTAATCCAGTTCGGCTCGTTATACAATCCAGTGCCATCCGGTTCTGTTGAATGCCCTAATACTGTCTTGCTGATTCCCTTTGACATCCAACCTTCCATTGTGTGAAGTGTTGGCGGTTTGGTGAATCCTGCAAACTTTTTGTAAAGCAATGCGGAATTCAGTTTCGTTGTCCTACCGTTGATCGTTACCGTTGCAGACTCACTACCATTTTCCCATGAGATAGTAGCGATTTCTCCGACATTGAAAGTTTCCCCACCTTTGATCGAGAATTGGGTTTTGACTGCCTTGCTTAGTGTGTTGCTCATGGTTAAAAGATATACTAAATGGATTCTTTTTGCAAGGATTATTTTAAAAATTTGTGATTAAATATGAAATTCCTAATCCTCCTAAAATAATGGATACTACCAAAAAATATATAAAGGGCATTAAATAATCCTCTGCTTCATATTCGGTGATCGGTTTTATTTTAAATGAAAGCATATTACCAAACTTTTTGAAGGAAATGCCAACCGATATAAATAAAGAATCCAATAGCAAGTGAAGTGATTGTACCAAGCAAAAACATAAGTTCAATTAGTGAGAATGCTTTGATATTTTTTGTTGTAAGTTTCATATTATTGTTTACGTTTTGAATTCTGTTTGACATCCTCTTTGCGCTTTTTTGTACCGTATGGCTTTACTTTCTTGAAGGTTCGTTTCATAATTAGAATGTATATTAAATTTAAGTGGTTTGCAAGGATTGTTTTTAATATCTTTCATTTGCTCCCCATTGTCCATCCGCATATCCAACCGAATAACCTTTAAGAAATCCCTCTTTGTAAATCTCAAAAAAAGCCTCTTTCATAATTGGAGTTAAAGAATTTTCCATGTTAAATTTATCTTCAAAATTTTGACGGATAAATGCGATACGTTCAAGTGCGATTTGTTCTAATTCAGATAGCGATTGCATAGTGTTTAAAGATTACCAAAATATTTTAAATTTGTCCAGATAATTTTAATTGTTTTTATTTTAAAATTTATCTTGCAAATAGTTTATGATCCTGCTATATTTTAATCATCAAGAGGGGATATCAACCTAGACTTCTATTATACATCGAATCTGTACATTTTTAAAAATATAAAAAATAAAAATATTCCGTCAAGTGAGTTTTATTTCACTTGACGGAATCTAATTTTTACGCTTCGGGCAACATTGCTCTCATTTGCAACATGATGGATTCCCGATTGCCTTTCAGCTTGTAAACCTGCTTGCAATGCGCCATCATGCTTTTCCCTGATGAGTGCCGCATACCCAAACCTTCCAACTTCATCGCAGAAATTTGTGAAAGCATTTGATACCGCTTAATTCCGTTCGGCGTGTCGATGATTAATGTTTTGTTCATGGATAGAGACTAGTTTATTTTGATATAGATTGCAAGATAAATTTTAACTGAAAATGAGATTTTTTATTTTTCTAGGTTAAATATTAATACCATGAAAACTAAATTGTGCAAAATATGTAATGAAAATAAACCAATAGAAGAATTTACTGATAAATCTAATAAGAATGGTTGTAAATCGTGTTTAACACAAAAACGTAAAGAGTATTATACTAAAAATAAAGAAAAAATTAGTAGCAAATATAAAGAATATTATAAAAAAAATAAAGATGTTATAATAGATAAAGGTATAAAATATTATAATGATAATAAAGAATTACGAATAATACAAAAAAAGGAATATTATAAAAAGAATAAAAAAAGAATAATTAAAAGAGAAAATGAATATGCAAAAGCACGTAAAAAAGTAGATGTGGAATATAAAATAAAATGTAATTTAAGAACTAGAATTAATAAAACAGTTAGAAATATTACAAAAATAAAAAGTAAACGAACATTAGAACTATTAGGATGTTCTATGGATCATTTTAAAATTCACTTAGAATCTCAATTCACTAAACAAATGAATTGGAATAACTATGGGATATATGGATGGCACATAGACCATATTAAACCATGCTCATCTTTTGATTTAACTGATCCTAAACAACAAGAAGAGTGTTTTCACTATACCAATATGCAACCTTTATGGTGTATTGATAATATAAAAATAGCGTAGGATTGTATCTTTAATCCTACGCTATTTTTCTTATATTAATTACATTCCTTGAACTTCAATAACATTACCTTTTACCAAAATACCGCCAATATGTTCGGGATTCAAAATAAACTGTGCAAATTTATCACGCTTAAATCCCAACTCTTTACCAATTTTTGCCTTTGCAATTGTCAAAGGACGAGAATTGACAGGTTTCTTAACGATTTTTGCTTCTTCAACAACCGTTTTTGAATTGACAAACCCATAAATGTAGAGTTCGCCAGTATCTTCTTTCTGCTTTACACCCTTGCAAACTGGAATATAAACGTCTTTATTTGTATATGCTTGCGAAACTCCTTCTGTCAAAGTTTCAGTAAGAGATTTTAGAATCTCGGTTTTTGCCTGAACTTCCAAGTCGTCTTTTGGAATATAAGACTCAAGAGCAAGTTTATCATGTTCACAAGCATTCTCATAAGAGATGCCGAAGTTAATGTTATACAGGGCGGTTTCCTGCTTGCCCTTGCTGGTATATAAGAAGCTCATGAAAGAACACCCTTTAATAGTAGCTTCTTGAAGTGACTTGACGATCTGAACTGATTGATTTTTCATAACTTTAATCTAATCTATTTTGATTTTAATTGCAAGAACTTTTTTTTTAATTCTTGAGTGATGAAGTTTTTTATGTTTCCCTCATCAACTGTTAAAAATATAAATCATTTCTTATAATATGTCAAAATAAATCGTATCAATCTTTTTTTATTATTTTGTTGCAATCCCTGCATGATTTTGGTAATCTTTAAACATGAAGAGGGGATACCAACCTAGACTTGTATCATACAGACCACCTGCCCAAAAATAATTTAAAGAAAAAAATCGAATTTTATTGACCTGTTATAGATTTTAATGTTATTGAACTAGGTTCAAATCTAATTTTTTATAAAGAATTACATTAAAGTTTGGAGAAAATTCTCTATACTTTTGTGATCTTTTATGTGTATCATAGGGAAAAATTCTGGAGAAAAATGTTTAGAATTTTAAGTAGTGCTATGTACAAAATAAACCAGTCAAATAATTCCAGAGAAAAACTTGACTGGTTTTGTGAAGAAAAATATTACTTTTTACTTACCTTTAGATTCTTTTGTTTCAGGTAATTCTGCTATAGTATTTGCGATAACTGAAGCAAGTTTACCAAGAACCATTCCAGAAATTAAGTTAGCACTGATTGCTTCTGAAAGTTCAGGTTGGTGTTTAGCAGTTAGTTTGTCGATAGTATCAATTGAATTCTGAAGTTCGGTACGAAGATTTTTTTCAAGTGATGATAGTAGTTGTTTAGTTTCGGTTGACATATTATTTTTTATATTTAACATGCCAACCGAAATAATGCAACTATTTATTTAAATTTTCTATAGTATTTTTAATAGATGTAGCAATTCCTAATAAAGTTATAGCAGATGTAGCAAATGCCATACCAGCATCAACATTAAGACTATTCATTCCTTTAGTAGTATAAGAATCTACTTGTGCATTAAGATTCTTTTCAAGTTCTATAAGGATTTTTTTCATTTCTTTATTCATAATTAAACTTTCTGATATACTGAACTTGGTTTGCCTCTTACGCCTTCAACTTTAACCTTATCCACAACTTTAATAGTTCCTGCGTTGACTTTCTCCATCAATCGCAAATATACTAACGCTTGTGAATAATCAGAGTTCATACCTGCAAGTTCTTTCATTGTGAATCGTGTATCAGGAATGGTCAAGATAACTTCCATTTTTGGTTTACCTTTCTTTCCTGTAACTTTTGGTGTTGAATCTTCTGAAACAATCTCAATCGAATTATTTCTCTCTTTGACAATCTCCAAAATTTCCTTTGGAATCATATCATTATCAATTACAACATTTGTGCTATTTGAGATATTATGTTCAAAAGCGGTCCAAGGTTCGTCAATATTATTCTTACGTTGTCCTTTAATCAGACAAGAACAATCCGAAACCCGAATTACTTTCATGTTACGCATTGAATTTTCTAGTGAAGGAATTTTAAAACGCGTACCATCCATAAGAGAAGAAACTTGTATTGTCTTTTGTAGTAATTTCATATTTATAATCTATATTAAATTTTATTTAAATCAAGAACTAAATTGAATATTTTCATGGAATAAATGTATTACTTTTTGAAATTATTTGCAAGAATAATCTTTTCAAATTCAATTGGAAGAATTAAATTATCAGGAAGATCAAGTCCAACAAATAAATTTCCGATTTCTTCAATAGTGAATCCCGCAATTCCTGTACCGATGAGAGTAGTTAAAAAAATTAAATGTTGATTATTCCACGCAAATTCAACATAATCTTTGATATATTTTCCAATTTCTTCAAGAGGAAGTTTATCAGAATATCCAAGATCAGTATTAGAAAATTTTAACGTAGGGATTGCGTATGATTGCCCCTTTAATCCTACAGCATTACCCCATACTGCTCCGTGAAATTCTTGTGCTATTCTTGCCGCGCCACCAATATTTTTGCCCATTGTATTGCTACCAAATACAAAAATTTCATTTGGTTTTAATTCTGTGATATTATTAGGGGTAAATCTATGCATATAAAATTAGGTATTACCAGTTTATTAGCAATCCGTATGTTAATTAGTCATTGTCAATCTGAATATCAACGGATGTCAAACAAAATACATCATCATCTTGATCCGTCACTTCTGCGTAATTTCCATCAGGATCTTGTCCAAATCCTTCAACTCTTCCCATAAATTCAATTCCAGTATCATTGTTGAATCCAATAACATGATCGCCAATTTCTAGTTTCTGCCCGTTCTTATCAAACATTTCAATATCTTTCATAATTAAAATCTATATTATTATTGTTGTATTGTCAATTAATTTTCAAACTTTTTCTTCAATTCGATATATAATGCTCTTTCTCGAATTTCATTTTGTTCTGTATAATATTTAAATCCTTGTAATCTTTGTGCATGTTCAGCATCAGTTTCAAGAATATCATGCACAAGTTCTAAGGAATATTCTCCAGAATTATTGCAATCATATCGAATTTTTCCATTTGGATATTTCTCTTGAAGTTTTTGCAAAAGTTTAATAGCCTCCCCAAATGTTACATCATCCAAACAAAAATTACTATTAATTACCTTTGTGAAAATTTGCTTATCTTTAGAATAGTAGTTTCCCATAACTTTGTCAATTAGATTTTAATAAATTCACATCCTTCGTCAATATCCGATTCTTCAATAGGAATTAAAAACCCGCTTCCAGAATTAATATCATTCATTTCTTCCTCTGTGATAACATTCTCAATAAAAGCATACTCAAGAATCATTTGCTCAGGATTCAACTCTTCTTCAACAAGTTTATTAGTTTTAAGAAATGCTGACTTTCCACCATTTTCCGATTCTGAACTACCAACATACAACTCGTAATATAATGTGTTCTTCATAATTTTTAGATTATACTGTTTCTAAATTTTTGTCAACGCCTTTATTCCAAATTTTAACGGTTTCTTCACATGTATGAGTTTGTACAAAATGCCTACAATATTTATTCGAACATTCAATCAATCTTCCCCGTACAGATGGTTTACTCCCACAATAACATTTTTTAATAGTATAAATATTATTCATTAAATTTCAACAAACTTACAATTTTCTGGAATATCATCTTTACGGATTTCAAAACATGATACCAAATCCATAATTTCTGATCTGTCCAATTCTCCACAATCTCTTGCCAACTTCAAAACTCCATCATCATATTTACGTGTTGGAAGTTTTGTAGGGGTTTTGAAATATGCGGTGAATCCATGCCGACCACCAATAATTACTTCAAAATAACGGTTAGGGATATTTTCTTCTTTCATGTTGTGTATACTATAGATTTTTATTTGAATTGTCAATTAAATTTACAGGAAAATTATATGGAACAGTATGATAGTTCCATAAAGTATTGAAAAATATGTCTGTTTATTTTTCATGTTCTAAAAATCCACAATCAAGTGGAGATTATTCAACTTATGGTTTTTATGACCGTTAGGGACTATAAGCTCCTAAGCTAAAGCATCACTTGATACAATAAACGTTTTTGTAAGTAGTTTAATTAAGGTCGATTACGTTCTCCCTATTGAAAACACAACCTTGCTTAATCTCTAACTTCGTATCACTAGAACTATCCCTTTTATAATGAATCAGTGAACATCACCTACTATTCATCAAGATAATCCCAAAGGTACAAGAACTAACCTAAATCTATCTTATCATAAACTTCGTTAATGTCAATAACTATTTTTATTGAATTTCTTCATCATATTTCATGATTTTTTAATAACTTGTATAAACATATCTAATACTAATATGCAACCTTTATGGTGGTATGAAAATTTAAGTAAAGGGAATAAACCCTACAAATCCTCTTGTTGACATATATTATTCTCCTTTGTTAATTTCTTCATCCGCATCTTTAATAATTCCCTCACTATTAATAGCAGTAATAATAGCCGAATCTTCTCGATTTTCAAGAACTGCTTTAGCTAAAATCTTCAACTGTGTCTTTACCGCACAATAAGATTGCCAAAGTGCTTCTTCTCTTGTCAAGATAAAAGTTCCATTTCTATTTTGTCTCATAATCCTAGTTCTTTCCTTAGACGTTCAAATTCTCGCATCTTTGCTTCATGTGCATTAGTATCTTGCTGTTGCTTTGTCTCTGCTTTTTTTTCTTCGTGCCTTTGAAGTAACTTTGTAATTTCTTCCTCTGGATTCACAAAAAAAGATAATGGTAACTCATAGGTTTCTTCTGAAAAACCAGCAGGATCATAATAATCATTACCACGATATTCAACACAAAACTTAATAGTCCTTAGATTAAAAAAATCAAACGATTTAATATAATGGTTGTAATCTGTACAAATTACATTTAGATAATCTTCAGCATACATTTCTAAAATCTTAGTAATCTCTTCTGAAAGATCCTCCAATTCAGATTTCAATCTCGTAAACTTCATTATAAACTCGTTATTAATAATCATGTGAGTAATATATAAAAATTAAAGATTTTTGTCAAGAATTTTTTCAATTTCGATTACTGCTTCGGAAGATTTCATAAAAAAAGTATGGTCAAATAATGAAGAATCAATATCATCAGAAGGGGTTAAGTTATTCAAAATCTTTTTACATCTTGAAGCATAATGTTTTACAAATCCATTAATATTTAAAACTGTTCCGCTTGTTCCCATTATGATAAGATAATCTTCTTCTTTCATTCCAAGCAATCCCATCATTAAGAACTGATAATTAGGTGCATGTTCCCCAAAAAATACTACATTAGGTTTAATTGATTTGAATTGAGATTTACACTCATTACAAAATGATTCTTTGTTCCAAGCAGTATAACCAATATCCCAAACACTTCCACAACTACAACATTTCATTTCAGTTAAAAATCCATGCAAGTGTGTTACATTTTTACATCCTCCACGCTCTAACAAATCATCAATATTTTGTGCGTAATGTTCAACTTTATATTTATTTTCCCAATTAGAAATAGTTGTGTGTGTAAGATTAGGGTGAACATTCCCTAATTGAATTCTGCGTTCATTATAGAAATTATGAACTAGATTATAATTATCCTGCCACGTTTGAAAATTACAAATCTTTTCTATATCATACTTTTCCCATAATCCATCCGCATCACGAAAAGTAGGAATGCCACTTTCAGCACTAATAGTTCCATAAAGTATTGAAAAATATGTCTGTTTATTTTTCATGTTCTAAAAATCCACAATCAAGTGGAGATTATTCAACTTATGGTTTTTATGACCATTAGGGACTATAAGCTCCTAAGCTAAAGCATCACTTGATACAATAAACGTTTTTGTAAGTAGTTTAATTAAGGTCGATTACGTTCTCCCTATTGAAAACACAACCTTGCTTAATCTCTAACTTCGTATCACTAGAACTATCCCTTTTATAATGAATCAGTGAACATCACCTACTATTCATCAAGATAATCCCAAAGGTACAAGAACTAACCTAAATCTATCTTATCACAAAATTCATTAATGTCGATAACTATTTTTATTGAATTTCTTCATAATATTTCATGATTTTTCAATAACTTGTATAAACATATCTAATACCCGCACCACTAATAATTAATACTTTAAACATAAAAAAGTGTCCCTAGAAGAATTTGAATCTTCCCCAAATCTTTAGAAGAGATTTATGCTAATCCGCTACACCATAGGGACTTTAATTTTATTTAATCAATACAAATTTCATCAGGTTCGTCGATAAAAGTTACGCTATCGTCAGTATCATCACTATCATCAAAATCACGATGTTTAACAAGATATGCTATAACATCTTCAATATCAATTTCCTTTGTATCACTTGTGAAAAGTTCCACACAAGGCGATGTATTGGAAAATTCAATAAGAACGTGTTGTTTGTATTTCATATTTGTATATTAATAAATCGTTGAACTGTTGTCAATATCTTTTTGAATAATTCCTGCATTGCACAAAATTTCATTCATTTCTGATTGTGTTTTAATTCCATCAATACCATAACGATTCTTCAAGCACATAAACTTTCCATTTTCCATAGGATAATAAATCACATTTGAATTTAAAATATCCTGTGAAGTATATTTCTTAAAAATTTCATCAAAGTTTTCCGCTGTTATTACTGTAGTTTCCATATTTGAATATTATTTGATTTCTTCTAATTTGTCAATATATTTTAAAATCCTTTTTCTTACAATAGTTTTCATGTTGATATGCTGTTTTTTACTAATCTCAGGAATAATCACATTTCTAATCCAATTACGAGTAGCAGAATCAGGAATAAAATTTGTAGGATCTTGAGCAATAAATCTTTCTAATTGATTCTTCTTGACATATTCAATAAAATCTTCTTTATCAGTTAAAAGAAAAGGATGAAAAATTGTATTAGTTCCAAACTTAGAGAAAAGTGGAATCGGTAAAAATGATTCATGCCCTGCAAAAAAATTACTAAAATGACTTTCAACAGCATCCGAAATATGATGAGCCGTAATTAAATTTGTGTTCTCGAACTGATTGTTGAATGCCTTTAACCTTGCATCTCTGCTTTCACATTCTTTCTCCAATGCCCTTTCAGAATTTAATAACACAAGTGGAATATCAAACTCTCGACAAAATAAAATTGCTTTTTCTGCCGCTTCAAAATCATTATGAGTTTCACTTTTATGATGAAAATGAAAACATCTTAAATTTTTCTTTGCTTTAAATTTCAAATAATGCGCAACAGCTACAGAATCAATTCCTGCCGATAATCCTAAAATAAAATCATCAGGTAAAAGTTTTGGAACGTGTTTAATCATGTTTCAACTCTAATAGAAATTTCACTACTCGTCAATCCTTTAATGTTCGATTTTCTAAATCTCTTTTAAGTTTTTGATACTGGTTATTAATCGCTACAAACTTTTTATATGCTCTACTATTATCCTTAGTGAACTTATCCAATTCCTTTTTAGTATATTCGAAAACTTTTAACGCTTCATTCCTTTGATTTTCTAACTCTTTTAATTTATTCTTCATAATTAAATGCAATCATAAAATTTATCTCTCTCATCCTGACTAAAATTATTCCAAGGCCATGATAACTTATTACTAGCATCCTTTCCTTCATTAGTCAATAAAAATTCTAACTCAGTTTTCAATTGCTTTACAGTTTCCTCATCCAAGGGTGAACTAAAACTAATCGGATTCTGTGATGCCTTATTATAGCACTCCTTATGATCCAAAGTTACTAAATTATAACCATTCTTGTAAAACATCTGTACAATATAATCGCCAATATTACAAAAAATCTCATCTATATCATTTATATCATTCAACTTATAACAAATATTAATTTCAGAATGAGAAATAATCTTCTTAACTTCATTAAAAACTTCTTCAATAGATAATGGTAATTCTTGTTCCATAATTATTTTTTTTCTCGCTGATTAATTTTAATTGCCTTATAACTATAAATATCCTTAGAATATACTGATAACATCCCATTCATTCTACTATTTTCATTCATCGCATCACATCTATTCTTTGTATCTTCTTCATCCTCAAATAATCCAATAGAATCAATTAAAGAGTTATTTCCGTTACTGCTTTGTGCAAAAATTCCGTAAACTTGTTTCATGCTTACAATCTATAAGAAACCTTCCATAATGTCAATAAAATATTTCTCTATTCTTCTGATATTTGTGTACCATAATTATAATATCATTTTGCTCACTCCTCGAAAATTCAAACGATTTTAAATCCCTTCGTATATCTGAATCTCTCCAATCATAATATTTCTCAAAAACTTGCCAATGTGGATTAATCATAAATTTTTAAAAGTTATCAGATAATGTCCAATCCATTATCTTTTTGTTCGCTTCACCAATATCCTCATAATATATATAATTATCAGTTATATCTTCTAAAAACTCTTTACCATGTACATCTTTATATATATTGAAATAATCGTTGCACCTGTAGTATGGATAAATTTCCTCCTCCTTCTCAAAAAATACATATACACTACCATAATCTTTTGAAACATAACTAACCCCTATATAAACTTTCTTGACCGTATAAAACATAAATCCCTACCCATATTTAAATAGGTAGGGATTAAAATCTAATTTATTTTTTGTTTATACTAAATTCACATAAGCGTCTTCATCAATCTCAATATCCTCATAATCTTTCAATGATTTACAATACTTCTTGTTATCCTCACAACTCGTATCAAACATCTCAAAATCTGTATCATAAAAGAAAAACTCAAACCATGAAAAATCATCATCCAAAATATCATCCCTAATATCTATCCTCAACATATCCAAACCACTCGCCAATACTTTTGCCCATAATTTTGAAGTTTTTAACCAAAAAACTTCACTATCCTCCTCTACAGAAAATTCAAAATATGTTAACAACGCATTTCGAAGAACCCATTGCAACATACTTTCCATATAACAATCTTCGTAAATCTCTTCCTCACTCTCATTCTCATCATAAGGCGCATTCATCTCAACATATAATTTATTCAACAACAATCCTTGATCCTTAAAAGTCAAATTCTCAACCCACGCAACCCCTTCCATCTCCTCCATAACTTGTTCCTCCGCATCCATACAATCCTTATAATAATCCATCCTAGCAAGAATCGCGTTGTTTACCAAATTCTTGAAAAGTTTTGGATACTTAGAAGCCTTTGCAAAATTCCAGTTGCCGTAATTATAACAAAAGATGCTTCCTGACTCGATAACATTAATTAATTGCTTTTTCATATTTTTTATTTTTTTTATTGCTTGTCGCTGATTGAATTTATAAGTTACCAGAACTATGGGGAATTGTCAAAAGAAAAATTATTTTAATTTTTAACTTTTTAGTGGAATTAGCGTAATGGTTAGTTAAATAATATAAATACTATGAACTACGAAACATTACAGAAATTAATAAATGAAAATAAAAGCACATATCAAATGGCAAAAGAACTTGGAAAGAGTCAAACATCTATTAGACATTGGCTTAAAAAATATGGGTTGTCAACTAAATTTAAAAATTTTAGGGATGTTAAATCTTCAGGAGAAAATTATTTAGATCATAGAAACTTCTCTGTAGAAACTATTAATAAAATTAAAGATGAATCTCATTTATATTATTTTAACTGGAACGAAGAACAAAAACAAGCATTTTCTTATATATTAGGATTTTATTTAGGTGATGGATGTGTATTTCAGAATAACAATATTGGCAATTCATATACTTTAGTTTTAGCATCTAATGAAGAACATATTAATATAAACATAGGAATTATAGAAGCATTAAACTTAATATTTCCTACTAAAAAAGTTCATATTTATGATATACCAACATCAAAAGGATACGAAATTAAAATATATGGAATACGATTAGATTTATTATTTGATAGTGGTAAAGGTAAAAAGCATAATAGAAAAATAGAATTGAAAGATTGGCAATTAGAAATAACAAAGGAATATCCTAAAGATTTTATTAAAGGATTAATACAATCAGATGGATGTAGATATGTTCCACGATTAAAAGAATGTCCTACATATATTGTGTATACATTCACAAATTGTAGTAGTGATATTCACAAAATCTTACATAGAACTTTAGATTTATTAAATATTCAATATACTCATGGAACTAGAAAGGGTAAATACTTTGAAGGTGAAACTATATCAACATCATACTATACAAATATAAACCATAAAAAAGATGTTATATTGTTAGATTCATTTATAGGAACCAAATCATAAAATAACCCCTACGATATTTTATTTATATCGTAGGGGTTGAAAGTCCTCCATCCAGAAGTTGAATCTGGGTCTATAGTTTATGAAACAATGGCTCTAACCGTTGAGCTAATGGAGGTTAAATTTTTTATTTACTATTCTCATAGCATACACTTATTTAACCAAACTGCAAGGAAATTATTTAAATTTAAATACCACCTGCGGGACTCGAACCCGCACCCGATTTGATACGGAATGGATTTTAAGTCCATTGAGTGCTTCCATTTCTCCAAGGTGGCGTTTTAAATCATTTTTGAAAGAACAACGAAGGATTAGCACCTTCAACTTTTAATACTTTAGCATTTTTTTTATTTAATGCAAGGAAAATCTTTTAATATTTAAGAATTTCTCAATATCGGATATAGGTCCGGTAAGCCTTGTTAATTCAAGCGTTTCACTGGAAGAGAGATGAATAAGGTCTAGTGAAGAGAACCGTCTTAACTTTTAATACTTTAGCAGGTTTTTAAAGACTTGCAAGTGAAATATTACTTTTATTTTAAAGAACTTTGAAAGTTTTAATACTTTCAACTTTTAATACTTTAGCAAATTTTTAATTATTTGCAAGGTATTTTTTAAATTATTTTCTCAACATTGAAATATATCAACGAGCCATGTTTTTAATTTCATGCGTTTGTATATATAAGAAAGATTTATTTAAATTATAGATACAAGAGAACTATTAACTATTAAAGAGTTGCTAGTGACAAGGTTCGAACTTATAAGGATTGTTCTGAGGAGTTTTTATTATCTCCACGTTTACTAATTTATAATACTAGTATTTAAATTTGAAAGAACTTTAGCAGGATTTTAAAATCTTGCAAGGATTAAATGTTTAATATGGCTAATAAATATTTTATTATTTAACACAAGATAAGAACTTGCGACCATATTAAACATTGAATGAAAAAACAAACTGACTGCGAACTAACCGACTGACTGACATTTTTTATACTTTAGCAGGATTTTGATTTAGAGTCAATCTTTTTCTGCGAGTTTTATTAATTATTGAAGCGTTCATAATTATATTTTGGATATTTTGGTATAATTACGGAATGATTTAGGATGATTGGATAATTTGGCAATGTGGCAATATAGTAAGCGTTTGGATCATTTGGGATATGATAATTATGTGCTTTGACTATGATTGTTATTGGATTCATTATTTAGATTTGAAAGCTTTTGATTGTTTTGAAATGTATACAACAAGACTATCAGCAATGTCAAGAGGAAGTCGGGATTTTTGTTCAAAGCTACCATCACGATTTCCACGACCATAAAGATCAAGTTTAAGACCTTGTGATTTCATATTTTCGCGGAGTTTTTCAACCATCATGCGATTTGGAATTGTGTTTTTAACTTGTAGGATTTTAATGCTGTGTTTCATATTATTTTTATAGTATACTTTTTTTATTAAATGTCAACAAAGAATTGAAAAAACTTCGGAGGATAAAAGTTCGCCAACATTTTCAAATTGGTATACGTATAATTTTATTTTTTATTTGAATTTTTATTAAATGTCAACAATTTTTCTTCTTTGGTCAATTCGTCTTTAAAAATTGTTTTATCTAACTGTAAAGGTTATGGCATTTTAAAAGATTGACGAGTTCAGTTTTAGATGAAGCATAAAATCTTGTGCGTTCTCCATAACTACATTTTTCCATTTGACTTTTCTTGTTATAATAAAGTCCACCAATAAATTCGTAAGTTATTTTACCTTCGTTTGTAACTTCTAAAACTCTAGTATAAATTCTATTACTAATTTGTGTCATAAACTGATTTTCCTTTTTCGAGCCATTCTTCTACTAGAAAACTGTTATAAAATTCGCAAATACTATAAACAAAGAATCGTGTTGCTTTGCAGGTTTCACAAGTATACAGGTGTTGACGTTCTTCTCCTGCTTCAAAAACATCATATCCAATATCCAATTGAGTTGAAATATCTTCACTGTTACAAATAGAACAAACCATTGGGCGTTCTTCGATTGTTTTGTATTCAGTTGTTTTCATGTTTAGAGATTATTAAATTTTAATGGGAATGTCAATAATTAAATTGATAATGTTGTTTCGCGCATCCAAGCATATCGGCAAGCGTTCATAGCACGAACTTTATCAAACTCAGTTTTTGCTTTTTTAATAATAAGAGTAGCGGGAAAACTAAACAAATGTCCTCCATCCAGAATTGTTTTCCGATCAAGGTTAAGATATTTTTCGCAGAAACTTAATGTACCTTCCAAACAATTTCCGACTGCTCTTGAATCGTTTATATTCACTCTTGTATTTCCAAGTGCTTTAATAAATAATTTTTCATTCTTTTCATTTGCTTTTTTAAGTTTATTAGCATTTTGACGGGTTAGATATGCTCTTGCCATGTATGCTCTAATGGTGGTAGCAAAATCTTTAATATCCCAATCAGTAGCAATCAAATGATAATCCATTTTATCAGTTTGCCGTTCTACGAAAATTCCTAGATTATCTCGTTTAAACAACATTCCTTTTGGTGCAACATACTTACGTTTTATTTTATTTCCGATAATAGATACTGCATAGTTACCACAATTGGAAATAGCAATACAACTTTGATAATCACAAAATAGATCAGAACCTTTCCATCCTTTGAAATTACCTTTATAATGAATTACTACGACTCGTTCAATTCCGTTATCGCCTTTAACTTTTGGTTGGCCAGTATGAATATTTCTCTTTCTTGGATTTCGTTTAGAAAGCAATCCAAAAGAATATTGTTGCGCATCATAGTTAAATAATGGATATTTTTTAAATCCATCAATAAATTCTTCTTTATGCGTATCACCAACTTTAAAAGTATCAAAAATGTTTTTCATAGTGTTTAGAGATTACTAAATTTTAATGGAAATGTCAATCAATTCTTTACGATTAGTTTCAATCAATTCAAAAGTTTTTTCGTCAGAATTCTCTTGCAATTTTGAAGTAAGGTAAATGATTTTATTTGGATTTGCAACAAAGCAGAGCACTACAAATTCACAACTCTGAGTATTAACGTATAGCAATTGTGCATTCTTTGTATATTCAGTTTCCTTATATTTTGGAAAAGCATTGAAAGCATTTTCCTTAGAGATTTTATAATATTTTGCTTCCATCACAATCAAAACGAATATACCGAATTCCTTGTTCACATGCACTTACGAAAATATTAATAAACTTTTCGCTGAATCCTTTATTAGCAAATTCTTCAACTACTTCTTCAATCCAACCAAAACGATTTTCTACTGTATATAAAATGTAAGAATATTCATTAGTGAAAATGGTTTTTGATGTTCCTTTTTCAAGTAGAATCAAATCAAATTCTTCTAATTCTGCTGTACCAATATCCGCAATTTTATCAGTTTTAAATTTCATAGTGTTTAGAGATTACTAAATTTTAATGGAAATGTCAAATTATTTCTTATAATTTTATGCTTTTACAAAATTATGGTTTTTATCAAGTTTATATGCAACATTAGGTTCAATTCCATTTTCCCCTATATAAGCAACCGCAACCTTATAACGATAATTATCACAATATTTAATAACCAAAGTTCCACAATCTCCACTAGTAGAAGTTCCACTATATCCACTAGTAGAAGTTCCATAATGTCCACTAGTTGAAGTTCCATAATCTCCACTAGTAGAAGTTCCACTATATCCACTAGTAGAAGTTCCATAATCTCCACTAATTGAAGTTCCATAATATCCACTAATTGAAGTTCCATAATATCCACTAATAACAAATGAAGCGATTACAGAACCTTTAGCACCATTAAGGATAATATAATCAGTAGCATCTTTTCGATTTCCACAAAAGACAACATTACAAGAAGGGAATTTTACCTTCCCATCCAAATCAATAATAGAATCTTTATCAACTTTAAGAACTAACCATTTTGCATCTTTGTTCCAGTTAGCAAGTGATCCATTTCCTTCTCCCCATAAAAATCCATGAAGCCCATTACCACATTTTTCTGTATCTTTAAAATCCTTACATTTTACAATCCCATTTTCTTTCCATTTAAATCCATTATAAGAAGTTAAATCTGCATTAACGGATTTTAAAACCAAAACTGTTTCTTTTTTCATAGTGTTTAGAGATTACTAAATTTTAATGGAAATGTCAAATTATTTCTTATTTTGTTTTAATCCTAATTGATATGCTTCTTACTCGTAACGTTTTTCATGGTTTAAAGTTATCATATAGAGTAGAATTTGTCCAGAACTTTATTTTGTTATTTTAGAATTGAATTTTCTTCTCGTTCTCCTTCCAGAATACCTTGAAGTGCATCATAATTTGTAGTTAAATCTTCAAAATCATCTTCCAGTTTCACAAGATATTCCAGAAGTGATACAATGATCTCTTGCGATGGAAGATAACCGTGTTTCGCATTCTGGATCAGTTCAGTTAAATTGTAATCTTTAATTGTTATCATGTTTATAATCTATAGTAAAATTTTAATTCACGCAAGAAGAATTTTATAAATATTTTCCAAATCTTTTTCTAATTGTTTTTTTGTATTTTTAATTGCTATATGTTTTTCCTTTTTTGAAATATTTGAATCATCTAAAATCAATTGCAAACTTTCCAAATGTATAGCGCAGTTTTCACGATAATTAGAATATGCTTTAGATTTCATTTTTTAAAATTCTTCAAAATTTCCTTTACCAGTCGAATAATATAATCGTTTAAATCCAACTTGCTTTAATAAACTATTACATCCCCTACAAGGTTTTGATAAGTTTAACAATCCATTATTATCAATTCTAATATTAACAAAAGTCAAATCCCTACAATCAGTTTTTCTTAACTTTAAAATACAATCCAATTCACTATGTATATGGGAATTGCTACCATAATGCTCTTTTGTAACTGGATCAATATGGTTTAAAAATCTGTTCTTAGGATGAGTTTTTTTGCAGTTATTCATCCCAATTGAAATTATCTTCCTATTTTTTAATGCAAATGTCAAATGAAAACATCTATAATCTATTTCAATTGGTTTTAAACTATATGATATTTCTACAATCCTTTCAAATTTCAAAATATTTAATAGTAAGGTTCAGGATCAGCATCAAAATTTCGCGCATTACTTAAAAGTTCTTCCAACGCATCTAAAGAAATACCAGATTTTTCCTCTAAATGCTCAATGTAAGAATTCAATAAAATATCCGATGTTTCAGTTTCCATAGTTAAAAGGTAACAAAATGTTTGAATTATTGCAAGAAAATAAAATGGCGTGTTGTAGATTTATTTCAAACAACAGTTAGATAAAATATAGTGTTTTATTTATCTTCGACATGAAGTAGGGACTGTAAGCTCCTACCTACTGAATCAAAAAAGCCATCCACTTTCCAAAAGAAACCTTCTTTTGTACGATTTAAATTC
>Ga0208613_1000172_pt1 | contig 22216 bp, 19 predicted proteins | sample CryBogmetaGMA6M_FD_184543 | JGI IMG/M metagenome (GOLD analysis project Ga0208613, IMG submission 184543) | Freshwater microbial communities from Crystal Bog, Wisconsin, USA - MA6M (SPAdes) | ecosystem: Environmental > Aquatic > Freshwater > Lake | place: Crystal Bog, Wisconsin, USA | collected... | reverse complement strand
CTTCAGGCGGTCATTGTCCCCGTATTATGGGGCAGTAAACAGCGGCATGAAAACGCCGTACATATCTACCTGCCAGATTCGCAAACCACATGGGTTTATCTGAATCTTGATGTGAATATCCATGACTTTAAATTTTGGATGGCACATGAACTAGGCCATTGCCTTTCACCTTCTCTATCCGGTGACGAGGCCGAAGATTTTGCTGATGCCTTTGCAGGCGCTCTGCTTTTTCCGCATGATAAGGCCAAACGTGCTTATCATGAAATTCAGGCTCAGAGCACTTCCAACAAAAAAATTCAATGCCTAAAAAACATTGCCGTTAAAGAACTTATCTCGCCTAATACCATCTTTGTTCAGGCTAACATTTATGCCGAAATTAATGGTCATCCGAAATTGGAACTGGGTAATCGTCTTTACGGTTGGATTACTGAGTTCAATAAAAGCTACGAAAACTTAAGCGAAGCCTTGCTCGGTGATCTCTCAACACTAAGTGCCAGAGACTATATTAAAAAAACGGAAGTCACTTTTGAGACTCCCTTTTTTGATTTGCTAAGACAATATCTTAAACAGACCGACAAAGGCCCAGGTATTGTGCAGAGTGTGACAGATATGCCGCTACTGGACGCACGGAGCATCTACGCCGAGCTAACGTAATGCCGCAGTCAAAAATACTCGTTGATACCAATGCTTACCTCAGGCTGGCTCAAACCATACGCCCGCTATTATTTAAGCCTTTTGGAATTAATGAGTATTGCCTCTATATCCTACCTGAACTTAATGACGAACTAGCCAATCACCGCCTGGCCACAAAATTTTTCTGGATCGGAGACGATGAATATCGGGAAAACCGCAAACATACTCCGGCGATCAGTAAAAAACAAAAGAAAGACATAGCCAATACCTTTGATTATGTTTGGGATTATGTACAATCCGATTTGCCAGGGCCGTCGCGAGTGGATGCGCTCTATATTGCCTATGGCCTTGAGCTGGATATACCTGTTGTAACAGACGATCAAGATATGACAGAACTGGCTCATGCATTTGACGCCAAAGTCATGCCAACGCTGGCGTTGCTAAAAATCATGCTGGACTGCGAGCATACAGACATGAAAACCATTCAGGGATTAGTTGATTACTGGCGTCACATTGATGATCGTCCGGCCAACCTGGATAGCGATTTTTCTCGTTTATTTCCCAACTGATAGCCGTAACCCGACACAATGGGCTTTCGATAAGTCGAGTTACGCTATCGCTAATCCGACCTGATTTGTAGAATTATTATTTATGAGGTTGCTTGCTCAACCAGCACATCGGCCAGTTTTTGCTGTAACTGGTTGGCTTTGGTGAGGCGGTATTTGAGTTGGTCGCACAACGCCATCAGTTCATCAACTTTAGCGACGATGCGGTGTTGTTTATTTCCCGGTGGTAAAGGAATAACCATTTCATCTAAATCACCTAAGCGAAAGCTATTTTTAATGCCTCTTTGAGGCTCATTAAACTGCAATAAAGCCATTGGTGACCTCAAGACCTCCGGAAAATATCTATTTCGACACTGCGGTACAAATCTCAATAGGCATGTATGCTGGTTAATGTAGGCATCACCGAAGTTTTCTGGAATTCTTCCTAAATTTCCTACATCGCCAGTAATAGATATTAAAAGATCATCTGTCTCTAATTTGGCGCGAGAATCCTCACCGGTCTTAGGAGGATTTACATACCGCATATTTCCTAATCCAAGCTCGTAATTACCCCTAGAAAGATTCCCCATTGTAATGAATTTAGCACCTTCATCTGATAGGTATTGAGCCCAACCTCGTGAACCTGAAGTAATTAATTCAGATATATCTGAAATTCTAATCCATTCCCATCCCCAAGGTAGATCAAATGGTTTTTCATCATCCGTAATCTCGGCCAATGGCTTAGTTTTTTTGATCTTGCCTTCGGCAATTAGTTTGGCTTTTTCAGCCTGTACGCGCTTAAGCAACTCACTTGCAGGTTCGTCGTTCGAATCTTGCGGGACGAGTTTACCCATAACGGCCAGTTGCAATAGGGTTTGCTTGAGGGCGTCGATGCTGATTTCGGTGGTGAACAGGGTGCCGAAATGCATGGTGATGCGTTGCCAGTTGGTGTTGAAGTCTTCAGCGCTTTGCGATTGGGTGAGTGTGCCGAGCAGGTAGCTGACGAGTTTTTCATGGGCTTCGGCGGCGTTGCTGTGTTGGTTTTCCAATTGGTCACAGAGTGCCATCAGTTCATCGACTTTAGCGACAATACGGTGTTGTTCTTCGGTCGAAGGGATAGCAACAATAGTTGCAATGATTTTTTCGCGTGAAATATTTGGCTGAGCACCACCCGCTCCCTGCCCAATAAAATTGGACTTCATACCTTTCAGCAAAACCAATAAATATCTATTAAAAATACCTGTATTGGGGGTGCAGGCACAAACAGCTTGATTAGTTGTTCCAGGAACTTTCAGAATGGCTGTCTTGCCGATTGTTGCACCATACATGGCAATCAATACATCGCCCGGCTGATTTAACCGAAGCGAGCATTCTTTTAATGCAAGATCGGTTATTGTTTCTTCAGAAGTATCAATGAAGTCAGCTGTTAGTTCGCCTGACTTGAACCATGGAGTTTCACCTCCGTAATAACTTGAAATGCTGCGTAGAGGTGTTGATCCAGCACCCCAATTTCCAATGCGACCAAGCCTAACCCAATCCCATCCGTGCGGCAAATCAAACGGTTTTTCATAATCCCTTATCTCTGCCAGTGGTTTGGACTTCTTAATCTTACCCTCAGCAATTAACTTAACTTTTTCTACCTGTATGCGTTTGAGCAAGTCACTGGCGGGTTCATCATTCGCATCTTGCGGCACCAGCTTCCCGCGCACAGCCAATTCTAAAATCAGCTCACGAAGTTTCTTGATGCCATAGACACTGGCAGCATTACCCGAACTGCGGCCACGGCCTGATTTTTTGGCGGTATCGGCGGCTGTCCAGATGTCGATGTGATCGGTCAATAGTTGCTGTATGGCGCTCATGCTTTGCCGCCCTTGGTCGGTAATTGTGGCATGGCACGCTTCATGAAGGTATCAAACAAAGGCACGGTAAATGCGGTGTCGCCGTGTGCCGGACTGTATATCATGCCCTTTTTCATCAAGCTGTCACGCAGAGGAGCCACGGCTTGCACCTTGACACCCAATACGGCGGCGATATCGCCAGAGCGTTGCGGTTCTGCGCCCAATTCAGCCAGTGCACGCAAATAATCTTTTTCGCGCGGTGTCAGTCGATCAAAGCGCACCCGAAAGAAATTGGCATCGAGCCGCTCGATGATTCTAGGTGTGGCACGCTGAACATCGGCTAATTGTATCGGTGAATGCGGCGCATGATTCCAGGATTGATAACCCCACTCTTGCAGGAAATACGGATAACCTTGGGTCAGACGAACGATTTCATCCAGGGCTTCGTCGGTAAAGTCAGCCCCTTCGTCCTGTGCAGGATCGCGCAAAGCATGCCAAGCATCAACAGCCAGCAACGGGCCCAGTTCGGGAAAATCGAACAACCGCTCTGCATAGGATTTTGATTCCCCGGCCAAACCAGGTAATACGGGCAACCCGGCACCTATCAATACCAGAGGCAGTCGCTTCTGTGCCATCTTGTGCATTGCCATGATCAATGCGCTCAATTCTTTCGCTGATAGGTACTGAATTTCATCTAGCAGAATGGCGACAGGGATTTTTCTATCCTGCGCGGCTTCAGCCACGGCGATAAATAGTTCGGGCAGATCAGCTTCCAGATCACCGCTGTCTGCTGTTCCTGCTTCCGCTTCAATATCCAGGCCAATTTCGAGATCACCCACCGTGAGCTTTACGCCATTGACAAAACCTTTTAACACCCGCAAACCACGCCGCGCCTTGTCGCTGACATTTGACATGCGATCCAGTGACAGGAGTAATTTACGCAAGGGCGGCGCAAGCAGGGCGCTCAGTGATTTACTATCATGCGCCTCAACCAAAATGGTTTTATAGCCTGCTTGTTCAGCCAGGATCTCCAGTTCATTGAGCAGCACGGTTTTCCCCACCCCACGTAACCCGACCAATAAAACACTTTTTTCTGGTCGCCCCTCGCGTACCCGTGCCAACAGTATCTTTACCCTATCGAGTAGGACATTACGACCTGCCAGCTCTGGCGGTGGAGTGCCAGCACCCGGTGAAAAGGGATTGCGTATTTCATCCATAGTTCAAGTCTCTTTTTTGTTCACGGTTATTTGTGTTTATAACCAAGTATAGCAAATAATAGGTAACTAATAGTAAACCATAGTAACTTTATATAAGCTATCTATAGAATAATGCTCAAAAGCTATCGCCAAGCGCCTCTACCAGTATGATTTTTAACTGACCACGCAGTGCGGCGATGTCATTTTGCATCGTTTGGTATTGCGCCAACAACACTTCGGGGTCGTGGATTTCCTGCTCGTCGATATGCGGATTTTTGCAATCCAGGTTGTAGTTGCGGGCTTTTATGTCGTCAATACTCATCTTCCACGCGTATTGATTTTCTTCACGGATGCTGAAATTATCGGATTCTTTGCCCCACCAGGCGGCTTCGGCTTGAAACTCTTCGATTTTCATCGGTTTGGTTTTGTTGTAGCTTTTTACACCCGGTGGATAAGGGTGCTCATAAAACCAAATGTGTTGGGTCGGTGTGCCTTTACTAAAAAACAGCAGATTGGTTTTAATACCGGTATAAGGCGCAAACACGCCGTTGGGCAGGCGCACGATGGTGTGCAGGTTACTCAAAAGCCACATGGCAAATCAAATCGAAGGCATCAAAGTCTTTGCCTACGTCGTCGGCCAAGGCTTCCAGCAACAGGCCGTGTGCTTCCAGTTCTTGCAGGATGGCAACCTTGCGGTCGGTTTTGCTCCAGCGGCGCAAGAAGTGATCAAGTGAGGCATAATCCTTGCGTACTGCCGAGCGGGTGTAATCTTTAAGCGATTCGGTAATCAATTTGCCTTCAGGGCCGTAATATTGCACACGTTCTGAAATGACATAGACCGTTACATCGGCAAGCACGTATTTTACCCGCTGGGTGCCGGGGTCATCATCGCCAAAATCAACGTCACCCTCTCCCGTTGTTGCGAAATCATAATCGTCTGTATTGGCGGGCACCGGATTACCGTTTTCATCAAGGATAATGTCAGGTTCATCTTCCGGTGGCACGGGGGATTCACCCGGTTTTGGCTCATAAATCATCACCGGTTCGCCATCAAAGTCTTTATCGGCAAACAGCTCGGTGACTTTTTTGAAATCCATGATGGTGAACCAGTACTTGTCGTAATCTTCATTGATGCGGGTGCCGCGCCCGATGGCCTGTTTAAACTCGGTCATTGACCGGATATGTTGATCCAAGGCGATCAGTTTGCAGGTTTGCGCATCCACGCCGGTCGACATGAGTTTGGAGGTAGTGGCGATGACGGGGTAACGCTCTTCGGGATTGATGAAGTTGTCCAGTTCCGCCTTGCCTTCAAGTTCATCACCGGTAATCCGCATGATATATTTGCGATTTTCTTTGACCCGCTCGGGATTCAGGTTGACCAAGGCCTGGCGCATACGTTCGGCATGGTCGATGTCATCACAAAAGACAATGGTTTTGGCGTAAGGAACGGTCGCGACCAGAAATTCAGTGATTTTTCTGGCGACCAGTTCTGTGCGTTTTTCAAGTACCAAGGTGCGATCCATATCAATCTGGTTATAAACGCGATCTTCTATTAACGCACCGTTTTTATCAAGCTGGCCTTTACTGGGCCGCCAACCTTGCAGGTCTTTGTCGATGTCGATACGGACGACTTTGTAAGGCGCCAGAAAGCCGTCTTCGATGCCTTGTTTGAGTGAGTAGGTGTAGGCAGACTCACCAAAGTAAAAAATGCTGGATACGTCTTTGGTTTCTTTGGGCGTGGCGGTTAAGCCGATATGCGTAGCTGAAGCAAAGTAGGTCAGAATGACGCGCCAGGCCGAATCTTCTGCCGCACTGCCGCGATGGCATTCATCAATGACAATCAGATCAAAAAAATCCGGCGAGAATTGTTTGTAAATATTTTGCTCTTCTTCGTTGCCGGTGACGGCTTGATACAACGACAGATAGATTTCATAACTCTTATCGATCTGGCGCTTGCTGATCTTGGTCATGGCGGCGGCAAAGGGCTTAAAATCGTTATTCTTGGTTTGATCAACCAGAATATTTCGGTCAGCCAGAAACAGGATGCGTTTTTTAGTGCCCGATTTCCACAAGCGCCAGATGATCTGGAATGCGGTGTAAGTCTTGCCGGTACCGGTCGCCATGACCAGCAAAATGCGTTGCTGTCCTTTGGCCACGGCTTCGATGGTGTTATTGATGGCACTGGCCTGATAATAACGCGGGGCGAGACTGCTGCCATCATCGTAATAAGGCATTTCTAAGGTATGGCGTGCCTCGGCTGTTTCTAATCCCTTCCACTGACAATAGCGTTGCCATAATTCCGCCGGTGCAGGAAAGGCATCCAGGGTTAGTTCCTGCTCGGTTTTTTCAGCCAGTCCGGTGCGGTCATGCAGTAAAAAACCATCACCATTCGAGCTAAACACAAACGGTATGCCCAGTGTTTCGGCATAGTTAAGGGCTTGTTGCATACCGGCACCTACGCTATGTTTATTGTCCTTGGCCTCAATGACCGCGAGGGGAATATTGGCCTTGTAATACAGGATGTAATCGGCACGCTTTTGCTCACCACGGGTGTGCAACTTGCCACGAACAATCACACGACCTTTGGTAAAAAATACTTCCCGACGTATTTGCAGTGCCTCGTCCCATCCGGCCTGAACAACGGCAGGCGTGATGTACTTGGCACAAATATCGGACTCGCTTAAGGTCTTTTTGCTCATGACTCCTGCTGTAGTCGTTAGTTTTTTAGCGTGGAGAGAAGGGTCACCAAACAGTGCAGGTCGGGTATAAAACGCCATGCCATTGTGGGTACTGGTCAGTTGTACCCGTTGCTCGGGTTGTACTCGTTCCCAAACTCCAGCTTGGGAATGCAGATGGAAGCTCCAGCTTGGGAACCAAAAACATTAACCGTTTTTACTTTTCTTCGTGTCCTTCGTGTCTTCGTGTCTTCGTAGTGAATGCTTTTCTTTGCTAATGGCGTTCAAAGCCAACTTTTTTACTCAGCTTTGGTCTGATGAAGCTGACAATTAAGCACGGCCCACGAACCCGCTATCCCCAGTACCGAAGAAATAACAATTAGCCCCAGTGTTTCGGTAAAGCTTAAAAACAGTAAATGGAACCCACCCTCATAAAGTCCTGACAGTTTTTCAACCGGTTGCCTTAATATCAACATAAGCAACGTCACAATAAACCACGCGGATACGCCTGAAATAAAGCCGATCCAAAAACCGGTATACAAAAATGGTCGCTGAATAAACGCATTGGTAGCGCCAACCAATTTGGCAATGACCACTTCTTCACGCCGGGTATGCAACTCCAACCGTATGGTATTGCCAATAATAAATAATACCGCAACGCCTAACATCACATTTAATAAGGTAGCAAAAAGCCGTGCCACCGCCACAATAGACTGTAACCGCTCAACCCACTGGAGATCCATCTGGGCAAAATCGACTTCCGGCACTTGTTTAAAAGTATCCTGCAACGTCTCAAGCCATTGCTTGTCTTCCAGTGTGTTTTTAGGCAGCACTTGAAGCACAATAGGTAACGGATTGGTTTCCAAGGCATTAATTGCGGCACCAAAACCACTATAGGTTTTAAATTCAGCCAAGGCCTGATCCCTGGTAATTATTTTAACCTCCTGAACGCTCGCATTCTGCCTGATAGTGTCGGCTAATTTATTGGCGTGTGCATCAGAAACATCATCCCTAAGAAATAAGGAAATTTGATTACTGGTTTCCAGACTGCCTGTTAGTTGCTGAAGATTAACGACCAAAATATAAAATCCGCTGGCCAGGGAAATAGCAATAGCCAGCACCGCTATGGTCATTATCGACGTAAATGGCGATGCAACCAAACGACCCAGACTGGAAAACAAGGCATGCGCATGAAGATCTCGATAAGCATTTAATTTATCGACAAAATCACCGCCCGCCATTTTGGTTTGCCTTACATCCTGCTTGACCGGTCTGGCCGGTGGGTCTTTTCTGATGGTGTTCTTATGATGGCTTCGTTTCATAATTTAACTCGAAACCATTTGACCATGGTCTAATTTTAAGACTCGGCGGTTTAGTTGGGTAATTAAAGAAATGTCATGCGAGGCTATCAGTACAGTAACGCCGACCTGTTGAAATTGACCAAACAAAAACATGATTTCTGCCGACAATTCTGGATCCAGATTGCCGGTAGGTTCATCCGCAATAATAATGGGCGGCTTGTTAACCACGGCCCTGGCAATGCCTACCCGCTGTTGTTCACCACCCGACAAGGCCAACGGGTATTTTTTTTCTTTACCCGTCAAACTGACCTTATCCAAGGCCGCTCTCACCCGGCGACTAATTTCATGATGCCCGTACCCGGCTATCACCAAGGGTAACGCCACATTATCAAAAACGGTTCTATCGCTAAGCAACTTGTAATCCTGATAGATAAAGCCCATTTTTCTTCTTATGTAGGGCAGCTGATTTTCTTTTGCAAGACCCACATCCTCGCCATCCAATATTATTTGGCCTCGACTGCAACGCTCCATCACAGCAATCAATCTTAATAAGGTACTTTTGCCTGCGCCGGAATGGCCGGTAAGAAAAGCTATTTCACCACGCTGCAAATGAAAACTGACATTGCGTAATACGTCGCCAGTCTCGGGATAGCGCTTGCTTACATTAACGAACTTTATCATGTTTTTTTTAATCTTTTACGAACAAGGCATCGACAAAAAGCGCGGCATCAAAATCCTGTAAATCATCAATGCTTTCACCTATGCCTATAAATCGAATGGGAATACCGGTGTGCTTGGCCAGTGCAAAAATAACACCACCCTTCGCCGTACCGTCCAACTTGGTTAACACCAGTCCTGTTAAAGCCACTGTTTCATTAAACAGTTTTGCCTGGGACAGCGCATTTTGGCCTGTTCCAGCATCCAATACCAGCAACACTTCATGGGGGGCAGCCTCATCCAGCTTACCCATGATCCTTTTTACTTTTTTCAGCTCATCCATTAAATTGGCTTTTGTGTGCAAGCGACCCGCTGTATCGGCAATCAAAACATCAATGCCTTTAGCCTTTGCAGATTGCAAGCCATCATAAATAACCGATGCCGAATCGGCTCCGGTATGTTGAGCTACCACGTGAATATTATTACGCTCGCCCCAAACTTGCAACTGTTCAACAGCAGCAGCCCTAAAGGTATCACCGGCGGCCAACATAACGCTATGACCTTGTGCCTGCAAGCGCTTGGCTAATTTACCAATGGTTGTGGTTTTGCCTGCGCCATTGACACCGACCACTAAAATAACAAACGGTGTGTCTTGTTTGGGTATTTGCAGCGGCAGGCTGCAAGGCTTAAGAATATCCAGCAACTCTTGCTTTAACGCCACTGACAAGGCCAAGCCGTCTTGCAACTGGTGCCGCTCAACACGTTGGGTCAAATGCCTGATTATTTCTGTGGTGGCATCAACACCCACATCAGCCATGATTAAACTGGCTTCAATTTCTTCCAGCAAATCATCGTTAATTTCTTTCTGGCCTATCGGCAAACTGGCCAGCATTCCGTTAAGCCCGGAACGGGTTCGCTTTAACTGTGACTTAAGACGTAAGTATAAAGACTCGGGGGCAGGCTCTACATAAACGGCTTCCCTAAAAGCCTCAACCGGCACGACTGCCTCAGCCGTTTCAATAACCGCTTGTTTAGGTTCTATTTTTTCAGTAACAGGACGCTGTATTTCCACTGCCCCATAGCGACTATAAAAGCTGATCGCAATTAACGGCAGCATTAACAAAGCCCCAACGACATGATGAGCCAAGGTTGCCCATAGCGGCATACCCAGCTTAACGCCGGCAATAGCCAAACCAATCTGCGCAAACAGCAATACACCCAACCATAAACCGGCTGTTCTTAGCGGCTTTAGCGACAGTGTTGCCGTAGCCCTGAACATCAGCAAACTCAGCACAAAAAAGTTCACCAACGCACCGACTCTATGCAACCAACTGGCCGCTACCTGGGCGTCAAAGGCAATAACGCCGGTGTAACCCGTCACTAATCCGTTAACCAGATTTAAGGCATTTTGATAATCCGCTTGCGGCCACCACTGCCCGTTGCATTGCGGAAAACCACTACAGGCAAAAGCGGCATGATTAGCGCTGACCCAGGCGCCCAAAATAATCTCCAGCAATAAAACCAGCAGGGCAAATTGGGCAAACAAGCCAAGACCGGTACACGGGTCACTTAGTCGACCGGTACTTGCCGGATTAAGCCGCAGAGACAATCCAAACAATAACCCGAAGGTTAGCAGTCCCAACACGACCTGAGTGGTTATAACGACAGGCATAGCCGCTATTGCTGCCGCCCCCACCCCCAGAACCAGTTGTAAACCAACAAGAACCAGCAACACCAGGGATGTCGTTATGATGGTTGTTTTACGTGGTTGTTGACGCCATGCCAACAGGTTCAATAGCAAAACCAACAAACCCAATGCCGCTGTCAGAAAAAAAGGAGGACTATAACTTAATGGCTTAATAAAATCAGGCAGAAATAGCCCCGGATCAGCAACCGATAACCGCAGGTATGAACCCAAGACCACCATGATTAACGTTAAAAAAACGCCAAATAGAGTTAATTTTCTGAACATTTTATTTACCACTAACCAATTTGAGAAATTTTAAGTAGATGCATAAGATCATCTTTTACTTTATAGGTATTAAAACCGGCGTCATATTGCATCATTAAATTGCCCAGCGGATCGATTAAAAACAACATGCCATCAGGAATAGCCCCTTTCCGGATATCCGCTATCTTTTTAGCCAACCCTGCGCTAAGCTTAACCCTGATCAGATCTGAATTAAGCGCGAACTCCCTGTTTTCATTACTGATCAGTTTCTCTATCAGCACATCGTTTATTTTATTTTCTTCACGCAACAAACTCAAAAAAAGTGCATTATCTTCCTTGTTATCGGTACGACGAAGTCGCCATAACAGCGTATCCTTCAACCACCATTCACTTGCCACTTCTGCTGAAGGCTCTTTAAAAAGCATAACCACCCGACGTGTGCGAGGCAGTTCTTTGTTTAACATGAGCCGTAATTGCTTGGTTTTAAGCAACGCATCCAGACAGACTTCATTACAGCCCGTGTCAGGAATGACATTAACTATCAACCAATGCCCGGGAAGTTCACTCATGTTTTCAGTTGAAAATGAATCAAAGCCGGTAAAATCAGCCCGTTCAGTTGAAACGGGTGGAATGATCAGTTGCCCGCTATTGGTTGTTCCTTTTAGCAACTCCGGATTTTCTTTTAGACCCCAAGCGATTAAAAATGGAATAATAGTCATTCCAAAAATAAGCATTATTAATAGTCTGTTTTTCTTCTCTTGCTTAGTCATCATTTCTTTTAAAACTGTACCAAATAAATAGTATTGTGAGCGTAAATGCCAGTGCAAACCATTGAATCGCGTAGGCTATATGTTGTTCTGGCAACATAATTGTTGTTGTTTTCCATTCCCGTTCAAAACCTTCGGGCAGGTCTTTATCCAGCTCAAGCTGAAAAGGGAATAATGAATAAGTCAGTTTTTTTGCCAAAACCTGGCTATCTATAACCTGTACAACAGAGGGCCAACCGCCTGTTGGTATTTCAGCGCCCGCCAACTTTATGCCGACACCCGGAAAGCTGTTTATCCGTCCCCTTACCATGACTTGTTCATCCTTGATCTGTAGATCAGGCAAAATCGTTCTATCCTTATTTAAGGGAACCCAGCCCCTATTAACTAAAACTGCCTGGGTTTCCCCTTGCAGAAAAAACGGTGTGATAACAAAATACCCGGCTTTCCCTGCACTGATTTGATTGTCTAACAAAAACTGATGCGCATGATCATAATGACCGGTTGCCTGGACTTTTTTATACCTAAGACCGGTTACATCCTCTTTAACGGCCGTAGATAACTGTATGATTTCGGCAGAAGCCAAGCCTTGCGCTTGCTGTTCAAGAAATACTTTTTTCTCTTCCGAGCGTCCTAATTGCCAAATTCCCAGCGCCAATAGCAGCGGCAATAAACAGCAATAAGCCAGCGTAGGGGCTTTTGTTAAGGTTATTGAATAACGCCCAATGTTAATAATCATGCTTTTTTCTTTAACCTATTGGCACAGAGACATTAATAAACGAGAATAGAGAAAATTTTATCATTCAATATAACACTACCATGATTATCAAAGCCGTCGTCATCATTGCCTTTATCCTGATAATTTTCAGTCTCGGCTCCGCCCTGTTTCACTTGATTAACCATAAAACCGAAGAGTCATCCGAAAAAACAGTTAAAGCTCTGACTTTTCGTATCAGCCTTTCCATCCTGTTATTTATTTTTCTGTTTATTGCCGTTGCAACAGGCGTTTTTAAACCCCATGGCCTGGGTGTAAAAATACATGCAGAAAAACCGGTTCAGACTGACACCTTAAGTAAATAGGCTGCCTACTTAAAGCGGGACAGTTTAAGGTTAAATCGTTCGCTGAGCGGAGTCGAAGCGGACAACTCGCTTCGACTCCGCTCAGCGAACGGTCTCTTTTAATGCTTTATCATTAAGTTAACCGTATTGACAGTTAAACCTTTTTACTTGTCCCGTCTAAAGTTGGTAGCCAGCAAATAGCCAGCCATCACGACAAAAAAAAAGCGCTGCCTGTTGTTAGGCAGCGCTTTTTTTAGAAGAAAATGTGTTGTTACATTAAATAAACGAACACAAACAAACCCAACCAAACTACGTCAACAAAATGCCAGTACCAAGCGGCAGCTTCAAAAGCAAAATGATTTTCCGGTGTGAAATGCCCTTGGGTAGTACGGAACAAAACCACACTTAAAATAATAGCGCCCACACAAACATGGAAACCGTGGAAGCCGGTTAACATAAAAAATGTAGAACCGTAAACACCCGAGCCCAACGTCAAGCCCATTTCAGTATAGGCTTCATGATATTCAAATGCTTGAAAAGAAACAAATAAAAAGCCTAAAACCACTGTGGCAATTAAACCTTTAATCAACTGATCGCGATTTTTTGCCAGTAAGCCATGATGTGCCCAAGTACAAGTAACGCCACTGGTTAACAGAATCAAGGTGTTCAAAAATGGCAAACCCCAAGCACCCATGGGCTCAAATTCACCGCCTACTTTGCCGGGGCCGTTAGTTGGCCAAACGGCTTCAAAAGCAGGCCACAGTATTTCTTTGGTTGCTGCTTTGGCGCCTTCTCCACCCAACCAAGGCACTGATAAATTACGTGTGTACCAAAGCGTGCCAAAAAATACCGCAAAAAATATGATTTCCGAAAAAATAAACCACATCATACCCATGCGGTAGGAAATACCTACATCATGGTTATACATGCCTGTTTCACTTTCTTTTGCCTGCAAGGTAAACCAACCCACCAACATGACAATAAAAACAAGCAGACCTATCACCATTAGCGTAGGGCCAATTGACGAGCCATTTAAATAATTTGCAAATCCAGCCAGCATAGTCATCAAACCAGCCGTACCAATGACAGGCCAAGTCGCTTTATGCGGTATGTAATAAGCGGTATCTGTAGACATAAAATTCCCCTTTTATTTTTTTACTGATTTTTCAGTATTGTCGAAAAATGTGTATGACAGTGTAATGGTTTTGTATTGTTCCGGTATTTCCGGATTAATTACAAAACGCATTGGCAACGTTTTAGCTTCCCGGGCCTTAAAAGTTTGTTCCGAAAAACAAAAACACTCGGTCTTTTCAAAATAACTGCTTATTACAGCAGGTGAAAAACTGGCAATGGCTCTAGCCAGCATATCTTTGTCCGTTTTATTGGTCGCATAAAAATTGACCGTATAATATTCACCCGGATGAACTTTTAATTGTTTTTTTTCTGCATGAAATTCCATAGGCGTTGATTCATTCAGTGTGGTCATGAATTCTACGGTAATTTCTCTGCTCAAATCAACTTTATAAGCAACTTCAGGGACTTTTTTAATATCATCAGGCCTATCTCTTTCTATCCATTTCCATTCACACAAAACATCGTAAATGGGAACCAACGCGTAACCAAAGCCAAACATGGCCACTGCAACCAACAGCAACGTTCGCGCCAACTTAAGGTTTTTCTTGCTGACATTATCGCTCATGGTGAAACAGCTTGTGCGACTGCAAACATATAAAGAATCAAGGCGATTGCCACCAAAACCACTGCCGTTAAAATGTTTTTATTTTTTATAGTCATGTGTTAGTCGATACATTGCCGGCATTGAGTCCGGCAATGTATCTTTTTATACCTTAATGTGAGTCCAGAACGTGTTCGGTTGGCGCACTAATCGGTGGTATTGTCCAGGTATGGTAAGGAAGCGGTGATGGCAAGGTCCATTCCAGGCTATGTTTGCCGGCATCTTCCCAAACTTCATCGCTTACTTTTTCGCCGGTACCGCCTCTAATGGTATCAATAACGATATACAGGAACAGCAACTGGCTGGCTCCAAATATAAAACCGCCAATACTTGAAATCATGTTCCAGTCAGCAAACTGAATGGCATAATCGGGAATACGACGTGGCATACCCGCCAATCCCAAGAAATGCTGAGGGAAAAACAAGACATTCACAGAAATGACCGATAACCAAAAATGCAACTGGCCGATTTTTTCGTTGTACATATGACCCGTCCATTTAGGCAACCAAAAATAACCGGCGGCCATCAAAATAAAAATGGATGCAGGAACCAAGGTGTAATGGAAATGGGCAACGATAAAATAAGTATCGTGATACTGAAAGTCAACTGGCGCAATAGACATCATCAAGCCGGTAAAGCCACCCATGGTAAATAAAACCACAAAAGCTATGGAAAACAGCATCGGTGTTTCAAAGGTCATTGCACCTTTCCACATGGTCGCTGTCCAGTTAAATACTTTAACGCCAGTCGGTACCGCAATAATCATGGTGGCATACATAAAATACAATTCACCGGCAATAGGCATACCGACCGTGAACATGTGATGCGCCCAAACAATAAACGACAGAAAAGCAATCGAACCGGTAGCCCAAACCATCGATGCGTAACCAAACAAAGGTTTACGCGCAAACACGGGAATGATGGTAGAAGCGACACCAAACGTTGGCAAAATCATGATATAAACTTCTGGATGCCCAAAGAACCAGAAGATATGCTGATAGAGCACAGGATCACCACCACCGGCTGCATTAAAGAAGCTGGTGTGGAAAAATTTATCGGTTAACAACATGGTCACTGCACCAGCAAATACCGGCATAACAGCAATTAACAAAAAGGCAGTAATCAACCAGGTCCAAACAAATAATGGCATATCCATCATTTTCATGGCAGGTGCCCGCATATTGAAAATAGTCGCGATAATGTTGATCGCCCCCATGATGGATGAAATACCTAACAAATGCACAGAGAAAACGGCGAACGGTAGCGCTTTACCGACCGTAATCGGTTGCAAAACCAACGGTGGATATAAAGTCCAGCCACCATTAGGCGCACCGCCTTCCATAAACAAGGTGCTTGCCAGCAATAATACACCGGCAACCAGCATCCAGAAACTCATGTTATTCATGCGCGGCAAAGCCATATCCGCAGCACCAATCATCAGAGGAATCTGCCAGTTAGCCAAACCAACAAAGGCCGGCATAACAGCGCCAAACACCATAACCAATGCATGCATGGTGGTCATTGAATTAAAAAACGCAGGGTCTACAAACTGCAAACCTGGTTCAAATAATTCAGCACGAATAACCATGGCCATTGCACCGCCAACAAAAAACATGGCCAGTGCAAACACCAAATACATCGTACCGATATCTTTGTGATTGGTGGTAGTAATCCATCTTAACAGCCCCTTGGCAGGACCGTGATCGTGATGATCATCGGCATGATGATCGTGTTCATCTACGACAGCAGACATACTTTATACCTCGAAAATAGTTAAAAAAGAGTGAGTCGACAGCAATATCAGAAACTTAGTCATCATCATCGGGAAGTGCAACTTGCTTGGGCTGTAATTCATCGCCGACTTTGTTACCCAAGTTATTACGAACATAGGTCATTAATTCTGCAAATTCCTTACCATTCAATTTGTCAAATTTTGGCATTTTTGAAGTACCTGCCCGCAAGAAGCCGTCTAAAGACTCCCATTTTCCTGTTGCTATGGCACTACCGGTTAAAGCAGGAATTAAACCAGGAACGCCCGCACCGTTAATCTGATGACAGCCGACGCAATTTTTTAAATAGACCGACTCACCATGCGCCATTAATTGCTGGCTACTTTGATCACTCAAATCCGGTTTTTGTTTTTGCTGCTCCAGCGTCTTCATCACCCAAGCATCGTATTCGGGTTGCTCTAAAGCAATCACTACGATAGGCATAAAACCGTGATCCCTACCGCACAACTCAGTACATTGGCCGCGATAAGTGCCCGCTTTATCTACAGAAGTCCAGGCTTCATTGATAAAACCGGGATTCGCATCTTTTTTCCAACCCAAATCAGGTACCCACCAAGAATGGATAACATCGGCCGAAGTCAAGACGAAACGCACTTTTTTCTTGACCGGAATCACCAAGGGTCTATCAACGTTTAACAAATAATGAGGAACAGAACGCGGGTCAGCACCCTTTGTTCTATGCGCCCGTTCACTTGCTTCATCCAAATGACTTTCAAAATGAATATCACTATCCAAATATTTATAATCCCAATACCATTGGCGACCCGTCACTTGAATAGTCATATCAGACTTTTCAATATCGTTTAATTCCAACATGGTTTTTGTTGCCGGAATAGCCATCCCAACCAAAATCAAGGTTGGAATAATCGTCCATATAATTTCAACGGTAGTATTTTCATGAAATTGTGCCGCTACATGTCCCTTTGATTTACGATGATGGTAAATCGAGTAGAACATGGCACCAAACACACCAACACCTATGGCGACACAAATCCATAGAATTAACATGTGCAGATCATAAATGTCATTACTGACTTTTGTGACCCCTTTCATTAAATTGAGCGTATAGTCCGCCTGCGCTGCTCCTAGCCCTAAAGCCATTAAGATCAGACCTGCGAATAGTTGCTTTGCTTTGTTCACGGAGCAGCCCCTTTCGATAGTAGTTATAAACTCTTGTAAGTGTTATATCGCTTCGTAATTTCAAGACACAAAAAAAACGTCCCAATCCCTTTACGTAATAATTATCACAAAAAACGCAGTGATTTTAACCTATGATGCCTTTCTATACCAGATGTCCTTGTGATGATTTTAATTTGACGCAAAAAAAAAGCTTGTGACTCAAAAAGCCACAAGCCTTTTTTGTTAAAAGATGACTTGTTTTAACTATTTAAAGTCTCAGCATAAGCTTTGTCAAAAGTAGGGATATGACTGTCCAACCAACCTTTAACCAGTTGACCCACATCTTCGGTTACTTCAGCCTGACCAGCATGAAACTTGGTTTGCAAGTCCCCGCAAATACCAATCAATGCAACATGCTCTGCTTTGTGGCGATCATAGCCAGCATAGTTCTTTGCCACCATTTCTTTTTCTTCATGGGCAAAATGACCCACAACATAAGCAATTAAATCATCCAACTGCGCTCCGATTGCAGAACGGGCGGCACCACTCGTTGCCAAATCATATAACTTGTTAAGTTTATCAAACAAGATTTTATGCTCGTCATCTGCAAAGGCAACATCTGTACCGTATTGAGCCGCTGTCCACGTAATTAAAGCCATACATTTCTCCTGTGTTTTATTTTATAATTATTTACTGCACAAAAAGTATGGATTATATTTAATACCCTGTCAATTTTAATGTAATTTATTCAAAAAAGCCGGATCAATTCGACAGCCACCGACCTCTGGATGTTCCAGCACATCCTGCTCAAAAGTACCCAATAACCTGAAGTGCCAAATTACCCGATGTTGCCGAGCCGCTTAAAGCCCATTAACCAGACCAAACCGCTACCGAATAACCAGATCGCACCCGGTACCGGAACGGCGCCAGGGCGAACAGCCCATACGTGGAACGGGCCATTCGTACCGTCGTTATACTGGTAACCACTATTGCTATCAAAGACCCACGCACCATCGTGATCGGGCGCGAACCCGGTACCCGACCAGTACACAGAGCTCTGAATGTTAGTGAACAAATCATAGCCGGCATTATGACTAGATGAAATTGATGAATCCGCTGCCTCACCCAAATTAGTACTGAATTGAGTGGTTAGTTGGGCTATGGTGGGCAGTACCCAGTCAGTGTAACCGGCATAATTCAGGTTGGCAGCCCAGTCTACGGCTCTCGACCAATCCATAGTAGTCCGGCTAAGGTTGGCATCCTTGGTCCAGGTGAGGTTTTGCGCTGAGTCGTAAACCGTCAAGGGGCCACTGGAAGTTAGTGACGCTTGTGCGCCGGTGCTTACGCCAAGAGCCAATACCACAGTTGCTAATATTTTATTCATAATTTTTCCTGTTATTATAAATTGCGGAAATGTTAATTAAATCACCTAAAAGATCAAAAACCTTGCTCACCAGCAGCTACATAAGCTGCCACTAATGATTTATTTTCAGCAAGTTATGGCATTGCGTAAAGAGTTTATTTCGTTAGATTAATAATAGTCAGAAAAATATAAAATAACTAGATCATTTACATTTTATTTGGTTTATCTCTTAGGTTCGTTCGGCTACCAATTTAAAGCGGGACGATTTTACAAATACCATCCCTTCAAGGAATGTTATCTGTCCCGGTTTAAGGTTTAAATTGATAGCCTCATGAGGTCAAGTTTAGTGTAATTTACTCAAAAAAGCCGGATCAATTCTACAGCCACCGACCTCTGGATGATCCAGCACATCTTGCTCAAAATCCCGATAAGAGGGCAACTGAAAGGCAATGCGGTTAATTTTTCCGCTAGAAAATTCAAATTCCATGGCTCCGCCTTTTGCGCGTGGACTACCCTCTTTAGTGGTGAATAACAAAATACCCCCATTCGCCGCCGGCTTACCCTGTTGATCAGAAAGAATACGTGCACAACTGAGTTCATTAATAGATAATCCGGAAAAAACTTGTACCAACTGGCGTGCACTAACAATAACACCACTCCCAGGAATAGTGGCTGGTACAGGCGTAACTACAGGCGCAGACACTGCGGGCGCTGGCGGGATTACCCCAGTGGGATTGGGTATTGTTGCAGTTGCAGTTGCAGAAGCGGGGATGGGTAGAAGAAGAGACTCCACCGATGGCGGTGCCAATAATTTCTCCAAACCAAAATCACCCAAATGATTTTGCAACAAAACACTACCATCACCATTTGTGGCCGTCGCCAACAAAGGAAACAACTGTTGCTCCATTTCGCTCTTGTTGGGGTTTTTAAGTACCGAAATCAGTTGCCGCTCAATTGATTTAAGCGGTGTAAAAAACTGTTCTTTTTTCTGACCCGACTCTTCAATCTGTTTCCAGTCTGCCGGTAAATTGACCGGTAAGCCCATAGCTTTCATAACCGCATAATCATCCGCCATCAGGCACAAGCCAAAATCCTTGCTGCGATAACCTTCCATAACCTTTAGCTGAATCTCGCCACTCATCGCTTTTTGCGGCGGCGTGTTGTAATTTTTCCAATCACTGTTATTGGCTAAAAAGTAATAAATAAAGGCATTTCGATCAAATTTATTAAAGCCCAAATCCTTCATGACCAGCTTTATTTTTCGGCAATTACCTTCTACTTCTTCGTAGTTATTCCAGTTGGGCTTTAAATTAGGTTTGGCAGGATGCTTTGATTCTTCAATCAGTTGTAACAACTTCACTTCACCCGTGCCTGATTTAATGGGTGAGTAGCCTATTTCTTCCAGCGATAAATCCCGCGCATCAGGAATACCCTCAGGCGTTGTTTTTAACAACAAGGATGGAATAATTTCCGGATAAATTTTTAACTCGCCTAGCGGCTGGGTATCCGACCCTAGCAAGTTAATACCCCCTTCCGCTACGGCATAAACCTTAAAGATAGTGTAATTAAGCGTACCGGTTTTACCCGAAAAAGTAACAATAGCCGGTAATGAATGCGATTCTGAACTGTTCTTTACTGACGTTGGAGCTGGCGTAGCGGTGGCTGCCGGATTGCTTTTCGCCCATTGCCCCGCAAACTGCCCCACCACGGCAACCCCCATACCCACTCCGGTTAACGCCAATAAATTACTGGCCGTTGTCACATCACCGACCAAACCTGACACATCCACATCACTGTTGGCACTGGAAATAAAACTATAATCAACGAGCGTTTCCTTACCCAAATCCAGACGCATCCAAGGGGTCAGGGTGATCTTTTTGGCATCAAATTTAAAATTACATTTACCTGATGTCGCTTGATAAGAAAAACCTGGCGCTTCATTATTAAATTTGAGACCCTCATTACGTACCGTAAAAATAAGCGCGGAAGACAAATCACCCTTCTCGTAAGAAGGCGTCATATTACTGCAGCCGCTCTTTGAGGCATTATCACCTTTAAAATCAAAATCCGAAATCAAGCGCACATAGTAATCATCGCCATCAATGACCTGAAAACCAGGTAACGGTTGAAATTGATGAGGCTGGGTTAATTGCGCAGATTGGGGATCATTTGCCTGAGCCGAAGGATAATCAATGGCAATTTGCCGTGTGGGTGCGCATCCAGCCAACATAACACTCACAAGCAAACTGAATTTAAAAGATGAAACAGAACAAATCGACATGCTTTAAACCTTATGCCGCAAGTAATACGGCGAATCAAGCTGGAAAAAACGAAAATGATAGGGCTTACACGGCGCTTTTGTCATGCTTTATTTTTGCCATACTAAATTTATGGTGATGGATAGTTCGTTAACTATTGGCTATTTTCAATCAACGCCTTCCACGTTTTCTCACTTTGCATACCTTATTTTTAAAAAGACTATTTCCTGTCAGGCTGTTTAATTTTCAGAACCGGCTTTTCCCGATTTTACTGTTGACACAAAAATGCAAGCCATCTATCAAGCCAATATAGCCATTGCTGAATTTTTTCACACATTTTAAATTGATACCATGTAAAATTAAAATTATGTATTTCGTAATTTTAGGATATAAAAGTGTTTAGAGGAACAACCATACTTTCAGTTCGTCGGGGTGACAAAGTTGTTATTGGCGGCGATGGCCAAGTCACCTTGGGCAATACCGTCATGAAAGGCAACGCGCGTAAAGTTCGCCGCCTGTATCATGACAAAGTCATTGCCGGTTTTGCCGGCGCAACGGCCGATGCGTTCACCTTATTTGAGCACTTTGAAGGCAAGCTTGAAAAACATCGTGGCAATCTAACCAGAGCTGCCGTTGAAATGGCCAAAGATTGGCGTACAGACCGTGCCTTACGCAAACTGGAAGCATTGCTGACTATTGCCGATGCCAGAACCTCGTTAATTATTTCCGGTACAGGCGATGTTATCGAACCCGAATTTGACTTGATGGCGATTGGTTCAGGCGGTGCTTTTGCCCAAGCGGCGGCACGTGCCCTACTGGAAAACACCAACCTGAGTGCACGCGAAATTGTTGAAAGGTCTTTAAATATAGCCGCTGATATCTGTATTTATACCAACCACAATCTGCGCATAGAAGAACTAGACGCCGAACCTAACGAGTAAAAGCATGACACACATGACTCCAAAAGAAATTGTAAGTGAGCTGGACAAACACATTGTTGGTCAAGCCAGCGCCAAAAAATCCGTCGCTATCGCACTAAGAAACCGTTGGCGCCGTCAGCAGGTTGATCCTGCTTTACGCGATGAAATTACGCCCAAAAACATATTAATGATTGGCCCTACCGGCGTTGGCAAAACCGAAATCGCCCGCCGTCTGGCACGCTTGGCAAATGCCCCCTTTATTAAAATAGAAGCCACCAAATTTACTGAAGTGGGTTATGTCGGTCGGGATGTTGAATCCATCATTCGGGATTTGGTCGATACTGCCGTCAAAATGACGCGTACAGCAGAAATGGACAAGGTTGAATCTAAAGCCTACGATGCGGCCGAAGAT